>FUWD012856129.1_pt1 | contig 19291 bp, 19 predicted proteins | sample 1063281 | NCBI WGS metagenome assembly FUWD01 (sample SAMEA79048168, study PRJEB19326) | metagenome | biome: marine | reverse complement strand
GCACTAAATAGATGTGTTAGATGCGAAAAAAAGGACTCCATCACTGGAATCCCTTTTAGAATATGGTGGGTCGTGAGCGACTTGAACGCTCGACCATCGGATTAAAAGTCCGGTGCTCTACCAACTGAGCTAACGACCCATATTGCTTTAAAACTAGTATATATTAATAATTTTAGTTAATTTTTGCTGTGCTCACAAAAAAGTGAAATTATACATTATCGAATTAATTAATCACTACTTTTATTTACCAAATCTTTAAGACTTTTACCTGCCTTAAAGGAAGGTACTGACTTTTCCTCTACTTGAGTTTTTTGTCCAGTTTTTGGATTAATTCCTTGTCGTGCTTTTCTGTGTTTTTTATTAAAAGCACCAAAACCTCTAACCTCAACGCCATCTCCAGAAACTATGCTGTCTGTTATTTTTTGAAGTATAACTTCAACTGAATTCTTGGCGTCACTCTTAGAAATGTTACAACTATCAAATATAGAAGATATTAAGTCTGTTTTTTTCATATAGATAAACTCAACTACGTGTTTCCACGTAGTTGATTTGTACTGTTTCTATTTGTCCTTAGCTTTCTTTAGTAGATCTCCAAGAGTTGATCCTGTTGCTGCATCTGCTGACTGTTTATTGTAGTCTGCCATTGCTGCTTTTTCTTCAACTGAATCTTTCTGCTTTATGCTTAAAGAAATACTACGAGATCTCTTGTCTACCTGAGTAATAACAACCTCTGCCTCATCTCCGACCTTAAGAACTGTTGAAGCATCCTCGATGCGCTCTTGTGAAATTTCACTAACCTTAAGGTAACCAGTAATGTTTTCTGCTAGAGTTATAATAGCACCTCTATTATTAACTTCAGCTACAACACCTTTGACGATAGCGCCCTTCTTGTTTGTAGAAGCAAAAGACATAAAATCATCCTCTGATAGCTGCTTTAAACCTAGGGAAATTCTTTCCTTCTCGGCATCAATATTTATAATGACAACCTCAAGATCTTGCCCCTTAGAGTAGCTAGAAACTAGCTGGTCTGATGACTGTTTTTCCCAAGAAATATCAGCCAAATGGATTAGCCCATCTATGCCACCTGGCAATCCAACAAATAAACCGAAGTCGGTGATAGATTTAATCTTAACATTGATCTTGTCGCCCTTATTATGGGTAGCCTCAAAAGCTTCCCAAGGGTTCTCTTGAGCTTGCTTCATGCTTAATGATATGCGGTGTTTGGATTCTTGTACATCCAAAATAACCACGTCAACTTCTTGACCTAGTTTAACAATCTTAGAAGGTCTTGCGTTGGCATTTGTCCAATCCATTTCACTAACATGGACTAACCCTTCGACGCCCTCTTCGATTCTTATAAATGCACCATAATCTGTCAAATTAGATACCGTACCTGTAACCTTTTTACCTATAGGTAGTCGCTCAGAAATATTACTCCATGGGCTATCAGTTAGCTGCTTAAGACCAAGAGATACGCGCATCTTCTCTTTGTCATAATTTAGAATCTTGACAGTTATCTTGTCTCCAATGGTTAATTTCTCTGAAGGATGATTGACTCTTTGCCATGAAATATCAGTTATGTGTAATAGTCCATCAACACCACCAAGGTCAACAAATGCTCCATAGTCAGCAAGATTCTTGACTATACCTTCTATTTCTTTGCCTTCCTCTAGAGTTTCAAGTAAAGCTTCTCTGTCTGCTGAGTTAGCTTCCTGAAGTACTGCCTTTCTAGAAATAACTATATTGTTTCTGACTTCATCCATTTTAATTACTATGGCCTCTATTTCTTGCCCTGTAAGGTAAGAGAAGTCTTTGACTGGCCTAACATCTACTAGTGAGCCAGGTAGGAATGCTTTTACTACTCCAATGTCAACTGTAAGGCCGCCTTTGACAGCACCGGTAACTACACCGGTAACAGTTTCTTTAGAGTTCATTGCTAATTCAAGGGATTTCCATAGTCTAATGCGTTTAGCTTTTTCTCGTGACAATAAAGTATTTCCTAAACCGTCATCGATTGAATCTAGGGCGACCTCTACTACATCACCTTCTTCGATTTCTAATTCCCCTTGAGGGTTTTTAAATTGATCCAGAGAGATAAAGCCCTCTGACTTAAGTCCAACGTTAACGATAGCTCTTTCGCGATTGATACTAACTACTGTTCCCATTAATAGAGCGCCAACTGCGACACTCTGTTGTTCTACGCTATTTTCAAATAGCTCTGCAAATGTTTCTGACATATTATTTATTTAGATGTTGACCGGTAATTATTAAGCTATTTACGGTTTACGCTTAATGCATATCGGGTTATTTTATTTATAAAGCTTAACCGCTTAAGCTTCAACCAGTGTCATCACCTTGGTGACAACCTCATCAATTGACAAATCTGTAGTATCAATGATGAGTGCATCTTTGGCAGGCACAAGTGGTGAGTGTTCTCTTGAAGAATCTCTTTCGTCTCTAGCCACAACGTCCGCTAAGATTCGCGACATTATACCCTCTGAACCTAACTGTTGCAATTGTTTTAGCCTTCTACTTGCCCTCTCTTCAGCACTAGCAGTTAAATACACTTTGTGCTTAGCATTAATGAAAACCTTAGTCCCCATATCGCGACCATCAGCGACTAGCCCTGGCTCTCTTGCGAAAGCTCTTTGGCGCTTTAGTAGGGCTTCCCTAACAACACCTATCGATGCAACCCTAGAGGCCATATCGCCAGTCTTCTCCTCTCTAATTTTATTCGATACATCCTTACCATCTAGGTAGACACTTACAAGATCATTGTCTGCATCATTAATAAAATCTAGATCCAATTCCTGAGCAAGTTTCGCCAAAGCTTGTTCGTTTTCTGTGTTTATACCTCTAGAGTTCGCTGCAAGTGCAAAGGCTCGGTATATCGCCCCTGAATCTAACAGGTGCCAGCCCATCTTTTGGGCAACAGCACGCGCAACTGTACCCTTTCCAACTCCGCTAGGACCGTCGACTGTAAGGATATTTCTCATTACTATGCCTCAGGTCGCATGTGCGGAAACAATAAGACATCTCTGATTGAAGCAGAATCAGTAAACAGCATCACTAAACGGTCAATACCTATACCCTCTCCAGCTGTTGGTGGCATGCCATATTCCAAAGCACGTATATAGTCCGCATCATAATGCATTGCCTCGTCATCCCCTGCATCCTTTTCGGCCACCTGAGCTTTAAATCTAGAGGCCTGATCTTGAGCATCATTGAGTTCTGAAAATCCATTAGCGATCTCTCTACCACCTATAAAAAGCTCAAACCTGTCAGTGATGAAGGGGTTATCATCGTTTAGTCTTGCTAGAGGTGATACTTCTGTTGGGTATTCGGTAATAAATGTAGGCTGTATAAGCTTCTCTTCGACTGTAGCTTCAAAGATTTCAATCTGAATCTTACCAAGACCCCAGCTGTCTTTTATATGAATACCTAACTCTTGGGCTGTCTTTTTAGCATTTTCTTGGCTCAAATCATCAGCAGATAGATTAGGATTAAATCTAAGTATAGAATCAAACACACTCATCCTTTCAAAGGACTGGGAAAAATCTAGGTCATCTCCCTGGTAGTGCAAAACCTCGTTTCCGCAAATGTCTTTGGCTATTCCCCTTAATAGATCTTCTGTCAGGTCCATAAAGTCATGGTATGTAGCGTATGCTTGATAGAATTCAATCATTGTAAATTCTGGATTGTGTCTGGTAGATAGACCTTCATTTCTAAAGTTTCTATTAATCTCAAAAACTCTATCCATGCCACCCACAACTAGACGCTTCAGGTATAGCTCTGGAGCTATACGCATGTACATTCCTATGTCAAGGGCATTGTGGTGTGTTTCGAAAGGTTTAGCGCTAGCTCCACCAGGTATACTTTGAAGCATAGGAGTTTCAACTTCAATAAAATCACTCCCAATAAAATAGTTTCTAATATATGTCACTATCTGGCTACGTCTTTTGAAGGTGTTCCTTGATTCTTCATTTATTATCAAATCTACATACCTCTGACGGTAACGTATCTCTTGGTCAGATAGTCCATGAAATTTTTCAGGCAAAGGTCTTAGTGACTTTGTTAGAAGTCTTATATCTGTAACACGAATAGAGAGTTCACCAGTTTTGGTTTTAAATAGTGTACCCTTTGCACCGATAATGTCGCCTATATCCCACTTCTTAAATTGCTCATTATAGAAATTTTCTGCCAAATCATCCCGAGTTACAAATAACTGTATCTGCCCGCTAGTGTCTTGTATGTGGGCAAAACTGGCCTTCCCCATAACCCTCTTTAGCATCATCCTTCCCGCAATAGATACGTTTACACTTTTTGCTTCAAGCTCTTCTTTAGATAGTTGGTCATAGTCAGATATGATAGAGCTGGCTAGATTGTCTGGCTTAAAGTCGTTTACGAATGGGTTACCAGCCTCTCTTAGTGCAGCTAGCTTTAGCTTACGTTCAGCAATTAATTTATTGTCGTCTTGGTCAGTCATTAAATTTCCTAATGTTTTTTATTGTTTAATTCATCTTTAGCTAAATTTTTAGCCTTAACAAAATCTTTCTCAGATTCTTGCAATTTTCCCATACGAGAGAGTAAAGTGGCACGATTATAATATGCCTGATAAAAACTTTCATCTAGCTCTATAGCGCTATTCAAATCTTGAAGCGCTAAATCATCCATACCTATCTTAACATAGCAGTTACCGCGGTTATATATTGCTGCAATATATTTATTGTCAGTTACTAGTGCTTTAGAGTATGAATTTATAGCCATATCGTAATTACCAATCCTGTCATAACAATTACCCAGATTGTTGTATGCTCCAGAGTCATTAGGGTTAAGCTTTAGTGCACTTTCAAAATATCCAATTGCGGCATCAAAAGACTCTTTTTCTTGCTCAAGATATGCCAAACAATAGTAAGCTTCAGCACTATTAGGGTTGGCCTTAATAGCCATAGACATGCACTCAATAGCTAGATCGTCGTTGCCCTGTTGTTGATGTAAATTACCCAAATTTAGATATGCGTTTGCTTGTAAATTGTCATCTACATTTTCTAATTTTAATAGCGCATTCCAGCTCTGAATAGCTAACGATAGTTGGCCATTTTTTTGGTGAGCATATGCCTCAACCATTAGGTCACTTAGTTTGTCTTCTAGTTCCATAAATTTTCACAATTTATAACTTTACTTCTTTAATAGCTCTTCAGCCCTTGATGTGTCTATTTGGCTTTCAGCAGCATTTTTCTGTCTGTTTTTTAGTGACCTTAAGAGTAGCGCTATTGCTATAATTAAAAAGGCGAATGGCGTAATCCATAAAACATAGGTGGTTTTGTTTATGGGTGGCTTAAATACAACAAAATCGCCATACCTATCGGTCATAAATTTTCTAATATCTCCGTCTGATTTATTGTCTATAATCATCGCCCTTACTTGGTTGCGTAGGTCTTTTGCTAGGGACGCATTTGAGCCTCCAATACTTTGACCTTGGCAGACAGGACAACGTATTTCATCGATCATTGAGCGGTAACGGTTTTGTTGAGCGTCGGAAGAAAAAACTTTTGCGTCAATACTTTCTGCATGTGAAAGTTGAATTAAACAAAATAGCAACAAAAAACGAATAAAATATTGCATACCACTGGTAGTTTATTGAATTATTAAGATTTTAACCCATGCCACTTATCACTCTAGATAATATTTCCATTAGTTTCTCAGAAAAGCCTATCCTTAATCAGGTTGGGGCCACCATTTTAAAGGACGACAAGATAGCCCTTATTGGAAGAAATGGTGAAGGCAAATCCACCTTCATGAGAATGTTGGCTGGCGATATTCAGGCTGACGATGGAGTATTAAAAATAAGGAAAGGCATAAAGATTAGCCATCTAGAGCAAACACCACCAGAGGACAACGAAAAGACCCTTTTCGATATTGTCGCCGAAGGCTTAGGAGATGTAGGCAAACTTGTTAGCAAATATCACTTTCTATTAGTCAACAATGAGCTCGATAAAGCTAGCAAACTTCAAGATCAAATTGAGCAACTAGATGGTTGGCAATATATACATAAAATTGAGGCCATACTTGGGCGCTTTAGCTTAAAGCCTGACACAATACTCTCAACTCTGTCTGGTGGCTGGAGGAGAAGAGTAATGCTAGCCCGAGCCCTAATCCAAAACCCTGACATATTGCTCCTTGATGAGCCAACCAACCATATGGATATTAAAGCCATATTGGATCTAGAGAAGATGCTAAAAGAGTTCCACGGAACATTGATAATTATTAGCCATGATAGGTCATTTTTAAATGGAATTGTCAACAAGGTATTTGATTTAGATCGTGGAGAGTTATCAGTTTTTGATTGCGGCTATATTGATTATGTTAAGCGTAAGGACGAAAAATTACACTCTGAAGACCTCGCTAATGCAAGGTTTGACAAAAAACTCGCCCAAGAAGAAACATGGATAAGACAAGGTATCAAGGCTAGACGTACACGTAACGAGGGTAGAGTTCGTGCACTAAAAAAAATGAGAGAGTCTTTTGTTAATAGGCGAAAGAAACAGGGCCAAGTTAGGATTCATGCACTTGAAGATGAGAAAAGAATTTCAAAACTGGTATTTGAGGTAAAGAATATCTCCTATGAGATTGCAGGAATAAAGCTTGTAGAAGATTTTTCTACATTGATTTTGAAGGGTGAAAAGATTGGAATTATTGGTGGAAATGGTGCTGGCAAGTCTACCCTAATAAGGTTACTTCTTGGCCAAATTCAACCAAACAAGGGTTCTATTAGGCGCTCAAAAACTATAGAGCTGGCATATTTCGACCAGATGCGTGAAAGCCTTAACCCCAACATGACTGCTATGGATTTTGTATCCGAGGGTAGAGAGCGCATTGATGTTGGAGGAAAAAGTAAACATATAATTGGCTACCTGAGGCAATTTTTGTTCACTGGCAAGCAGGCAATGGCACCGATTAGGATGTTTTCTGGTGGCGAAAAGAATAGGCTAATGCTAGCCAAAATACTTTCTCAGCCTGCAAACTTACTTGTACTCGACGAGCCTACCAACGACCTTGATGTTGAGACATTGGAGTTGCTCGAAGAGATGCTAGTAGATTACAAGGGTACTCTTATCTTGATTTCTCATGATAGGACCTTTTTAAATAACGTTGTCAGTTCAACCATAGTAATGGACGGTAATGCTGTAATTAACCAGTATGCTGGAGGGTACGATGACTATCTATTGCAAAAAAAGCAACTAGACAATATTGTCAAGTCAAAGTCAAAGCCTAAAATCACAGATAAACAGGCAAAAAACAAGAAACTTAGTTACAAAGATCAACGCGAATTAGATAAAATCCCTGAAAAAATTGAAAAACTAGAGCTCCAAATTGGTGAAATTCAGTTACAACTAGCGGACCCTGAATTTTTTCATAGAGACGAGTCTACTGATGAATTAATTAAACTCTCAAGACTAGAATCAGAGCTTGAGATTCTGTATGAAAAATGGAACGATCTTGAGTAGTGTAATATCTATATTTAAGTAAATGAAAAATTTCCCTTTAATTGTTGACCTTGACCATACACTAATTGATACCGATCTTTTGTATGAGTCATCTTTAGCTGTTCTAAAAAAGAGCCCGATACTGATTCTGCTTTACCCTTTTTGGCTTATGAAAGGTAAAGGCTATCTAAAGGATCAGTTAGTCAAGCGTTTCACTATTGATGTAACAATGCTTCCATACAATGATATTACGATTAATTATATAAAAGAGAGAAAGAAGTCTGGCTCAAAGGTAGTACTTGCAACAGCATCTCACAAGTACTATGCATTTGCAGTGGCAAAACATTTAGGAATTTTTGATGACGTCATGGCCACCAACAAGGACTTCAATCTGTCATCTCACAACAAAGCCTCAAAACTTATAGAGAAATTTGGAGATAAAGGATTTGATTATATCGGCGATCATATGCGAGACCTTCCTGTATGGGAGGCATCTAATCTTTCTATATTAGCAAATGTAACTAATAGAGTTATAAAAAACACGCAACACTTAGAGGTTCTAATTCTATCTAAAAAAAGCTAAAGACCTTCCACGACATAGGACAATATACCTAGACTCAAATATACAAGACTTGTAATAACTAGTGTCGCAGCTATGACTCTTGCTAATGCAAGATTCTTGCCCAATATGCGATTACCAATAAACCACACAAAATATCCAATTACAAATGCGATTATTAATAATCTAATTAAAAACATAGTGAAGATACCCTTAATTAATTTTTTAAGCTTGCGACTATTTTAGTCGCTAATGAGTGGCTAATTCCATTGACTTTTTGTAATTCTTTTGTGCTCGCCTTTTGAACCTCTTGTAAACCACCAAAGTGATTAAGTATTGCCATTCTACGTGCCCTTACCTATGCCATTTATTGACTCTAGTGGGGAAGATTTTCGACGATTATCTCGCCTATTTCTATGATTTTTTAGTGCAAACCTGTGTGACTCATCGCGAACATTGTTTACTAGTAATAGTGCCTCATCATGGGGCTTAAGGTTTATTTTTTTGGGTTTCCCATTGTTAACAGTTATGAGTGTTTCTAGGCCAGCCTTTCTACCCTCTCCTTTAGCCACACCTACTAATTTAATTGACTCGATACCGATAGAATCTAGGACCATAATTGCTTGATTTAGTTGACCCAATCCGCCATCAATAAACACCAAATCAGGTAAAGCTTTTTGGCCTTTAATTTGTCTTGAATAGCGCCTAAATACTGCCTGATTTATTGCCGCATAGTCATCACCTGGAGTTATATCTTTAATATTGAATTGGCGATAATCTTTGGTCTTAGCTAGACCTTTTTTGAATACCACGCATGAGGCAGTTGTAGCCTCTCCCATTGTATGACTTATATCGAAACACTCGATTAGGTTCGGTAATGACTCTAGGTTAAGTGTTTTTTGTAGTTTCAATAATTGAGAGTGCTTAGAAAATTTTGACGCAAGATGTCTATTAAGGTTCTCTTGAGCTGTAAGAATGGCTACCTTCAAGTGGTGCTTTTTGTCGCTCCTAGGTTTGTCAATAATTTTAGTTTCTAGCGCCAAAGAGATTAACTTTTTGTCCTTAAGTGTTTCACTTATAAGTATCTGTTTTGGGGTTTCTTTACCTATATAGTATTGTGGCAAGAATGCACCCAAAACTTCATCAACATTTCTAAATTTAGTGTTCTTTGGAAATATACACTCATTGCCTATCTGTTTACCTGAACGAATAAACAGAACCTCAACAGCATGCACTCCATCCTTTTGAGCTATACCAACAACATCCATATCCTCCATACTCCTTGAGCTGTGTTGTTCTTGGATTGTGCGCAAGGCTATAAGCTGGTCTCGATAATGTGCTGCCAACTCGAAATCTAAGTCTTTTGAGGCTTTTTGCATTTTATCTGAAACAAGGCTCAATGTTTCAACACCATTGCCACTTAAAAAAAGTGACATCATAGCAACATCATGGGTGTAATTGTCGTTGCTAATTTTGCCCACACACGGAGCACTACAGAGCCCTATCTGGTACTCCAAACATGGCCTTGATCTTGAGCCATAGACACTATTTGTACATTGCCTTACCTTGAATATTTTCTTTAATAAGGATAAAGAATCTCTGACTACATGTGCCGAAGGATATGGCCCGTAGTAGTAATGTTTTTTATTTTTTTTGCCACGATAAAAGCCTACCCTTGGATGCTTATCATCACTGATGTATATATATGGATAACTCTTTGCATCCTTTAGGAGTACGTTGTATCTAGGTTTATACTGCTTTATTAACTCGTTCTCAAGAAGAAGTGCCTGTGTCTCTGTATCAGTAACTATAACATCAAAGTCCTTGATATTAGCTACCAAAGCTCTAGTCTTGCCGTCACTCTGATTCTTTGTAAAGTACTGAGATACTCTTCTTTTCAGGTTCTTTGCTTTGCCAACATATATTACCCCACCTCGCTTGTCTATCATCTGATATATGCCAGGATTTTTTGTTAAATGTTTTAGATTTTCCTTGATAGTCATTTAGTGATAATACTTCAAACAAAAAGGTAAAATAATGCAAAAATGAAACATAGTTATTTTTATATTGCAAAGTTTCATTTTATATTTAGCTGTTTATATTTGCGGACAATCTATATAAAATGATACAAATAAATAATTAAACTCAAAATGAAAAAAATCATAACCATTGTAGCTATTTTTTTTATTAACTCTACATTTGCAGCTAGCAGCAATACAGAAAAAGATAATACAACAAATGAGGTAGCTCAATCAGTTATTGAGATTATTGACCCACCTGGGGCTGCCGCATTAACAATTATAGTCGACTCTTTATCATCCCTAAAGGAGCTAAAGAAGCACAACCAGTCAACGATTGAAAATATAAAAGCCTTAATAAATGTCAAGCTATTTCCACACCTAGACATAAATACCGCGCTAAAAATATCTCTCAAAGGTTACTGGGAAGATCTTGACTTTAAACAAAGGCAGGTATTTTATAAATATATAGTCCAGTCTCTTGTTAATGATTATGCGGCAATATTGGTCACCTATGACAACCTTGATAGTATTAATGTTTCTGTTGACCCAGAAATAGTGAGAAAAGACAACAGGGCTCTAGTCAAGCTCAGGATAACTTTCAATGATGACCCTAAAGTCACTATTGTTTCATTGAAAATGATAAGAAGCAATAGATGGAAAGTGTACGATGTAGTTTTTTCTGGTGTAAGTCTTGTAAAAAATTATCGCTCACAATTTAAATCTTACATACGCCGTAACGGTTTAGAAGCTCTCGTAGAAAAAATTTCAAATAAACTAGACAATGTATAAGCTCATAATAAAAGGTGGGCAGCCACTAAATGGTGTAATTAATGCTGCGGGCTCGAAAAACTCGGCTCTACCAATACTTTTTGCCTCAATATTAGCTGACTCCCCTCTCACACTTAAAAACACCCCTTTCCTTTCTGATGTATCCACAACCCTTAGACTGTTGATGGATATGGGATCTGAATTTGTGCTTGAGGCAGATGGATCAATTTTTGTAGACTCCTCTAAACTATCAAACCTAGTCGCGGACTATCAATTGGTAAAAACAATGCGCGCATCAATCTTGTCTTTGGGTCCAACACTAGCCAAATACGGAGAAGCCAAAATATCTCTCCCTGGAGGTTGCGCTATAGGATCTAGACCGGTAAACCTTCACCTGAAAGCGTTGTCAGAACTTGGAGCAGATATTAAGGTAGAGAACGGCTATATTTATGCACAGGCAGACCGTTTAGTTGGGGCCACAATTGATTTTGACCAGGTAACTGTTACTGCCACTGAAAATATCATTATGGCTGCCACCCTAGCTAAAGGAGTAACCACAATAAACAATGCAGCACAAGAACCAGAAATAACCGACCTAATAAGATGCCTAATAAAGATGGGTGCAAAGATATCTGGAGAAGGTACCTCTACTATTACAATTAATGGTGTAGAGCAGCTATCAGGAACAACCTATGAGGTTTGCCCTGATAGAATAGAGGTGGGTACATATCTAGTTGCAGCTGCGATAACTAGGGGCTCAATAACTATTAAAAAAAGTGACCCTAAAGATTTACGAGTGGTGCTTGAAAAGTTGGCAGAGTCTGGAGCCAATATTAGCACATCAAAGAATACAATAACGCTAGATATGGAAGGCAAGAAACCAAAATCTGTGAACATCAAGACTAGCGCTTACCCTAACTTTCCAACAGATATGCAGGCACAATTTACCGCTCTAAATTCTGTTGCAGATAGTTCAAGCACAATTACAGAAACTATCTTTGAGAACCGATTTATGCATATACCGGAGCTATCCCGTATGGGAGCTGATCTTAGTTTAGAAGGCAACACCGTTGTTTGTAGGGGTGTAAAATCTCTCACTGGAGCAAAATTAATGGCTACTGATCTTAGGGCCTCGGCCTCTTTAGTGTTAGCTGGCTTGGCTGCAAAAGGAACAACAACCATCGACCGGGTTTACCACCTTGACCGTGGTTATGAAACTATTGAGGAAAAATTAAAGTTACTAGGCGCCAATATTGAGCGCGTACAAGATTAATTAAATTATGTTAACAATTGCATTATCTAAAGGCAGAATATTAGATCAAACCTTACCATTATTGAAATGTGCTGGGATCGATATTGCTAAAAAAGAGTTAAACTCTAGAAAACTTATCCTTAACACTAATATAGATGATGTTAAGGTTATTATTATTAGGGCAACAGATGTACCTGTATTTGTTCAGCACGGTGCAGCTGATATCGGTATTGCTGGAAAGGATGTATTGTTAGAGCACGGTGCTGCAGGTTTATTTGAGCTTTTAGATTTGAAAATTTCTCAGTGCAAATTAATGGTTGCTGCAGAGTCGAAGGATAATCTTAAACAGCAGACCCTTAAAATTGCTACAAAGTATGTTAACTGCACTAAGCAATACTTTGAAAAGAGGGGTCAACAAATAGAAATCATCAAGCTGTACGGTTCTATGGAGCTTGCCCCTAAGGTTGGCCTTGCGCACTGCATAGTTGACCTTGTTGATACAGGCAATACGCTTAAGGCTAATGGCCTGATGCCTCTAGAAAATATCACCGATATAAGTTCAAGGCTGGTAGTTAATATTGCATCATTTAGAACAAAAAACGCACAAATCAAAAAATGGGTCTCAAATATTGAGAGTCAGATATGATTAATAAACTAGATTCAAGTCAGCCTGACTTTCAGAGTCAGCTACAATCTTTGCTTTCTTGGGAAGGGGTATCTGACAAGAGTGTCGAGTCTTTAGTCAATGAGATTATCACAAACATTAGAAATAACGGTGATTCAGCATTATTAGATTACTCAGTCAAATTTGACAATATTAGTGCTTCTGCGATTGATGAACTCGTTATTGATTTAAATGAAACAAAGAGCGCTTTTGAGGGTCTACCTGAGAAAGAAAAAGATGCCCTACAAGTGGCAGCAGAGCGTGTACGTGACTATCACAAAAAGCAGCAACAAGATACCTGGACATATGAAGAAGAAGACGGCACTATTCTTGGTCAAAAAGTAACCCCCATTAATCGCGTAGGGCTTTACGTTCCTGGTGGCAAGGCGGCATACCCTTCTTCGGTATTAATGAACGCAATACCAGCAAAAGTTGCCGGTGTAAATGAGTTAATTATGGTTGTCCCTACTCCATCTGGGGTTACAAATCAGTTAGTGCTTGCGGCTGCCTATATCTCAGGCGTTGACAAGGTTTTTACTATTGGAGGGGCTCAAGCTATAGCCGCCCTAGCATATGGCACTGAAACTATACCGAAAGTTGACAAAATTGTTGGCCCTGGAAACATTTATGTAGCAACCGCTAAGAGGGCTGTTTTTGGGCAGGTAGGTATCGACATGATAGCTGGACCTAGTGAAATACTAATAATTTGTGATGGCAAAACTGACCCAGACTGGATTGCGATGGATCTTTTTTCTCAGGCAGAGCATGACGAAGATGCTCAGTCAATATTGCTATCTCCTGACGCTGAATTTATCTCAATGGTAGAGTCAAGCATCAATAAATTGCTGCCCACTATGAGTAGACAAGATATCATAAAAAAATCTCTCAAGGATAGGGGCGCTCTTATCCATACAAGTGATATGAATGAAGCAATTGATATTGCAAACATGATCGCACCTGAACACTTGGAATTGTCCGTTGAAAACCCTGAAGAGTTACTAGAAAGTATTGTGAATGCTGGAGCAATCTTTATGGGTCGTAATACCTGCGAATCTTTAGGAGATTACTGCGCCGGCCCTAACCACGTATTGCCTACATCTGGAACAGCTCGATTCTCTTCACCTCTAGGGGTATATGATTTTCAAAAGAAGTCAAGCATTATCATGGTATCAGAGAAAGGTGCAACAAGCCTTGGTAAGGTTGCAGCCACTTTAGCTAATGGAGAAGGTTTACAGGCACACGCAGAGTCAGCAAAGTACAGGATAAAGAGTTAGAATAAATATTGGATATTTATCTAATAGCGTTAGAAGATTTATTATATTTTAGCTAAAGACACTCTTATACGCTCTAAAGCTTTCTCTATATTTTCTATCGAGTTGGCATAAGACAGCCTTAGATAATCGTTACCGTGCTTACCGAATGCTGATCCTGACAATACAGCAACACCGGCATCATTTAGCAAGTAATCCTCAAGCTGATCTGATTGCATACTTATTTCTGACACATTGGGGAATACGTAAAATGCCCCCTTAGGTTTTATACAGCTAACCCCCGGTAAACTGTTTAAACCTTCAACTATAAAGTCCCTCCTCTTTTTGAATACTTTGACCATCGATTCGGACTCTTCGGTTGGACCCTTAAGTGCCTCAACTGCAGCGTACTGGGAAAATGTAGAGGTACATGAATTTGAGTTTATTATTAACCTTTCAATCTTGCTGGCTAGTTCCGTTGGCATAACCCCATAACCAAGCCTCCAGCCTGTCATAGAGTATGTTTTGGAAAAACCATCCAGCAATACACAGTTATCCTTCATTCCTGCAATTGAATATATACTATGATGCTTTTCACCATAGATAATGTTCTTATAAACCTCATCAGTCAGAACAAGAATTCCCATATCTTTTGCAGTTTTTGCTATTAACTCTATATCATCAGCAGACAGAATTCCGCCTGTGGGATTGTGCGGAGAGTTTATTATTATCATCTTAGTTCGCTTAGACAGCAAAGAGATGAATTCTTCTCTATCAAAACTAAACCCCTTATCTTCACGTAATGGTAGGGGTACAGCCTTACCCCCAGCAAAGTTGATCATTGATTCGTAAATAGGGAAACCTGGGTTAGGGTATATAACCTCATCGCCAGACTCGATACATGCCAACATTACAAGAAATATTATTGGTTTAGCGCCAGGTGTTACAACTATTTGTTCAATCTCAGGTCTTACCCCACGACGCAAAAACACTTCATCAGCTATAGCCTCCTTTAGTGGCAATATCCCTGAGGGTGACGAGTAGTGAGTATGTCCACTCCGAAGAGCATCTATAGCGCCATCGACGATATGCTTTGGGGTTGCAAAGTCAGGCTCACCAATCTGTAGATATATAATATCTTTGCCTTTGGCCTCTAAAGATTTTGCTCGCGCCATAACCTCAAAAGCTGTCTCGGTTCCTAGTAATGACATTCTGCTTGCAATATTCATATCTATTTAATAAGCAATTAACATTTATTTAAGAGCAATGGCGTTATCAACTTATAACAAATCATTTAACATTTTTCACTAAATACCCAATACAGTAGTTAACTTTTAGATTTATTTTTTGAGTAGGCCAAAAGATTAGTAATCTCGAAAACTGTTGTCGCAGCAGCCAGAGATGTCAACTCTGCATGATCATATGCAGGTGAAACCTCAACAACATCTGCAGAAATAATGTTAAGCCCTGCTAAACCTCTCAATACCCCAACAAGTTCCCTTGATGACATTCCCGCTATCTCAGGTGTACCAGTGCCTGGAGCGTGTGAAGGGTCAAGCACATCAATATCTATAGACAAGTACATAGGATTATTTCCAACCCTATCCCTGATACGTTTTATAACGTGCTCAACTCCATACTGTTGGAATTCGTCACAATGCACAACTTTAAAGCCTAACTCTTCATCATTCTTTAGGTCATCTCTACTATACAATGGGCCACGTATGCCGATATGCATTGAGGCATGATCTAGAAATAATTTTTCTTCTGCGGCCCTCCTAAAGGGTGTGCCATGGGTGTAAGGCGCCCCATAGTATGTGTCCCAAGTATCAAGGTGGGCATCAAAATGAACAAGTGCCACTGGCCCATGATAGGAGTTAACAGCTCTAAGTAGTGGTAAGGCAATAGTATGGTCACCGCCAAGACTAATAATACTTCCCACCTCTCCAAGTAAGCCTTTTGCGGCCTCCTGAATCTCTAACACTGCCTCCTCTATATTGTAAGGGTTACAAGCAATATCCCCCGCATCTGCTACCTGCTGCTCAACAAATGGTTCGGTGTCATATGCTGGATGATATTGAGTTCTGAGGTGTCTTGATGCTTGACGTATGGATTGAGGACCAAACCTAGCTCCTGGTCTATAGCTAGTACCTGAATCGAAAGGAATTCCTACTATAGCTACATCGCAATAAGAAACATCTCTCAATTCAGGAAGTCTGGCAAATGTTGATGCACCGGCAAAGCGTGGAACTATAGTCCCACTAACTGGCTGAATTGGTTTATCTTTCTTACTGTCCATCGCCTTTTTTGTCTTTTTCTCCTTCCTTCTTGGTACTCTCTTTGTTTTCCTTTTTGTCAGGCTCATCAACTATCTCAGCCTCAACAACAGATTCTTCCTCAATATCATCAACAGTATTATTAGGCCATACAGAAAATGGCCATGGCCTGTATTCATCAATATAGGCAACAAAAAGGGTGATTTGTTTGAAATATTCGGCCAAAGATTGACTAAAAGATTGCAGCTTTTTGTTGGCTTTTCCAGTAACAAGAGTAGCAAAAAACTGAAACACAGCTATAAGTGAAATAATTGTTGCTAGTACTTGGACAATAAAAAGAAAAAACAAAGCCAAAAGGCCATACATGACTCTATCTCTTATAGGCTTATCTTTGTTTATTAGTGATGTCATAAAATTATCTCCGGTCTGTTTAATCGATATTGGTTAATTACAAAAAAAATTATACATTCTATGTTAAATAATTTATACAAAAAACAACTAACTATGTTCAGGAATTGTTTGGTAGTAACCATTCTTCTCAATAACGCTAATAGGAGTGTCGAATAGACTACTCAAGTTAACCCCTGTAAGTAAAGATGATTTAGTACCATTAGCAACTACTTTACCAGCTTTTAGAAAAACTATTTGTGATATTTCTGGTGGTATTTCATGAATATGGTGTGTAACTAGTACTATTTTTTTACCATCAACTATAAGCCTTCTAATTGTATCAAGGTATTGGAAGCAGGCATTCAAGTCAAGTCCACTAGTTGGTTCATCTAGTATTAATACTTCTGGATTGTGCACTAAGGCTCTAGCTAAAAGGAATCTACGCTGCTCTCCGGTAGACATTGTTTCAAATTTTCTATTCTTTAAATTATTAAGACCAAGTTGATCGATAACTTTATTAGCCATATCAATATTCTTCTTGTCAAAATTTTGGAATGACCAAATACCGTCACTCCCATAAAAACCTGATAGAACAACATAAAGCCCTATTGCATCAGGTGAATAGTTCTGCTGTAAAGAGTAAGACACAATCCCTAGACGTTTTTTTAGCTCTGAAACAACCCAACGCTCTTTAGAAAAAATCCGTACATAGCTGTCTTTTGAATATACAGGGTATATCTCCCTTCCAAGCAACTTAAGTAGTGTGCTTTTACCTGAACCGTTAGGTCCGATTATTGCAGTCGAATTGTTTGCACTTATTTCTAGTGACAGGTCATCAAATACTCTGGTTCTACCCATATAAATAGATGCATTTTTTATCTCTAATATATTGCTCATTAATAAATTATAAGCATAACTATTGAATATTATTGAAAACTTTTTGTTGGTTTAGGTGTGAGCTGAGATATGAGCATTCCTGCCAACATTAAAGCGCAACCTATAAGCCCTTTAAGTGGCAACTGTTCATCAAGCAAAAGCCATCCCCCGAAAACAGCAAACGCACCCTCAAGGCTTAAAATTATTGCCGCGTGTGATGAGTGTGCATGTTGTTGTGCCACAACCTGCAGTGTATAAGCTACAGCAGTTGACATTACCCCTGCATATAGTAAAGGGACAATAGTTAGGCTTATACTATGTAAAGTTATTGTTTCGGTAAATAATGCAACGATTAAACTCAGAATTCCTGTTGTAATATATTGGATAAGTGATAGCATTAATACATCGACTCTTTTAGCTAAATACCCTATAACCAGAACGTGACCGGCAAAAAATATAGCGCACATAAGGACCAATGTGTCACCCTTGGAAAGACTAAAGTCAGACTTAATGCTAAGCAAATAAAGCCCTATAACTGCAATAAATGCACCTATCCAAGTTCCTAGCTTAGTTTGTTGCCCAATAAATATTCCAATAAGTGGGACAAAGAATACATACATTCCGGTAATAAATCCTGCCTTACCTGCAGTTGTATATAGCAATCCTACCTGCTGGAAGGTCATCCCTGCAAACAAAAATAATCCCGCTACCATTCCAGAAATAATTAGCATTTTGTTTGAACTTTTTGGTTTGTTGTTATTGTTTGACTTTCTTGAAAAGTACCAAATAACAGGTAGCAATGAAAATGAACCGATAATGAACCTGACACCGTTAAATAAATGTGGTCCCATAGTTTCCATTCCGACCCTCTGAGAAACAAACGCGAATCCCCATATAATTGCAGCAATCAGCATTAATATATCTGCTTTTAACTCTATCGACTTCATCTATTTTATGGTTTCGCTATATATTTCATTTAGGCTCAACTTAATTTTCACTTGTTGCTGTATACCATGAATGGATAAACAGAGTAAGAATAACTATAGTGCCTCCAATGATCGCCTTATTTGAAGGCTCTTCACTAATTATAATCCAAGCAAATAGTGGCCCTAAAACGGTCTCTAGGGGCATAATCATACCTACTTCAGCTGCAGGAACATGCCTTGGTGCAAGTGTAATTAATATAAATGATACCGTGCAAACAAAGCACATAGCTACTACATACCACAGAGCTTCAATTGGCAAAAAAATTGTTGGAGCAAATATAAGTGACAGTGCTGCCGACGAGAATCCACCAACCGACATTGCAGGGACCATACTGATAGCTTTATGTTTGCGTATTAAGGTAAAACTAATTCCCATCATAGTTGCCGTAGACAGCGCAAACAAGTCACCCTTTATATTTATATTTCCAAAACTATCCGACATAACAAAATATATGCCAGAGAAAACCACTAGCATAGCTATTATGGTTGCCATATTTACTCGCTCGCCCAACAACAACCAGGCAATAATTGCTGTAATAATGGGTGCACTACTGATAATAATAAGGGTGTTAGCTATTGAGGTAAATTCCAAAGCCAAAACAAAGGTTACAGAATTAAGTCCAAAAAGAAATCCAAGCAATATTCCTTCATTGCCGATACTATAAAAATCATTCCTTATAGATTTCGGTCTTGTTGCAACTAAAAACAATAAAACACCTACACCAAAACCAATCCCTCTCCAAAATACTAAACCCCAACTAT
>FUWD013429889.1_pt2 | contig 19295 bp, 44 predicted proteins | sample 1063281 | NCBI WGS metagenome assembly FUWD01 (sample SAMEA79048168, study PRJEB19326) | metagenome | biome: marine | reverse complement strand
TTAGAGTCCCTTGCTTTCTGTAATAGAATAAGCGAGTTTGCTTCTTTAGTTTCAAATCGATATCCGCCAAATTAAAGGGTTTGGAGTTGACCCACCGATAGCCGCTTACTTCTGAACCCGTTTGTGTTGACATACGGAAGTGTTGGTTTGTATCTAAGAACTCTTTAACATTTTCTTCAATGCTTAACAGTTCACCTTTTGAGTTATATCTTACATTGCCATTTTTATCAAGAACTTCTATACGACCATCATCATTTAGTTTAACGTTACCTTTAAGTAGTGCTACAACTTGCTCTGGAGATATTGCTTGATTATTAGAAGCTACAGATAGTATAGCGTTATCTATCTTTTCTTTCTTAATTTGTGATTTATACTTAGTAATCTCACCATCTTTCTCTAAAATTCTTTCTTGCATGATCTTCTCTAAATCTGCTTTAGTCTTAGCGTCTGTTAGTTCTTGAGATTTTAAGGCTTCTGATTTAGCTTTATTATCTTCTTCTATTACTCTTTCATGTTTTTTCTTTTCTGCCATTAATCTTTGTTGAACAATATTATCTAGCTGTTCTTGATTAAACATCTTTTGTTCTACTTTTGTTTCTGCTTTAGACTCTACTTGTTCACCTTTTGTTTCTTCTGGAGTTATTTCTTTTTTGATTGTATCTTCTGACATTTTATATCCTTTGTTATGTTTGTTTAAACCACTACAACTGTAGTTATATTGGGAAAGCCCCAATCACTTAAAATGGGTATATATTATTTGTGGTATTATTACAACAGTAATTATTGAACTATCAAATCTTTAAAACACTTCTTAAAAGATTGTTGTCTAGGCTTCATATCCATTAATGCCATTATAACAATTAAAGGTGATATAAAAGGTAAGGTTAAATATATAAAGTATTTATTCATTTATAAAATCATAGCTTCCAGTTTTAGCGGCTATTTCTGGTAGTCTTATTTCAAATGCTTCGGATAAATCTTCGTATTGAATCTTCTCAAAGTCTGTTTTCATTTCTTTTTCTAATGCTATGAATCTATTATAATCTATAACATCTATCTCTTTCTTTTTTAGTATCTTTAATACTTCATTTATCATTTCAATATTTCCTCTATTAGTTTAATAAATTGTGGGTCTGCTAAATCTTTTCTTCCCATATTATATACAGAGAAGTTTTCTGCAAACCATTCGTACTTATCACTATCACCGTATTGTGTTGGTGATATTCTGTTTGGTAATTGTGTTAATTTAGCTTCTATTTTTGGTATATATCCATAGTTAAATGTTCCAGCAATAGATTGATTTACACCAGTCATTTGATGTACATGGTGTCCGAACTCGTGATACATAGTTTGTCTTAATGCCATTAATTCATCATCTGGAAAAAAAGACTTAGCACTCCATGGTTTAAAAGTAGAAGGGTCACCAAGTTTATAATTCTTCCATTGTTTTTTTATTAACTCTTTTGATAGTCCAGTTTTTCTTGAATGGTATGTTAGTGATATTTCTTGTTTCTCTAAGTAATTCATTCTAGGTGGATTAACACTTAATACTCCGTCACCCATACCAGCTATATTACCACCTCTTGTACTTGATCTAATTCCTCTCAATGGTGGCACTTTATATTTAACAGCTAAATCATCTAACTCTTTCATTATTACTGATATTTGAGTTGATAGTTTATCATCTAAATGATTGAATATATTTGTACCAACTGTTTTTCCACCCTTATATCTAGTGATCGGCTTACCTTCAAAATCTCTAGGGTATCTAGCATCATCAAATCCTTTTTTAAATCCTTTAGCCATATTAGCTTGTGATACTGCTTTAGGTACTGTTTTAATAGCTGATAATGTAATAGGGTTTAATAATGATGTAACGTTTAATCCTTTTTCTACTAATACATCTTTAGTTACTTGTTCAGTTGCACCTTCTACTAAATCTTCTTCGTACCAATCAGGATTAACATAAGAGAATTGATGCCTACAATTATATCCACCTCTTACTACTAATGGATTTGAACCATTCTTACCACTCCATGAATTACTATTCCATATTCTATTAATATCAGCTATAGTATATATTCCTTTTCCTGATCTATCATAGACTCCATTAATCATATTTCTACAATGCGATCTAGTGGTAGGTATTACATCTCCATAGTATTTAACATAAGTTAAACCAGCGTCATTAGCTTTATTAAAGTTTAGTGTTGCGTCAAAATCTCTTAATCCATCATTAAGTATTTGTCCAGCATATCTTTTCATATTAACACCTACTCTTGTACTGGCATATTTACTTTGTAATATCTTAATAGCGGAATCAACCTTAGTTGCTAGTAGTGGATTATCTTTATTATTTTTAACATAACTAACTAATCTATTTACAGCATCATCATTAGATACAGAGTATATACCATTGATAGATGTTCTTAGTTCTTTGTTTAATATAGTTATATCAGTTCCGATTAATGTATTTTGATATATCTTGTCTGATAATATTGTTGTGAACTCATTAGATACATCTTTAAACTGTGTGAAGTATTGCTGTTTAAGATTCTTAACTAATGCTAAATCTCCTTTAGTTAATTCTTGAAATTCTACTGGTATAATTCCTATAGTCTTAAATGCTTTCTCTACTCTTTTAGCTTGTTGATTAAATCCTTTTCTAGTTACTGTATCTGCCCAACCTAAATATTCCTTTTCTAATATAGCTTTAATCTTAGGTCTTATTGCTATAGCTGATTGTAAGTCTATTAGCTTTCCAGAAGTAGTTGGTAATGATACGTTAGCTAAAGATACAATTTGATCTTCTATCTTATCTAATGATCTTGTAAGTGATTTGTAGTATTCTATCTCAGCCTTTTCTATGCCTTTGATTCTATATTGTGTGGCTTTCTCTATAATATCAGCCATGATACTACCTTATCAGTTGGTATAAATTAAAGTTTTCAAATTCTTCTATAAACTTAATGTTAACAAATCCAGCCGGTACTCTTACTGCTGTTCCGTCTGCTAAATAAGATTCAAATATTTGAGGTGCTATTGATGGTGTAATATTAAATATTGTAATTAAGTTTTTTAAAGCATTTAAGTCATACCAGTAAGTAGATACATATATAACTTCTTCAATTTGTGTGCTTTGATAATGAGGTAAGGCTGTATATACTTCTTTTAGTTCTGAGTTAGATTTAGTTGAGTAAATGAAAAACATAAACATTAACAGTAAACATATAATCATTCTATATGGATTCATGGTTACCCCTAAAATTTTCATTAAATTACTTCCTGTTCTACCTCTGTATCAACTATAGCTTCCTCTGTAAATGAACCTACTGAATCCGCTGAATCTATCTCGTCAAATATAGTATCTAGTATTTCAGAGTCGTTATCTATAACAGACCTTGCTATTTCTTTATTTATTTCTTTATCTAACGTTGGAGAAGGAACTTGTATTGCTTTTGCTTGTTGATAAAAAGCTAAGTCTGTTGCGTAATCTCTAATATTAAATGAATCAGGATAATTTATTTCACCATCAAATTTAACATTCTGGAATAATGCGTATAATCTCCAAAGATTTTCTTCGGCTATTTCTAAGTTAGCTGCTTTCTCTGATAGTCTAGCATTAAGTAATTCAAATTCAGTTTGTAAAGCTATGCCACTTGATACTTGAGTCTTTAGTTGCTCTGATTGCACCAGTGTGTGCTATTCTATTAATAGATTCTACTTTACCATTTATTGAATCCATAATTGAAGTTAAACTAGAACCAGAAGGTTGAAGTAAGTAAGGTTTTAAATTAGGTTCTAATTCATCAGGTATTTCTATGATAGCACCAGCACCAGCACTAGCATTTGTACTAGGTGTTTTAACTAATGAAGGATGATTAGATAATCTTACTAATTGTTCTATTTCAGAGTAATCATTATAGATAGATTTTTGTAGATCAGCGATATCAGATAGATCGGATAAACCTATTCCTCTCATAGCAGACTTAGCATTATATAATATTACTGCTGGTATCTTACCTATTTTGTTTGGTACTGAATCTATTAACTCAGGTTCTTTATTATCTGATTCTAAATATACTGTGTCTATTTTATCTTTGTACCAAAGTTTAAAGTATTGTCCACCGAACTTATCCACTTCTTCTCTAATCTTTAAATAATCTAATTCATACTTACCATTAATTGATCTACTGTAATTCCAGTCATAAATATTCTCTGGAGTTACTATTGAAACATAAGGTCTAATATCTTGACTTAGTTCTTCTGCTCTTGTACCAGTTTGAACGTTAGGTTTATCTAACATTAATAAAACATGACCGTAAATAGCTGAGTAATTTTGTGCTTGTCTAATTACATTATTAAATGTATTGCCTTCTAAATCGGCATCTTTAAGGAATGAGTCTAGTGACGCTTCCTCACTCATTGATTCAAAAAATCTAGTAGGTTTAACTCTAAATAAAAATGATGAGTATATTTGAATGATATTTTTACAATGGTTATCGCAAGGAGTGTTAGTAATTCTAGCGTTGTATTCACTGGCTAATTCTAAGTTGTATCTATTAAGATATTGACCAGCAGCATAATCATTACCACCATTATATGATCTAATATAATATTCCCAATTCCCTACTTGACTATTATAATCTACATGAGTTTCTTTTACTTGATCTCTAGTATAAGCCATTACTTAACGCCCCATCTTGTAGGTTTGGAATAAGTTGTTTGTGTAGTAAGTGGTTTGATAAAATCTATTAAGTAGCCTAGTGCGTCATTCATATGGTCAAATCCTTGTTCTTTATCTGGTATGTTCGTATTTTCTTTATATATTTGTCGTTGTAATCCTTTTAGCAGAGTTTTACACGAATTGCTAATAAAAATATGCCTAACTCCATTACTATCTTTTAATTTAGTATTTACAGCATTTACTCTATCTCTAATAGCTGGGTGTTTGTTTTTAACTTTAACTTTAAATCCAGCGTTCATTAATATACTTAGATCGGTTCTACCACCAGCAGAAGTTTTTCTTTGTTTAGCTGCTGGGTCTGGATATACAAATATCGGTTGATTAGAACCATATCTATCTCTAATCTCTTGACACATCTCATCAGTATTACTTGAGTATATAATAATCTCATCTAAGAAATATATCTTATCCTTTTCTATTTGACATACAGCAGCACTCATTGGGTCAACGTTAAAGTCCATTCCTATATGAATAGGTTTCTCCCAATCAATTTCTTTCTTGATTACTGACTCTACTGGGTGGAAGTTATAATAAACAGAACCAGCATAGTTTTCAAACGTACCTTCAAATTCTTGTCTATAAGTTCTTATATCAATATCTTGTTTGGCTTGATCTAATTCTTCTTGAGAAACCATGCCACCTTCTATTGTAGTATATTGAAAAGACTCCCAGTTATTATCTTGCTTTCCTTTTAAGTATAACTCATAACTCCAGTTACCATAACCTTTAGGAGTTCCACAAAATAATACTCTACCTTCTTTATCTGCTGTTGATGCTCTTAATACTTCATACCATGCTCGTTTATCTATATCAGCGAACTCATCTAATATAAGAAAGTCTAATCCACTACCTCTTAAACCATCAAAGTTTTCAGCACCTCTTAATGATATTGTACTTCCTGAGCCTCTTATTTTAATAGTTAAATTTGTTTCGTTGATGTCTTGAATCCAATTAAAAGAATGTAGCATAGCTTTTAGGTCTGCCCATACAATTTCTTTAGCCATCTTATGAGTTGGTGCTATATACCAAATCTTCTTATTCTTTTGAGTTGCTACTTTCATCATCTCAGTAATACATAAGAATGTCTTACCAAATCTTCTTCCAGATATTAATACTCTGAATCTAGCTTTTGAATCGCTTACTGCGAACTGTGGTTTTGTTAGTGATATTTTCAGTATTACCTCATAGCTTCGTAGTTATCCATATACCATTTATGAAATAACACAAACTGCTTCTTAACTTTCTCTACTGATAAACCTTGATTGCCACTATCATTCATAAAAGAACCACCTACTTGGATATGTCCTATTCTATATTCACAATGTACAAATTCATGTAATATAATTTGAAACATATCCTCTAGCATTGTTTTTAATAGTGTGTGATTGAAGGCTAAAAATGAAGGTGTATCTCTTGTGTTTGGCATACAGTAAGCTACTATTTGTGAGGTTGCTGGAAAGTTATTTATATTTGATATCTGAGTTGTGGTATCTCTACCAGTTACTTCTTTAAAATACACTCTAACTTCTTCTAATGTCTTGTTAAATTCTTGTTTGTATTGATATTCACTTACTACGTTTGAGTGTTGTGCTCTAGCGTTAAATGAAAATATCGTTAAGATTATTGATAATATGATTATATAAAATAAACCTAGTTTTTTCATATATCCTTATTATATTATTTTTACATTAAAGACAAGTCCCCCCTATAAACACACTACCATCTTCCAATATATGATTACTTCTCTTTTGAGGAATATTCTCATAAGTTGTATTGTTATCTCTGAACTCGCTTACTAATTCCATACAATCTTTATTAGTATTTCCTATATTGAAATATAAATAATCTATCTTAGAATCAATGGTGAAATGACTATTGGCAGAAACTATAAATATAACTAATGTTTTAATCATTATAAAACCATCATTGATATTAGGGTTGCTATTATTAAAACAGCTAGAGTCAATCTTAAACCTAAGATTATTACTAAAACTATTGATATTATTATTGGTGTTACCAAATTATTAAAACTCCTATTAGTATTATTACAGCTATTGCGATCTTAACAACGGTTCTATTATGCTTTCTGTGTATTGGATATCCTAGTATTATCATGCTTTTCCTTTTTAGTTACTTGGTTTATTTATAGTTTTTAATAATTGTTTTGCAATACTAAAATTTGGATTCCAATCAGAAAACGAACAGCCTGATATCATCACAAGTAATATTAAGTATTTCATTATACATAATCCCAGTTACCAGATTTAGTTTTTTCTTTAACTTCTCCATTATGTATTTTTATATCTGGTAGTTTAGTAAAAGAATCTTGACTCCAATTTTTTACATATTCTAATTGCTTATCTTCTGACATTTTCAAAACTTTTTTTGGTAAAAAACATTTAGTAAATGTTAGTAATGCTTTATCTCTATTATCCATTATGCTTTCTCCTTATTGTAATCTCTTGTTTCTATCATTGTTATTACTTCTTTAGCCTCTTTTAGGGAATCACATACGTCCATAATTTCAAAGTGATCGTTTTGTTTAACTGATAAATCCCAAGTACCATCTGCTCTATCTTCGTTTAATTCAACTTGATAAATTTCGTTTGAAGTTGTTATGTTATAAACTCCTGATATTATTTTTTTAGTTTTCATTTTGCTTTCTCCTTTAATTGTTAATTTGTTTTCCATGTATTTAATATACACCTTTAAGCTGATTTACCTAATGTTATTTTGTTCTAGCTTTGTTCTTTTTGCTCTTTAAAATGAAACCCATTCGTCTTTTACAGTGCGACATTATATCATCTTTTTTATTTAGTATAATCTTAGCTATTAATCCAAATGATAGCAATATAATTACATCAACTATAGTTAGTGTTAGTGATATCATTCTTTAAACTTCTTATCATCTTCCTCTATAGTTTTACCAGTAATATGAAAGTAATAACAATCTGCACAATAATGTTTATTATATTCTATTACATCTGAAACATTATCACAGCTTATACATTTATGTCTGTCGCCATATATGTTAGTCGTCACGTTTAATCCTTCGTTTTCTCCAACTGTTGCAAGTCCAAGTGTCCCTTACTTCCATTGAGTTATGAACTCCACAATAAAATCTTCTATTAGAGAACATTCCACAATTACCGCAACTATTAGCACTTGATTGCTTTCTATAATCGTTTGGCATTTTATAAGGAATCATTCTACCGTCTGGGTAAAATATTCCTCGTTTTTTATTATCTATTGGCATAATCCGTAAGTCCATAATGATATAAGAATAATAGATGCAATAATAATATATATTACTTCACTGTCTTTATACCATTTATATTTATCTGTTTGCATATTTATCTCTTAGTTTTATAGCTATATCAAATCTACCTTGCAATCTTAATTTTTGTATTATTGATAATAACCTAAATATAAAACTATTTTTTCTATTCATATTTATACTTTGTACATATCGTATTTAATTGTTAATTCTTCACCTTCTTTAATATCCCTTAATGTAAATAGATATACTCTTTGATTAGAACCATGAAAAGAACCCTTGCTCTTATAACAGTTGGGTTCATCTGAGTGATTACAATGCCCAGACAATGGAGTTCTAAGTATTTCTAATTCACTTAAGTGATAATGAAACAATCCTAAGTTCTGATCTTTAGGTATTGCCTCTGTGCTTATTAATCCCAATCCATCTATTGTAGATAACCCTATAGTTAGATTGTAATTTAAAGGTTTGTAGGTCATGTTTTAATTATCTTTATTATTGCTTTATCTTTGTCGCTATCTAGCATTGTTAATATCTTAGCCATCTTACGTATGAATCTATCTCTTTGATTCTTTACTGTTTCTAATTCTTCTTTTAACCTTAGTTTTTCTTCTCGCAGTTTTAAGAAGGTGTTCTCTCCTATTGGTGTTTTATTATTAGTTATGTCTAATAAGTCTTTTAATGGGTCGTTCATTATTTATCTCCTTTTATTAGTCTTTTTTTTTAAAAAGAATTTCTGCTGGGTGACAATTTAATTCTTCTGCATATTTAACAGCAGCGTTTCTTGAAATTGCAGAATCTCCATTAAGATGTCTATATAAAGTTGATTCATTAATTCCAATTAATTTTGCTAATTTATTTTGATTAATTTTAAACACATTATTATTTAAATGGTTTAGTTCATTAATTTTATTTCTTAATGCTATATTTGGATTTATATAATTTATATTTTTATTCATTATTTTCCTCTTTTATTGGTTGTTTTATTTCTTTATCTGAAAACCATACACTTTTGCACTCTTTACTACAAGCGTAATTTTTACTCCAGTTATTAAACTCTTTCTCGCATACATAACATTTCATTTACCCTTTCCTTTAGATTGCCTACGTTTGTGTTTATTTAGTGATGATGTCTTTTTTCTGCCACCACCTATTGAAGTTCTTTTCTTAGTTTTTTCGTAATTGATTGTATTACCATATACATTACCAGCCATTATTTATCTTCCTCTACTGTTGTTAAATTCTCACCATCTATAATTAGTGGTAAAGGTTTATTCTCAATGTTTTCGTTAATAACTTTATCGGACATTCCTAGAGCGTTCTTACTTAACCAGATCATCATAAGTGGGTTATTCTTCTCTAAAGCGTTCTTATACATAGCCCTTCTTAAACTTGTGTTACCTTTATTCTTTGATCTCTCTATTAAATCGGCATGGTGTCTTTGTAGGGTTCTAACAGAAACTCCCATAACACTTGCAATTTCTACTTGTGTACTTCCAATAGCAGCAAGATTAGCAATAATATCTGTATCTAAATCAGACTTAGGTCTGCCTACACTATTCTCATCTACTTCTTCTATCTCATTAGTATCTGGTTTAATATTGTCATTATCCATTATCGTCTATTTCTTCGTTTTTTTAGTCTTTTATGCATTCTACACAATCCATATCTTAATCTTAATTGTTTGTAAAGTTTAACAATAAAGCATATCATATTTTTTCCATTCCGTTAGGTTTAAATTTATGTCTTTTCCATTTACTGCCATCTGAGTCTTTAGTGTATTCATCATAAGGCATTTCAGTTCCGCTTCTAGTATATCCAACTGTTTCTTGATCTATTGCTGTTATATCCTTTATAGTCATTCGTAAGTTAGGGTCTAATGCTGTTTCTAGTAAGGATTTTATTATTCTAGTATTGTCTATAGGGTTGTCTGTGGGGAGTTGTCTTTTTTTAACCCTTGCTATTGGTGGTTTATTCGCAATATGTAGTGGTTGCTCGTGGGGTTGTTCTATATGTTGATCTTTAAACTTATTTTGGTATCTATCGTAATTAAGAATATTAATAACTGTTACCTTGGCAAATATAGAATTACCGCTATTTAATCTTGCTGATCTAGTTGATATCATACTATAATAAATTAATCTATCTATTAATGATCTCATTTTCTGTCTGCTAATTCCCCACTTCTTAGCCATATCTCTTATAGGGTAAGTACATTCTCCTCTTTTTAAAGGAATATTAGAACCTTTGAAAAAAATTTTTTTCGATTCATGGGTTGCGGCAGAAGTCATGTGAATAAATACTGATTGATCTAATATAGATGTTAATTCATCATGGTAATAAATATCTCTATGAACTGTTATAAATCCTTTATCTTTTGACATTATTTTTTGCCTTTCTTACTATTAGCTGATCTTGATATAAATCTAACATTGTCTAAAATATATCCTTTATTATTATCAATCCTATCTAAAGTTGGTGCATTTGCAGAACCTATTTTATTAATAGCTGGTTTCATTTTTACAAATCTAATTGGACATACATGGGTAGCTGGATAGATTAGTATTAGATGTTCAATAGTTATGTCAAATTCTCTATTAAATTTTTTTGCCCTTGCTTTAGCGGTATGAAAAGCAGCTAAACATATTCCTCTAATTGAAAGTTGTCTTGCCAACATAACAGCTTTACCGTTTTCAGAGTATCTTGATTTACTTTCAACAAGTTGAAGATATTCTCTACCAACTTTTGATCTCCATTCTCTCATGAAGTTTTTATGATATTCTTTTTTCTTTAATGCTTTTTCTTCTGGGGTGAGTTTTGTTTTCATAAATAAGTCAATATATCTTTTAACAATGAAGTCAACTAATAATTTTAATTAAATCTCTTTCTTGCTAGACCAAACCTTTATTAGAACCACCTATATATATTAGTATGTGTATTAGAGTGTGTATTAGTAATGGGTTGCTCACAAATATGATGGGGGGGGAGACTTTCCAGAATTGCCAATTAGTGCGATTTATTTAAGCACCGTAGGGGTTGCTCTAGGGGTTGCTTGGGGGTTGTAAAAACACGTTTTAGAGGGTTAAAAGAAGTCATTTGCAATTGGTAGTTGTCCAATTAACCTTCTAGTCTTTTCTGTAAGTTGTTTTTCAGTACCATATTTCTTAATAAAATTTTGTTTATCCATATGAATAGAAAATTTACCTACATGACATTCTGGACATAGTGCTATTATATCTTCATCAGCACCTCTTTGAGAGAAACCTTTTCCAGTAGTTGGGTGATGTAATATAACTCCATAAGCACCACAAGCAACGCAATCTAATTGAGAAGCCATATTTAAATATTCTTTTTGGAGTCTAGTTCTTGCTTTTTTTTTAGCCATGATGATTTTTTACTAGGTGCTGGAAAAGAGAAAGAACCAACACCCAGATTTATTTTACGTATGAAAACAAAATAAAGTATCTTGCGATACAGTTTTTGTATAATGAAATAATTTGTAAAAAGCTATTTCAAAATTCATAAAAATATTCGTAATTCTCTTAATAGGTGTAAAATACTTTAAAAAACCTATATAAATAGCCACTTATTAGCTATTGACCTTAACAACCAATTTGATAGATTATTTAAATGAAAACAACAATTAAAGGAGAAATAATAATGTCAGAATATAATCCAGACTACAAAAACCTTACTATTAATATTGAGGACTATGTAAGTAAACACTATGAAAAAAATGATAATAATTGTACTGATAACTTTCAATGTATTCTTTGTGGTAAAGGAATTAAACACACTTCTAAACACCACACAATAGTTGCTGGTGAGGGTATTCAATATGTTTTAATTCATAAAGATGAATGGGATTATGCACAATCAAAAGAAAATACAGATGGTGGTTTTATGGGTGCTTGGGATATTGGTTCTGAATGTGTTAGAAAATTAAAAGATATTCCAAACATTAAAAACTATATTAGAAAACCAATAAAGGAGAGAGCATAATGAATAAACATTACAAAATAAAAAAAGGAACTATAGCTACTATGGTTCATATTCCAGATGGAGAAACTAGAAAAGTTGAGTTAGATGATTGTAGTCCAATGCAAATACTTATTGGAACTAGAAATAATGAAATGATATTAATGGATAATAAATATGGCACTCTTACATGGACAGTTCCAAAGGATTCTGTTACTGAGGTTGAAGCCGATTTAACAACTGGTTCTGTCACTGGTGAGAATGGTGAAGATTTAAGTTATCTACTTGAAGAAAATGAAGATGAGTCTTGTACAGTTAATCAATATGGAGATTCTATATAATGGAACATTTATATTTAGCTTTAGTATTGGCAATAATAATAACTTTAATATGGGGAAAAAAATAATGAACAAAGAACAACTAATAACTAATTTTAAAACTAGACTTAATAATATGGTTTTGAAATACCCAGACTTAGCTAAGTTTGATTTAACTGGAAATAAATTTGGTAATGATTTGTTTAAATCTGACCCAGTAAGATATAATGTTTTATTTAGCAATAATCCAGTTGTTAAGTTTGATAAATACACACGTGTAGTTGCTGCTTTAAAAGAAACATGGGAAGATGATATTGTTGAGGTTTTAAAATCATACGATCTATATTCTTATGTAAATAAAATAGAAAAAAACAAACAAAAAAGAGGTTACACAAAATGAATTGGAAATCATACATACAGCTAACTATAGGAATAACGTTGTTTTTATTATTAACTGAGTTTAGACATTTATGGATTAACCTAATTTAATGTTTGACTTACTAAATAAAATCCGTAATGTCATTAAAATGACCATTGAAGATTATAAGAAACCGAATTTAAACTTTCATTCTCCTGAAACTCATGAGGGGCTTACATCTAAAAAAGATGTTTGCCCTGAGTGTGATGGTGAAGGAATTGTTTTAGATCATGATGTAGATTCTGGTGAAGAACATGAGTGCGAAACTTGTGGTGGAACTGGAGTTTATAAATTATATTAATAATAAAAAAAAGGGAAAAAGAGAATGACAATCAATATAAGAAATAATAAAAATGCAGAAGCCTTAATCACTATTACTCTTTGTAATCAATCAGTTATAGATTTATTAAAGCTACTTTCCAGTAGCCAATCCAACTTGACATCAACCTTAGCGTGTGATATCTATAAACAACTTAACGCTGAGTATAGGATTAAACACGCAGAAGTAATATCTGTTAATCCTGAACTTACTAAAATAGCTACTTTAATGGGTGGTCAAGTAGATGACTTTATTAAAGAGTTACAAGTTAAAATAAGGAGTGATAATGGACAAGAGAATATTAAGACAACAAAAGTTGTACGACTTGATTCTTATAAGAAAGAAAAAAATAGAACGTAATCTATTTGAGATTGAGCAAAAGCGTAAAAAAGTGGCTTTTGAATTAAACGAAACAAAGTATAGTCAAGAAGTTTAAAAACAAAGAGATAACTGAAAGAGAAAAAATGACACAACCAATACTACAGAATAAGCATAAGAATACTACTGTTGATGAAATAGACTTTACTATCAATAATATATTGAAAGAGTTTGGCTTATCAGAAAAAATAACAAAGTTCTATTTAATAGAGTTGTTGGATTGCAAATAAGAAAACTTAGAATAATGAAATCTAATGAGTTCTTTACTATGACACAATCAAGAATATCTGAAATGTTAAATGTTAGCTTTCAGCAAGTTCAAAAATATGAGAGAGGTTTAAATACTGTTAGCTTAGATAATTTGAAATTATTATCTGAAAAAACCAACACAGACCTTGACTTTTTCTGGAGTCCCATTACAACTAAAGGCTTAACAATTAAAATAACAAAGGGAAACAATGCAAACTAAATCAATAGACGTACACAATAACGAAATACATTTTAATCCTAAAGCATTTGGACAAAGATATACTGTTAATGGAGATAAAAAAACTGGTGTTACTACTATCATTGGTGCAAGGTTCGGTAAGGGTGCTTTGATATGGTGGGCAGAAAATATTGTTTATGAATCTTTATTGTCTAAATTCCAAATGGAAAAACAACCAGTAGATTTTATTCAACAATTTACTGATGGTTTAAAAGCCATTGTATCTGAAAAGAAAATGGAAGCAGCAACCATAGGAACTAATCTTCATAATATCGCAGAGCAATATATGATAGGAAAGAATCCAACTGCACCAGTATCAGAACCTTTATTAACTATGTTTAATAAATTTACTAAATGGTGGGATAGTTCTGGTTTTAAAGTTGTAGCTACTGAAAAAACTATGTACTCAAATGAATTAGATGTTTGTGGTACTACCGACTTAATAGTTACTCATAAAAAATGGAAAGGTAAATATGGAATACTTGATTTAAAAACAAGTAAAGATTATTACCCAGATATGCCAGTTCAATTAGCAGCTTATCAAAAACTATGCGAAGATTCATCTACATTAAAAATTGATTATTTAGGTATAATAAAAGTTCCTAAAGAACCTACTAAAGAAGTTGATCTGTTTATGATTAAACCTGATAAAGAATACTTAGATGCTTTTAAACATTGTCAGGCGTTATTAAAATATGAAGCGTCATTCAATAAGAAAATGAGAGCATACAAAAAACAACTAACAGAAAAAGGAAATAAATAATATGGCTTACGATAATTCAAAACCATTTATAGCTTTAGAGTTATATATGAAAGAAAAGCAGAATAGACTTAAACCTACATCTTACGAATATCAAACATCAAGTAAGGTTCAATTCAGAGACACATTCACTAAAAAGCAATATGCTGTTTATGAGTTTGGTAATTGGTTAAAAGAACCTCATGTAATAGATAAGATTCAATCTGGTTGCACCCTACATACTGGTTCTGTTGATTTAACTACCGAGCAACCTGATAAATATACTGGAAGTTCTAAAGAAAGAAAAATGGTGTGGTTTTTTAAAGATAAAAATCCTTATAATCAAGGTATGAATAAAATTGAAGTACCACCTATTGCTAAAGTTGTGGCAGTTAACGTTCCAGTTCAAACAGAAACTGTTCAAAGACCTACAGATAATAAAGCATCTCAAGATGCATGGGATAGACAAGTATCTGATGAATCAATGGACGATAACTTAGAATCAGCACCGTTCTAAACAGAGTTAACTTTAGGGTGGTGTAGGGAGACTAAAGCCACCCTTTAACAATAGAAAGATTAAATAAAATGTCTAAAGAACATGATAAGTATATTAAAAAATTAACATTAGAAAAAATAGAATTAAGATCACAATTAGATAATGCTAGAATTATATCTGGACATCATCAAAAACAAATTGGAAATTTAATAACAGAAAATAACAAACTAAAGGAAAAACTAAATGAGTCTAAGTAATAAATTATTAGAAGAACTAACTAAAGCATCAACACTATGGGCAGAATGTCATAAGACATCAATAATTTTAGATGAAGGTAGAAAAGCTACTTACTCTAAATGTTTTTTAAAACATAAATTAACAGCTAAGACTATTGGTGAAGCAGAACATCTTGCTAGAGTAGATGATGAATATAAATTTATAGTAGAGCAATATGCTGTAGCAGAAGAACACTTGATTAAAGCGAGATATTCATATAACAACTTAGATAAGTATATTAGTTTAAAACAATCAGAATTAAAAAGAGATTTGGCATTAACCAGTAGGAGTACTTAATGGGTAAAAATAAAGCAGTATTAATAATTTCTGATATGCACGTTCCGTATCATCACCCTGATACTTTCAATTTTTTAAAAGCAATCAAAAAAAAATTCAAACCAGATAATATAATCAACATTGGTGATAGTGTAGATTTTCATAATATATCTATGCATGATTCAAATCCAGATTTACCAAATGCTGGTGATGAGTTAAATTTAACTAAAAAATATTTAAAAGAATTAGAGGTTATCTTCCCTAATGTTACAGAGGTAGATTCTAATCATAGTAGCTTAGTATTTAGACGAGCATTAAAATACGGATTAAGTACACAATTCTTAAAATCTTATAATGAGTTTTTAGGTGTTGGTAAAGGTTGGAAGTGGGTTGATAATTTAACACTAACATTATCTAATGGTCAGCGTTGTTTTTTTACTCATGGAATGTCAGCAGATATATTAAAAGTATCTCAAGCTATGGGTATGTCAGCAGTTCAAGGTCATTACCATACTAAGTTTGTAATATCTTATTGGTCTAATCCTGATAACTTATTTTTCGGAATGAATGTTGGTTGTTTAACTAATCAAAAAAGTATGGCATTTGAGTACGCTAAGAATTTTAAGACTAGATTTATTATTGGAACTGGTATTATATTAGACGGTGTTCCTAGACTACTTCCTATGGTTTTAAACAAAGGCGGACGTTGGAATGGAAAAGTAGCCTAGTGTTAGATAAAAAGAGGCATTTAAAAGCCCATACAGACAATTTAAAGGCTACTGAGAAACAAGTAGGTGGCGATCATTACAAATCATTAAAAGTGCAACCAATAGAGTTTATTCAAGGAAATGGATTAGATTTTATTGAAGGTAATATTGTTAAATATATTTGTAGAAAAGATAAGATCGGAGAGTGTCCTCATGAAAGATGGAATAAGATTATTCACTATGCTCAACTAGGTAAGGAATTTCTTGACAAATAATTAAATGGGTATATTTGGTAATAATGTTTAAAAATATACCAAATGAAATAAAATTAATTGCTTTAATATATTTGGTATTATGGGTATCTCTATTGACACCAGCTATATTAAGTGTGATATGAAATACTTTTACACCTTTATAATTGCATATTGGTCATTTATCTTATATGGTACTCTTATAACTTACATATTATGATGTTTTTATTCAAATTATTATCAAACCCATTTACCAAGTTATTAGTTTCTAAAACTGCTGGTGCAATCTCACATAAGATTGAAAAAGACAAAGTAATAAGAGTTAAAGAAATAGAGTCTTTAAAAGATGTATCACTTGCTCAAATTAAAGTGTCTGAATCCTCATGGAAAGATGAACTATTAACCGTTCTTATATCTGGAATACTCTTATCGGCTTTCATTCCATACACTCAACCTTATGTAATAACTGGATTTGAGTTATTAAAAACTGCACCTGAGTATTTCTGGTATGCTGTACTTATAGTGTTCTCTGGTTCATTTGGGGTTCAAACAATTAAAAACTTAAAAAAATAACTTTCAATCCTCTCTGAAATATCATAGGTTTCACTATGGTTAAAAAACACAAAAGAAAAATAATAAGAGATTATGTATTAGTATTACTATCATTAGAGATAGAAGATTTAGATGGTGATTCAAATAAAGTAGTACATGAATTTTTAGATATATCTCCAGAATTTAAAATGGTGGATAGAGTGTTAAAGTTAATTGATAAAGATGAAAATTTAAGAATAATAGATCATAAATACGCTTATAAGAGATTAACCAAACATACTTCAATGAATGGATTTGTTAGGGTATTACACTAACGTTTTTTAGTTCTATTCTTTCTTTTCTTATAACGATAGATAATTTTATCTTTAGGCTTTTTACTTAATAGCTTAGTCCAATAAACTCTAAAGAATGGTTGTACCACTCCAATAACAACAAAACCAATTAATGTAATTAAAACACTACCAAAAGTAATTCCAGCACCTACACTAAATATTGAAGCTGTCCAAAAGGTATCTGATTGAATCATATTATCCTTTATGCTTTTTTTTTATTGTTTTTAATTATATAACCCATAGTACCATTAGCACCATGCTCTACTGATTTTTTAAGATGAGTCTTAAAGAAAGATTGTTTAATCTTATTCTTTAGTTTCTTACTAACTAATTTCCAATCGAATATATTCATTTAATGAATATACTTATATTGTTTTCTTTGATAAATCAACCACGTTGTTATTAATTATCTTTTTATCAGGTAAGTTAGGCTTATAACTCTTACCATCAAACACTAATACTTCTTTTCTATTGGTATCTTTAGAGTCAAATGATATATGAATCCAACCACTGTTAGGTTCTCCAGTATAATATTCTAATATTAGTTGGTCAAAATTTACGTTATCTCTTAACCAACAAGCTACAACCATATTAGATACACCATTGATTTCAAAATCTACGGCTTTACCTGAAATATGTTGTGAGGTATCTGAACTACCTAATTTTTGATTAAGTGATAAGGAACGGAATCCAGAGGATATTCTTATAGGTTTTTGAAAAAATGCTCTACAAGGTTCTAATATCTCATAGCATAAATCTTCTAAATTAATTAATTCCTCTTTATTAGGAATGTTTTTAATTCCGAATCTTGTTGCTGTCATTGACTTGGTAAATTCTTCTAAAACGAAATTCTTAGATATTTGCATAAGTTTTAGAAACCTATGTTAATTTTAGATTGATTGCAATAGCTAATTATCTTGCAGTAGCTGGTATAGAACCATTAGTTGTTGATGTAGTGAAAGGTTGTTCTGCAAATGCCATGTAGATGTATGATGCACCAGAACCATTTGAACTAGCACCATTACCTCTAAATTTCACTCCATTACTTAAAAAATCTAAAGATTGATTTGCATTTCCTGTTGTTTCAGCATCACTTAAATTAGGTTTTAAAAAATCATCAATAACATTAAAAGAAACTTGTCTTTTATTATCATACATTAACCAATCATAACCAGCATCATTATATCGTTTGCAAAGAAAAAAAGCTGGTTTAAATCCTGTGTACACAAATGTACCATCAGCATTTCCATTACCTGTGTATGAACCAAATTTTGAATAGCCTTGTTTCTCTGCGAAGCAGTAGGCTATGTAATCATCTGTTGTATTTACATGAGAATAATTACCAAGAGAAAATACACTACTTGTTGGTGTTGTATAATTCCAATGGTCAGTAGAAACACTTTGTGCATTAGTTAAATTTAAATATATACTTCTATCATTACCTAATGCTTGATGGTAACAAATCCAGTTTTTTGCTGCATCTCTATCTTTAACAATTATCATTTTCGGAACAGAACCTAAACCATGACCAACTGTTGCACCAGCAGTAGCATTTCCTGTATAACTAACTATAGACATTCCTGATGTAGTATTAGCTGAAACACTAGAAGTTATAGTACCATCAGTATTAGATGAAGCTGTTCCACCAGTCTTTAAAATTCCAAGATGCATATGTTGCTGAACTTGTATTATAAGAGCCATCTGTACCAACTGTAAATCCATCTGAACCAAATGCTGTTAATCCT
>FUWD013170797.1_pt1 | contig 19317 bp, 19 predicted proteins | sample 1063281 | NCBI WGS metagenome assembly FUWD01 (sample SAMEA79048168, study PRJEB19326) | metagenome | biome: marine | reverse complement strand
CACCACTTAGGATCAACCATGTTTTGTTCACCAAGCTCGATGAAGGGTTGAATTAGGGCGCTATGTTTGAATTTTTCTCTGCGCAGTCGCCTTCCATTTTCATACTTAACTGCGGGCCAGAGAGTCCCGGAAGATATTGAAGTTGCGGCCCGAGATAAGGTAATTAGTTTGATTTTTAACTGAAATTATGGATAAATTAAGGGGAATATTGTGGTCACTGGCAATCAGGCAATGACTTTAAAAAATATCGTATCGAGTGGAATGAAACCTTCTTCCCTAAGGGTTTTGGCGGTCAGTAGCGGGAAGGGAGGCGTCGGCAAGACTAATATCGTCGCTAACCTGGCTTATGCGCTCGCCAAAAGGAATAAAAAAGTTCTCGTCGTGGATGCTGACTTGGGCCTCAATAATATTGATATCCTTTTGGGGCTCACTCCAAAGTTTCATATCGGCCATGTACTATCCGGCGAAAAGAATGTTGAAGATATCATTGTTAAGGGACCGGCTGATATTCAGTTGCTTCCTGCGGGAGACGGTTTGCAGGAGTTGACCCAACTCGACGGTGAGAAAAAAGTGTTGCTCATAGAGGGGTTGGACCGGGTCAGTAGAGGGTATGATTTTCTGATATTCGATACGGGCGCGGGGGTGTCTACCAATGTTACTTACTTTTGCAGTGCCGCACACGAAATTTTGCTGGTTGCGACCACCGAGCCGACATCACTGACGGACGTCTATGCTCTCATCAAAATCCTGCATAAAAAACATGCGCAAAAGCATTTTCGTATGATCATGAACTCAGTTGGGTCAGAAAGAGAAGCTCAACTGATATTCAGGAACCTGATGGCGGTCACGGACCGGTTTTTACCAAACGTTTCCATTGAGTACCTTGGTTATGTTTTGTCCGATCCGAATGTGCCTAAAGCGGTACGACAGCAGAAAGCATTTATGGAGTTGTATCCATACGCCAAAGTGAGTCAGTGCGTTAATCAGTTGGCTCAGAAATTGGCGGATGAAAAATGGTCAGTAGCCGATGAAGAACAGCGACCGCTGTTCTGGCGTACGGCGTTCTCAGTTCAATGAATGATCATACTGTTAACAACTGGGCGATGGGACTAGCAGTTTTTTCGTTTGGTTTTTTGAGTATCGGTAGTGTTTTGTTTGGAGCCACAGTTATTACTGCTGTCTTAAGAGGGATTGGCGGCGGGATACTTTTTGGAACTTTGATCTGGTTGATGGGCTCAATGATAGTTAAAGAAGATCATTCTATAGATGCAATAGCGTTGAAGAGGAAGACATGCAGGATATGGAATCAGCTCCTGCCAAAGCTAAACCAACGGAATAATTAAATGGCAAGCAAACAAGTTGTAGAAGATATCGAGGTTACTACTGAGAACCGCGAAGCAGTGATCGTGCGGTATAGCCCAATGATCAAGTATGTGGCTAACCGTATTGCGATGCGTCTTCCCCCGCATATTGAAGTGGACGACTTGATAAGTGTTGGCGTTTTGGGGTTGATCGATGCAATTACAAAATATGATCCCACCCGTGGAGCCAAGTTTAAAACCTATGCGGAGTTCAGGGTTCGTGGCGCCATTCTTGATGAATTGCGATCAATGGACTGGGTTCCAAGGTCGGTCAGGCAAAAAGCATCCAATGTAGATTCTGTGATACAAAAACTTCAGGCAAAACTAGGGCGTCCGCCAGAGGATGAAGAGGTAGCGAAAGAAATGGGCGTTAGCCTCGATCAGTTTTTTGATACCCTTAACGAAACCAAAAGTATGCCGGTTCTAAGTCTTGAAGGTTTGGGTATTGCCAAGGAAACAGGCGAACAACAAAGCTTGCTTGATTGTCTGGCGGGAAAAGGCGATGCCGACCCGCAGACGCAGATCAGGCTTAACGAACTTAAGGAAATCATCGCCAAAGCGATCGATACCCTGCCTGAAAAGGAACGACTGGTGATTTCTCTGTATTATTATGAAGAACTGACCATGAAAGAAACCGGTGCTGTATTGAATATTACCGAATCCCGCGTTTCACAAATCCACTCCAAGGCAGTGTTTAGACTCCGCACAAAGCTTAAAGTCCTCCTCGACGAAGAAATTCAAGATACTACACTTCTGGAATCAAGCGTTTGCCTGGTTCCAAGCTGAGATCACTTGAATCAAAAGAAAAATTATCCATGGGGCCGGTTGCTGTAAAATTAAACACGTCAATCAGGTCAGGAGCGGAAGATTCATTGTCCCAATCATTTCCTGGTCTGGTTTTCGCGTTAGCCGTGATCACAAAAGTAGTTTTTACATGACCTTTATTTTTGATAGTCCATGGACTATCAATTGTAGTGAGGGCATTGTAAGGACCTCGCAGGCCTACATTATCGAAAAGTCCTCCATCAAGTAGGTGAACCCAACTCCTTTCAGCTTCTGGTGGTTGGTCCTTTCCCGACTCGGTTTCCTTGTCTTTTGTGTAAGAAGATAATTTGCGGGTATCAAAATACCTTCGGTTCGTAGCGTCCTCTACGCATATACATTAGATAACATTTTCTTAGTTATCTGGTATAGCCCCTTTAAGTATATATTTTCTTTCCTTGTTCTTCGGGTGGGCGTGTCTTCCATCTGCGATGAGTCCACATCCATGGCTCTGGCGTAATACGAATTATGTTTTCAATGAAAGTTTCGCACGCTTGCGTCCATTCAATGACATCGCGCTCCTTGTCTTCCGATTTTTTCAGGGTGAGTTCGGGGCCGTATTCTATTCGGTAGGTTCCCTTGTCAGTAGGATAGGAAAAAAGAGGGAGGATCGCGGCTCCGGTCCGGTGGCTGAGCAAGGCTACTGAACGTGCCGTGGCGGCTTTTGTTCCGAAAAAATCCACAAATATTCCGCCTTTGGCAGTGTTTTGATCCATCATGACCGCCACCGTTTCATTTTTTTTTATCGCGCGAACAATTCGCAACGGAGATTCGTCTCTGCAAAAAATTCCATTGCCGGAAACCGTTCTGAATTGCATTACCAGTTTATCCAGATAGGGGTTGTCCAGTCGGCGAATGATCGAATTCAGTTTACATATTCCCCGGTAGCCATGATCGATTCCCATGATCTCCCAATTTCCGTAGTGGGCGGTCAGAAGAAAAATGCCTTTCCTTCGCTCGAGGCATTGCTTCAGGATGTCCAGTCCGGCAGGTTCCCCTTCAATTAACTGATGCACTCTTTCAGGACACTTTATGACCCACAAAGTCTGAAGCGTTGACACAGACGTTTGAGTGAATGAGTTCCTGATAATCTGTTTTTTCACTTGGTCAGACTTACTATCGCCGAATGCTAAATCCAGATTAATGCGGGCAATTCTTTTTCTTTTCGTTGCCAGCCTGTATGATAGTGCGCCCAGAATACGCCCCAACTTGAAAACGTTTTTAGCGGATAGAGTTTTAAGTGCATAGATGAGGAATAGAACGATAGCGTATTCTAGGAGATGTCTTATGTTTGTTGCGGGTCCGTTTCTTTTGTTCATAGGGTGCGCGGATAACAATCGGTGAGGCGATGTTTTTATAGGGGAAGGACCGTGTGTAACGGCCAGCTATTATTTTTCGGCAATAGCATGAGCTACGGCGTAATTTTTTTCATGGGTGATTGAAATATGGATGGATTTTAACTTGAGTTGGTCGAACAGCTCTTTTCCTTTGCCATAGAGGTTTAAAACAGGCTGTCCAGATTTCTGTTTGTCCACTTCGATATCTTTCCATAATATGCCGCCAGTCAGTCCGGTACCAAAACATTTTAAGACTGCTTCCTTCACAGAGAAACGAGCGGCAAAGTGTTTTGCCGGATCGGCCTGAGAATGGCAGTAACCGATCTCTTTTTGAGTGAACACTCTTTGCTCAAAGCGATCAGAATATTTTTGTAAGGACCGCTTGATGCGGTCAATCTCAATAATGTCGATTCCAGTTGCAAAAATCATAGTTTTGTTTACAAGGGTAGTCTCAATGTTCAGGAAACCTGAGTGCATTCCATTTTCAGGGCAGATTCTATTTCCTGCTGTGTTATCACTCCATGCCGTATGAGAATAGGCGGCAGAGTTGTTGTGTCGAGCAGGGTTGAAACTTTGCCTCCCGGTGCCGGCCCCGGATCAATGATAAGGTCTATTTGATTGCCAAAAGTTTGGGCAACCTCCTCGGCAGTTCTCAGGTCCGCTTCATTGTGTTTGTTTGCGCTCGGTGCAGTCAATGGGCCAGTGACTTCTATTAAGCGCAGTGTCCATTCGTTCCCCGGCATGCGTATACCGACCGTACCGGATTTTGCTGTCAGACTATCTGGCAATTCCTGAACTGCCTTGAAAATAAGAGTCAGCGGAGCGGGCCAGAATTCCTGCATCAACCGGTCTGCTTCCCGAGAGCGACATTGCGCCAGTTGATCCACCTGAGTGGCAGATTCAACAAGAACCAGAAGCGGTTTATCTGACTTTCTTGATTTGATTTCAAAAATCCGGCGAATTCCTTCCTCGTTAAACGGATCGGCTCCCAGTCCATAATAAGTATCTGTTGGAAACGCGATCACGCCTCCACTACGCAAGATATCGCGGATACGCTTCGCATGTTCCTTTAGCGAGGCATCGGGGTGGATCTTAAGTATTTCCGGCATAATCCGACTTGAGGTTACGGCTTTTTCGCTCCACCTCTTTTGCTTGATCTTTTTTATATTTGACGAGTTTCTGATGCAGGCTTTTGTTGCTCAACGCCAGAATCTGGACCGCAAGGACACCTGCATTTTTCGCGCCTGCCTTTCCAATGGCCATTCCCGCGACGGAAACCCCACCCGGCATTTGGGTGGTCGATAACAAAGCATCGAGTCCATTAAGAGATGAGGAACCTATGGGCACACCGATTACAGGAAGAGTGGTCTCAGCCGCTATCACCCCAGCAAGATGCGCGGCGGCTCCAGCTCCGGCTATCAGAATTTTGATACCGCGTTTTGGCGCTCCCAGCGTGTATTTTCGTGTTCGCTCTGGGGAGCGGTGAGCAGAGGCGACGATTATTTCATGGGCGACACCAAATTTTTCCAGAACTTTGCTGGTTTCTTCCATGATAGGAAAATCCGAATCACTTCCCATTAAAATTCCAACCAGAGGTTTGCTCAAAATATGTTCTCCTCAATATAAAGCATTCAGTTTGATGATCGAGGCATTCGCCCTTTATCGCTGGCGGACTCTCGTTTTACTACGGGCCTCTTACTATTTAAATGAATCTCAACTTATAGCAATTTTTAGCGGCAGGATCAACCTGTACGCTTTTTTTGATGATGAAGCGGAGGCCGGACTCACTCTTCTTCACAAACGGTCCGAAAACCCAGGAAGGAAGTACAATAGTTAGTCAGTAAAGACAAGCGTCGCCAATGGGCAATGTGGTGAAAATTGGTGATAAAACTTCCTCGATGATACACAATGCCATCAACGAACGTTTGCGCTTCTGTTTTATAACCGCTTTCATTGATGAATCGGTAAAACTCCAGGTTGGTTACTGGATACTTTCTCATAAGGAAAGGTTTTTCGATCGTTACCTCCCTGTAGGGAGCCGAGTCTCGAGAATTCATATGCTCCATCTGAAAATTTCCAGCGGGAATTGAAATTAACTCTTCCCATAAATCATGAATTTGAAAGGGTTCTTCGCTTTCCATGACCAATTTCTGGAATGAGCATGAGTGTTGCCAGAACCATCAAGCCGCAGGACACCCAGCCGGTCATTGTCACCCCGATTTGTCCGGCAGTCCAGTACCCGATCATAGGTCCTATGGTTCCCCGTATTCCTGTCAGGGCGACATGGACTGACATGTAGGCCGATACTTTTCCTGGTGGCGCGTATTTGGTGACCCACAAGGTCCATGCGATACTTCCTCCCGCGAATGCCAGGCCGATCAACGCCGACCCTGTTCCAATCACAAATAGATTTTTGCTGATAAAAAATAACGCGATTCCTGCGCCGAATAAAATATTCAATATCATGCGGAGAATCACGAAATTCATTCGATCAAACAGTCGCGCCCAGAAAGGGATGAACAGTAAACGGGTTATCTCTGGAATAATTGTGATTATCAGCGCGACCATAATAGGAGATGCTTCAATTCCATAATTGGCGGACGCTACATAGTCAACTCTCAATGGGAGAACCCATAGATTGGCAAACCCCATAATGAACCAGGTGAGCAGAACATATCCAAAATCCCTGTCCTTAAATATATATTTCAGGTTGCCAAATGGATGGTCGTGCGAATTGTCCTCAACCAGTTTGGATGGCATTGAGTTAAGCGTCCAGGCTTTTGCAAAAGCACATATCCCTAATAAGGTGAAGACCCCGGTAAAATAATTAATGTCGATTTCAAGAAGTGAGGATCCCACGAACCCAAACATCGCGGAAGACGCTACCGTTATTAGTAAAGGCTTCGAAAAATTTGCCCCACGTTTACCATGAGGATAGTTATCACTGTATATTGAAGTCAGAAAGGGGAGAACCGCGCTCCGGCAGATATACCCGATAACGATCATCAGTGTATAAAGTTCAAGTGAAGGCACCCATGCCGCCACTATGAGGCAGATTCCAGTCACTATCGAAGATCCGACACCGCACAACGATTTGCTAAGTCCCTTTCCGGCTGTGTAATGGACCAGAGGCAGAGAAAGCACCATCCCCATAAACGGGCCGGCGGCGATGAGGGATTTTAACCCCTCACCCGCATTGTAATAGCGGATAGCAATGAATAAGGCGAAGGTTTGTATTCCGGCACTCAATATGCCTTCGAAAAATCCGCGCCTGAGATCATATTTATAAGTTTTATCCCGGATTTCTGATGGGGTCAGGGAAGAATAGTCTAAAGACATTCGTGGTTTCAGTTCCTTTGACAGGAGGCTTTGGTTTCTGCCATGATAGCGTGGGTGTTATTTATTCGTTGAGTCAGGTTAACCCAATTCAACGTTCGGGTCCAGACTTGTCATTTTAAAATTTGTTGTAGGGATTGAATACTTGACTCATGTTTAAAGACGACAACATTCTCCTGAAGGCGGAAATCATAGCGATTGGAAATGAAGTGGTCAGCGGCCTCATTCAGGATACCAACGCCAGGTATTTGAGCAGCCAGTTGCATTTATTGGGAGTCAATGTTATTCAAATCACAGCAGTGGGTGATAATGAGGAGTCTATTGTCCGTGCGGTAGAAGGAGCTCTGGGCCGGGCCGACGTTATAATAACAACTGGCGGTCTGGGGTCAACGCATGACGATATTACCAAAGAAGTGCTGGCTCGAATGTTCCATTCAAAAATAGTTGTCGACCAGAAAGCAGTGGCCATGCTTGAAGTAATGTTCAAAAAGCGCAAGCGGGATAATCCCGAACGGGAAATTCCCGAAGGGGTGCGCCGCCAGAGCGAAGTACCGGAAGCCGCCACAGTTTTATATAATGACAAAGGGACAGCGCCGGGTCTTCTTTTCAATCGCGATGGAAAAAAAGTGTTTTCGCTTCCGGGGGTTCCGCTTGAGATGGAGCACTTGTTCGAGAAATATATTCGCCCCGATCTTTTGAAGTCGCAAAGTGGAGTGATTGGGCACCGTATGCTTAAAACAGTGGGCTTGACCGAAGCCTCCCTGTGGGGGAAATTTGGTCCCGTTGACCCGCTGGAAAAACTGGTTACAGTGGCGTCGCTTCCGTCCTACCTTGAAGTTAAAATGCGCTTGTCTTTTTGTGCGGCGAGTATTGAGGCGGTGGAAGCGAGACTGGGGGAGGCAGAAGCTATGGTTATGGCGGCAGTGGGAGAATGGGTTTACGGAAAGGATGATGAAACTCTGGAAGGGAAAATAGGGGAGTGGTTGAGGGATAAAGGGTGGACTCTGGCTGTGGCTGAGTCCTGTACTGGTGGGTTGATTGGTCACCGCCTGACACAGGTTTCAGGCAGTTCCGATTACTTTCTGGAAGGAGCCGTTACCTATAGCAACGAGGCGAAGTGTCGTCGCCTGGGGGTTGAACCATCACTTATCCGGGACAATGGAGCGGTCAGCCGTGAAATAGCGCTTGCCATGGCAAAGGGTGTGCGCAAAAGTTCAGGTGCGAATATAGGATTATCTGTCACGGGTGTTGCCGGTCCGGGAGCGAGTGATAATAAACCTGCCGGAACTGTGTTTATCGCTATCAGCGACGGGAGAGAATCGTATTGCGAACAGTTTCGTTTCTATCATGACCGTAGCCGTAACAAAGAGAGGTCAGCCCAGGCCGCGCTCGATCTACTTCGCCGTTGGTTGTTAAACCTTTTATAGAGAAATAATTAATGAGCCTGGTCAAGTGTAGAAAATGTGAGCAGGAATACGATGATGAAAAAATTATATGTCCTCATTGCGATACGCCAACGAATCCGAATATCCCCAATTATCCTCGCTTCAAGGGGCCAGGGATTATTATGTTTTTCTGGATATTTTTCGTCATACTCATCATTGTGATAACGGTTTCTTTTTTCACGCAGTGACCGCACTCATTGTTTCATGTTGCGGAAAGGGAGTACGAGTATCATTCCAGCGACAAAGCCTCCGATATGAGCGAACCAGGCCACGCCACTGTCTCCAGCCGCCACGCCACTGAATACCTGAATCAGCATCCAGATCACTAACAGAATAATTGCTGGAATTCGGACGATGGTGATGAGGAATCCCAGAAACACCAGCGTTTTCACCCGTGCATAAGGGAACAGAACGAGGTACGCGCCCAGTATTCCAGAAATTGCTCCGCTGGCTCCAACCATGGGGATGTCAGAATGAAGGTCCGTGGCGATGTGGCCCATGGAGGCCAGTGTTCCGCAAACCAGATAGAATAAAATGAATCGAAATTTACCAAGAACATCTTCAATGTTGTTTCCGAAAATCCATAGATAAAGCATGTTACTTGCCAGATGGGCAATGCCAGAATGCAGGAACATTGCAGAATAAATAGTGGGATACGCGCTGACAGGGGTCTCCATCAAGTGTGCAGGAATCAGTCCATAGGATTCGAACATCATGAAAGAACCCATAGGCTGGCTTATCTGGTAGAGAAAAATGATCGTGTTGGCTACGATCAGAAAAATGGTGAGGTGAGGAACGTTTTTTGTCGGGTTTTCGTCTTTAAGAGGAATCATTAAGGAGAGGTTTCCTTTTAAGCCATGCTATATGATAGAGTGAATAACCCATACAATTATAGAGAACCTTTTAAATGAGTGAAACAAATGAATTGCCTGTTCCTCTACCCGAGGATGAAGAGTCGGCTCTTGTCAGTGCTCGTCCGGAAGAATCGCGCGAATGGGTAGTTAATACCTACCGCAAACACCAACAGGTCCGTACATCCTCCTGGCTGGATCAGGTGCTCGGAGAAGGACGCCGGAGGAAAACATATATCCCCCCTGTCTTGCTCGACACTAATCCTATCCGACACCGACAAAGTATTCACGAGCAGGTTTTTCCTGCGCCACGAATCATTCATGAAGACCTGCTGATGACCGACCACATGAAGATCATGCTGGAAGCCGGTTGTGGTATGGGGAAAACCACTTTTTTAAAATATTATCAGGAGCGCTTGTTAGAGAACGTGCCACATCCTGTTTATCCACTTCCCGTTTTCTTCAATCTGGGTTCCCTGCCCGAAGGTACGGGTATAGCTCAGTTCATGGGGTCGGTTCATAAGGAAATGTTGGATGTGATTTTGACTGAAGCTGAGGAGGATGACGAACTTGATCTGAATGAAGAACTGCTCCTTGGTACCATTAAATGTTTGGAGAGAGAGGGACGAATACTTTTTCTGATGGATTCCCTGGATCAACTCCCTGCTGAAGATCGGTTTCAGGTTTACTTCGAAACCTTTGTCGAGGACAAGACTTTCCGTAGCAATCGATTGATTCTCGCCACCCGCAAATTCAGCTTCGGTCCACTTGCGACAGACTCCATAATCCAGAGAGGAAAAGACGCGGGGTTTCATGTGGCCTTTGAACGCATCGGCGAAAGAGAACGTGGCATATTCCTGGGCGAAGCACAGAGGAATAAAGAACTGGAGCATTTGGGGCAATACTCGCCTGAATTGCTGGAGGTGCCTCTGATTATGAAGATGCTCCGTATTCTTTCCGATTGTGAAAAACTTGATGGCCTGTCAACCCGAGGCAAAATCTATTCAGTTTACTTCAATAATCTTTTAGATGGCGTTTCTCCAGAGGGAGAGAGCGAATGGACAGAGCAATGTCTCGACCGGCTGGGAGATGTGGCGCTCGAATTGCTGGAAGATGGAATTTCTCAACGGATTGATGAAACTGAAACGGATTACTCAAAGGAGCGTTTGAAGAAGGAAGAAGATAACCTGTTAATGCAGGATGAAACCATTCCTCCCGAATTAGAAAAGATTCTTCAACAAACACCGGGGCGTTGGCAGTTTCGCCACCCGTCGTTTCAGGAATTTTTCGCCGCGAGAACACTGGCGAAAAAGGCAGACTGGCAAAAAGTTGCAGGTGAACGGTGCCGCGATGAACGGTGGGAAGAAATGTTGAAGTTTTTTTCAGGGATGGTTCCTGCCAACGAGGTATTTGATATTTTTATGAAACAGGGAGCTTTGTTTCTGGCGGGGAATTCCGTTCGCGAAGCGAAGGAATTATCTGAAGAAAGACGGCTTCTAATTGCGCAATTACTTAAATACCAGTGCCGGGAGTCTTTTCCGCAGTTCGCGCGATGTCGTTTGATTAAAGTCGAAGATGTTATAGCCGCCAACGATCCATCTGTCCTTCGTCTTCTTCTTGTAAGTCTTTTAAAACGTGAAAACAGAGATGGACGAATTTTGTACTCCGTTATAGAACTGCTTCTGGCGTTAGATGGCATTAGTTGGTCTGATCTGGTGGATCGCCAGGAGTTTGATTCATTAAAAACGGTCAAAGAGCTTGACGGGTTCTTGAGTGAGGTGTCCAACCCAGAGGCCGTCAAATTATCCAACGTGAAGCGGTGGGGCGAGATGGTCACGATTTCCGAGGGAAAGTTTATTTATCAGGATGAAGTGGATGATGAGGATCATATTTTTCTAAAAGAATATTCCATTATGAAATTTTTGGTGACCAACGCTTTGTATAAAGAGTTTGATCCAAATCATAAATTACGGTTTCCGAAATATTCATATCTGGAGGATCATCCAGCGATAGGAATAAATTTTTATGAAGCTGTTGTGTGTTCGCTTTGGTTGGGGAGACGGCTTCCTACAGAAAAGGAATGGGAAAAAGCTTCTCGTGGTACAGATGGTAGAGACTACCCCTGGGGCGAAGCGATGGGTTATCAAAATGAGTATGCCAATTCCTGCGATTTTATGATCGGGCGAACCTCTTCGGTAGCTGAGTTTGAGCAGGGATTATCCCCTTTTGGCTGTTTCGATATGGCCGGTAACGTGTGGGAATGGTGCGTTCAGCTCTATTCCAAAGGACACACGACGCAACGGGTGGTTCGAGGTGGATCCTGGTTGAATTATATGGTCCATTCCAAGTGCACATACCGGAACACTTTTGACCCGGATGAAAGATATCCTGCTACTGGATTTCGCTGTGTTTCTACTCATCTTACTGAGGTTGATGACGATGAAGAAGAGGACTATTGAGTAGATTTATGAATTTATGGGGTTTCCTAGTCAGAAGGAGCGGCCCAATAAAATTGCTAAATTTATAAAAATGTTTAAATACAATGAGTTAGGTGGTTTCCGGGGAAAAGTTTTACTTGACACCTACCAGACGAATTTTTATCATCATGGTCTGTGATAAAACACATTGAAAACAAGTTGGAAATCTCGAATATTCAGGAAGAGGCAGAGTTTTTCGAGAATAGGCCGTAAACGCGTTTTTCATTTTATTTTTAAAGGTTTAACTACAATGTGAAAATCGAGGGGCATACCGACAATGCTCCCATCCGCACAGCGCGCTTTCCATCCAACTGGGAACTTTCTGCATCTCGTGCCGCGGAGGTTGCTCGTATGTTGGTGACGGCGGGTTTTCCGGGTGAAAAACTTTCCATCGAAGGGTTTGCCCAATACCGTCCCAAAATCCCTAACGATAGTCCTCAGAGTAGAGCCGTAAACCGCAGAATTGAAACCGTATACCAGCGCGGCAGTGTCCGTAAAAATATGATTGATATTCTTCGCAGATAACTCTTCCAGTTATAAAACAGTAAACTGAGGTTCGCCTTGACCCGTGAATTGCATGAACAGCACATGCGGCGTGCGCTTTATCTGGCACGCAAAGCAGAGGGGCAAACCAGCCCGAATCCGATGGTCGGAGCGATGGTTGTTAAATCCGGTAAAGTGATTGCTGAGGGCTATCACAAGAAAGCGGGGCTTCCTCATGCTGAGATAGTTGCTTTGCGTAAAGCGGGTAGTAAGGCCAAAGGGGCAACCCTCTACGTCAGTCTTGAGCCGTGTTGTCACCAGGGGCGAACGCCTCCATGCACTGAGGCTATCGTCGCCGCTGGTATTAAGAGAGTTGTGGTTGGCGTTCGTGACCCGAACCCTCTCGTTTGTGGAAAAGGGACTCGCCATCTGAAAAAAAATGGTATTGAGGTTGTTGCTGGAGTTTTGAAGAGGGATTGCGAACGATTAAATGAAACATTTATAAAATATATTCGCACGGGTCGTCCGTGGGTGATTCTTAAGAGCGCTTTGTCTCTCGATGGTAAAATCGCAACAAGGACGGGGGATTCCCAGTGGATTACCGGACCCAAAGCCCGTGAGTACGCGCATAGGATAAGAAATAATGTAGACGCGATTCTGGTTGGCGCGGGAACAGTTTGTGCGGATGATCCTCGGTTGACAGTGCGATTAAAAAAGGGTGAGGTGCGCAATCCGGTTCGTGTTATCGTGGATGGAAAATACCGTGTTCCTGTTTCGGCCAGGGTTTTTAGTAATGCCAGGCGCGAAAGAGTTGTCTACGCGACTCTGGGTGGTTTGCCGGTTGCCCGCAAAAATAAACTGCAGAAGATGGGAGTTGAAATTCTTGTCGTGAAGCGTAAGAAGGGCCGGGTAGACCTTGCTCAATTGATGGATGAACTCGGAGCGATGGAAATAACTTCTGTTATGATTGAAGGCGGGGCTGAAATCAGCGGCAATGTTTTTGATGAAAAACTGGTCGACAAATTAATTTATTTTGTAGCGCCTAAAATTATCGGTGGTAAAGACGCGCTTGGGGCCGTGGGCGGACAAGGTATTGATCGGCTAAAAGAGGCATTGCAAATTAAGGGTATGACGGTTGCCAGGCTGGGGGATGATCTGGTGATCGAAGGAAATATTTAGCAAGGGAGTTTTGCATTATGTTCAGCGGTATTATTAGTGATGTAGGAACGGTGAGCCGAATTGTTCGGCAAAATGAGGGCGCCGAGTTAACGGTTCATGGCGGAGATGGGTTTAAGGGGTTTGAAACGGGTGAAAGTATTGCCGTAAATGGTGTCTGTCTTACCGTACGAGATTGCACGGAAGATACTTTTACAGTGGACTTGAGTACTGAAACTCTTAGCCGGACAAGTTTTAACGATATTGAAGAGCAGGCTAGTGTCAACCTTGAGCGTTCGCTTACGCCTTCTGACAAAATCAGTGGTCATTTCGTCAGTGGTCATATTGACTGTGTTGGTAAAATTATTTCTATTGAACATAAGAGCGGGGAAATTCTTTTTCGCTTTGAACATCCTTCTGAATATGTTCCCTATGTTATCGAAAAGGGCTCTGTAGCGATAGACGGTATCAGTCTGACGGCTTTTTCCTGTGTTGATAACGGATTCACGGTATCTATTATTCCTTTCTCATTTTCGCATACGAATTTAAATGCCAGAAAAATGGGAGATGCCGTAAACATTGAATGTGATATGATTGGTAAATATATTTATAAAGCTTGTGAGACTATTTTGCTGTCCGATGACGCGGATAAACGAGTGTCGCTGGAGATGCTCCGCCGACAGGGTTTGGCGAAATAAATGTCTGGGGTTTTCCTTTGTAGCTGATGCTTTATGAAAAAGAATAATTAGTCGGAGTATTTTCAGGATTATACAAAATGAGTGAATCAAGAGAAGAATCAAAACATGTTTTCAGTTCCATTGAAGATGCGATGGAAGACATTCGTCAGGGAAAAATGATCGTTATCGTTGACGATGAGGATCGGGAAAACGAGGGCGATTTAATGATCGCTTCTGACAAGGTGACTCCGGAGGCCATCAACTTCATGGCAAAGTATGGTCGTGGCTTAGTCTGTCTTGCGTTGACTGAGGAGCGAACTCGTGAACTGGGGTTGGCGATGATGGTTGAGGATAACCAGTCTCTTTTTGAAACTCCCTTTACTATTTCTATAGATGCCTGCAAAGGAGTTACTACTGGGATTTCTGCCGCTGATAGAGCGAGGACGATTCTAACTGCGATTGACCCCTCTGCCAAACCCCATGATCTGGTTAAGCCGGGACATATCTTTCCATTGCGGGCTCGTGATGGCGGGGTACTTGTCCGCATGGGACAAACTGAAGCCTCGGTGGATATCGCACGTCTTGCGGGGTTGTACCCTTCTGGCGTTATTTGCGAGATCATGGACGACGATGGAACGATGGCTCGTTTACCAAGTCTTACCGAGTTCGTGCGTTTACACGATCTTAAGATGATCACCACTAAGGATCTTGCAGAATATCGTTTACAAAAGGAGACACTTGTTGAAGAGGTGGTGACGACGACTTTGCCCACTGAATTTGGCGATTTCAAGGCGGTAACTTTTCGAAATGTACTTCTTGATCAAACTCACATTGCTTTGATCCAGGGCGAGATTAATCCGGAGACACCAACATTGGTCCGGGTTCACTCTCAATGCCTGACAGGAGATGTCTTTGGTTCGTTCCGGTGTGATTGCGGCGAGCAGCTTAACAAGTCTATGGAAATGATCGGCCAGGAGGGAACAGGTGTTTTGCTGTATTTGTATCAGGAGGGAAGAGGAATTGGCATCATCAATAAATTGAAAGCCTACGCTTTGCAGGATGAAGGAATGGATACAGTTGAAGCCAACGCATCGCTGGGATTCAAGCCTGACCTTAGGGAGTATGGTATTGGCGCACAGATTCTGAAAAATATTGGTTTGGGAAAAATTCGTCTGATGACTAATAACCCCCGGAAAATAGTGGGGCTGGAGGGATATGGACTGCAAATGGTTGAGCGGGTTCCGATTGAAGTTAGTCCTAAGAAAGATAATATTAAATACCTTCGCACTAAGCAGGAAAAACTGGGGCACATAATTAAAAATATTTCTTGATGGGTTTTTCGGAAAACGATGATACTAAATACTTTCGCACCCAACAGGAAAACTGGGACAGATGATTAAAGAATATCTCTTGATAGGTTTTGGAAAATGGCCAAATTTATAGAAGGAGACCTGGATGCTTCAGGTTTAAAAGTTGGAATCGTGGTTAGTCGGTTCAACGATTTCATTACGGAACGTTTGTTGAGCGGTGCCGTCGATGAGCTGATTAAACACGGGGCTGGTGAGAGTGATATCGAGGTCATTCGTGTTCCGGGTGCTTTTGAGATTCCTCTGGCCGCAAAGAAGCTTTGCTTAAGGGGAAACGATGCTGTCATTTGTCTGGGAGCGGTGATTCGCGGTGAGACTTCTCATTTTGATTATGTTGCCGGAGAGGCCGCGCGAGGAGTGGCAGAGGTGGCGAGAGAAGCGGATATCCCAGTGATGTTTGGGGTGCTCACGACAGATGATGTTGAGCAGGCCGCAGACAGGGCGGGCGGTAAGTATGGAAACAAAGGTGCTGAGTCGGCTCTTGCGGCTATCGAGATGGCAACACTTTATAAAAAACTTTAGGCATCGGGATTATGGGAAAAAGACGTTCTTCGAGGGAACTGGCGCTCAAATTTCTTTATCAATCTGAATTGAATGAAGGAAATGTTGATGAGCAGATGGAATCTTTTATGGAACGAAATTCATCCAAGGATGAAATTGATGTCTTTATGAAGGAGTTGGTGGAAGCTGTCATCAAACATAAAAAAGAAATTGACGAAATTGTTCAGAAATTCAGTGACAACTGGGTGCTTGACCGAATGACCGTGATCGATCGTAATATTTTGAGAATTGGCACGTGCGAATTGTTGTTTAATTTTTCTACCCCGCCCAAGGTCGCAATTAATGAGGCGGTGGATATTGCCAAAAAATATGGCAATGAAGATTCCCCAGAGTTTATTAACGGAATTCTGGACAAGATTTATAAGGAAATTGGGCAAAAGAAGGGACCTCTTCCTTTTACAGGCTGACGCTCTGGCTTCCCCGTTAGATGAGGGGGATTATGAAATACATTATTTTTTCTGATATCCATAGTAATCTTGAGGCAATTGAAGCGTTTTGTCGTGTTGTTGAATCGATTGAGCATGACAAGAAGGTGTGTCTTGGCGATATTGTGGGATATAACGCCGATCCCAACTTTTCTGTTGATTGGGTACGCAAGGAAGCTGACCTCATTTTGGCAGGCAATCATGATTATGCTGTTCTCAAGAAAACGGATATCAGCTATTTTAATTCCGCCGCCATTCAGGCTTGTGTCTGGACCCGGAGTGTACTCTCTGAGTTAAATAGGGAATTTTTAGATACTTTACCTGTAGAGAAAGTGGAAGGTGATATTTGTTGGGTTCATTCATCCCCTTTTGAACCTACAAAATGGCATTATGTTTCTGTGGAATCAAAGGCTGAGGAGAATTTCAACCATTTTTCGCAGGCTATTTGCTTTTTAGGGCATTCTCACCTTCCCCGTATTTTTGAAAAAGATGAAGGTGGTGAAATCTATTCACATGAAGCTTCGAGGTTGGAGCTTGAGCCAAATTCTCGTTACATCATCAATGTGGGGAGTCTGGGCCAGCCAAGGGACGGGAACTCGGACCCAGCCTTTGTTGCTTACGACTCCTCAAGCCAGATTGTTGAATTTCATCGCTTTTCTTACGATTTGCCCTCAACTCAAGATAAAATAAGGGCTTGTGGCCTCCCTTCCTATCTTGCTGATCGCCTGAGTGATGGGCGATAACTCTAATAAAATCAATTAGGTATCATGGTTGACCCTTTTTTTCAAAAATGGTACCATGAAAAACAACAATGAAATTAGATAGTTAAGTGAAATTTGGCGGCTGGCTTTAGATTTACATAAGCAGAGCTATTTTTTAATTTTCTGATATTTAAAATGCGACTTTTTTCACAGAAATTTTCCCCTGCAAAAATTCTTTTGGTATTTTTCCTGTTTTTTGCGTTATTTTCAGGAAAAACGGCAATGGGTGCTTCTACGCCGGCCTCGGTAGGATATGAGAAGGCGAGGGTGTCTTATCACAGTTTGCTCCAATCCAAAAAAAGGATGCAAAGGCGAGACCAGTGGATTGCTGTCATCAAAAAATTTGACTCCGTTTACAGTAAGTTTTCTTCCAGTGGCGAGGCCTATAAAGCGGCATTCACTATCGGAGATTTGTATGAGCAACTTTACTCTATCTCTCGCCGGGATAAGGATCTGGATAAGGCTTTAGAATACTACCGGAAAATGGTGGTTGGGTTTAAGCCGGGTCGGTTGACGGATGATGCTCTTTACAGGCAGGGAGAAATTTATTTCAATCGCGGGAAGTATGCCGTCGCGCTGGATTCATTCAAGCAAATTCTACAAGCACTTCCTGATGGAGATGTTGCTCCAAAAGCAAAGGTCAGGATTGCTAAAATAAGGTCATTGATACCTGTTGCACCTCCATCAAGCAAGGCACCTGCCAGAATTAGAAAAGTTTCGACCCGATCAAAAGAAAATTATGTCTCCACTGGCAAGGGATTGATTCTGCAAAAAATCGATTACACGGTGGGATCAGATTCTGTTCGGGTTGTAACTCATACAAATAGTCCGGTAGTATTTTCTCAAGGACGATTGTTTAATCCGGGGCGGGTGTACATTAATTTTAACAATACCCGACTGGCAAATGATGTGAACCGAAACATCAAGGTAGGAAGCCGGTTTCTAAAGAACCTGCGTTTAAGCCAGTTCGACGAGAATAATTCACGTTTGGTATTTGACTTGAACAAGGTGGGCAATCTTAAGGTAGGGGTTTGGCAGGAAGGTTCTCAACTGATTGTTGAATTAAGCGATAAAAGACCTGAGATTGCGAAAGTGGTTTCAAAACAGGCGATCCCAGTCACACAGAAAATTGTTAAGACCCACCAAAAGGTTGCAGTTAAAGCGTCACAGAAAAAACCGGTCGTTAAAAAAATAAAAAAACGTATTTCTGTTTCCAAGAAGCAAACGCCCAGGCGAATGGCTAAGGCAGTGAATAAGAAAATTCCTCTGATTGTGGTTGATGCCGGTCACGGAGGGAAAGACCTGGGGGCTCAAGGCAACAGGGGGCTTAAGGAAAAGGGTGTGAATCTGGCCATCGCATTGCGCTTGAAAGATATTTTGAAATCGCGTTATAAGTACCGGGTCATTCTTACCAGAGATGATGATACTTTTATACCACTTCCGGGACGTGGCAAAATTGCTAATGATAATGATGCGGATGTCTTCGTTTCCGTGCATGCTAATGCCGCTCAAAGGCATGGAGCACATGGGATAGAAACTTATTATCTGGGAACGGGTCACACTGAAGAGGCGAAAGAAACTGCGGCTCGTGAAAATGGCGAACTTGTTAAATCGGTTAAGGATGGTCAGGTTCAGGAGATTCTGGCAAGCCTGATTAGCACCACTAAGATGAACGATTCTTCCAGGTTGGCAAGCAGTATTCAGGATAAGCTGTATCAATCTATGAGAAAAAAATATTCAGGAATAAAGGACCTCGGGGTTAAGGAAGGTCCTTTTTTCGTTTTGCATGATACCAATATGGCAAGTGTTCTCGTTGAAGTCGGGTTTGTAACGAATAAAAAAGAAGAAAAGCGTTTAAAGCAGAGTTTATATCTGGATAGACTTGCATTATCCATCGCTAAAGGGATCGCGGAGTTCATTGAGGAACGCGATCCGATGATATAGAGGGACTAAAATAATGCCTGTTCTGCCCCTCGTGGCAATTATCGGTCGAGCCAATGTGGGAAAGTCTACATTGTTCAACCGACTCATCCTGAAGCGCAAATCGATTGTCAACGATACTCCGGGGGTGACCCGTGACCGTATCTACGAACAGTCTGATTGGCTTGGACGATTTTTTACTGTTGTTGATACCGGCGGTGTTGATGTTGATGGAGTAAACGAAATCGAAGATCAGGTCGTTGAGCAGGCGTTGTTGGCACAGTCTGAAGCGGATGCTATTATTTTTGTCGCTGATAAAAATATGGGGCTCACACCACA
>FUWD013173125.1_pt1 | contig 19322 bp, 15 predicted proteins | sample 1063281 | NCBI WGS metagenome assembly FUWD01 (sample SAMEA79048168, study PRJEB19326) | metagenome | biome: marine | reverse complement strand
TCCAGTATTACTATGAGTATGGTCATCTCGATGTAACACACTTAGGTAGAGTTTGGGAAATTAGTGGTAGGCATGAAAACGTTTATACTGGTTCAAATAAAACTCTTGCTTCTGGTGGTACCTGGGTAAGGCATAGTTCAACTGGTGCACTAGATAACATATACAGTTCTGGATCATATCGTGCTGGATATAATTCAAATGGTTACGGTGGGTCTTATGCCACTGGAGCTCTTACATGTAGTTCTGGTCCAGCTGGAACATCAAACTATAACGTAAGTCCAAAGCCACCATACTACACGAATATTACAAGAAACTCAGATCCAACAGTTTTTACTATTGCATATGCAGATACTGGAGCATATAATACTGGAAATGCTCCAACGTATACCCTTGAGTATGCCGAGAACTACGATATGAACATTGGCTATGGAACCATGGGCAGCGGCCAGGTCTCTGGGTTTAACGCCAATAAGACATACTATTTTAGAATGTATGCCACTAACCCAGATGGAACAAAGTATTCTGGAGTATATAGTCCATACTATGGTAAGCCAGATGCACCATCAATAGGAACACCAACAGCACCAAGTAACTCACAAAAAAGAATCTCTGTTCCAATAAATGCACCAAGCTATGTGGGTTCTGGAATAACTGGATATACAATTACAAGAAGTGCAACAGGAACAACTACAAAAACTTTTTCAACTGGTGCTTCGTCTCCATTTATAGATACTGATGCAGATCTAGTTCCAGGAATAGCATATACATATACTGCTACGGCATCTTCGTCTGGATATACATCAAATTCATCAACAGCATCCGCCTCAGTTACGGCTCGTGGAATTCCATCCGCACCAATGTCTCAGCCAACAGTTAGCAATAATGGTCTAGATGTTACGGTGACATCTTCTGCAATATCTGAAAATGGTGGAACACCAATAAATTCAGCTAATGCCAATGAAGGATACTTTGTTCAGTACCAGCTAGCAGATACCTTGAACGGTACATATGGATATGGTGGTACTGCAAACGCATGGTCTCCAGCAACAAAAATGAGTGATCAAATATCTAGAAGACACACTTACCAGCTAATGGCACCAGCAAAGTTTTATAAATTTAGAGTCTATGCTGCAAACACTGTAATTTATGGATCAAATGGGTCAAACCCACAGCTTTACTATCCACACAATAATATCTCATATGCAGCAAACTTTGCCACAAATACAGCTGGATACTTCCTTGCTGCAGGTGGAAAGCGTTGGGATGGAAGCCAGTGGATCCCTACTGCAACCGCTAAAAGGTACGATGGAGAAAACTGGATTCCGCTTACAATTGCTAAAAGATATAACGGAGAAATCTGGGTACCGCTTAGCTAAAGCTTGCATTTTGCAAAAACGCATGCTATAGTAGAACCTCATACTATTTTTGTGAGGTGATAGCCCATGCTATCTTTTATTATTTCAAATGCACTATTAGTAACACAAGCACTTACTGGAATGACTCCAGCTACCCTCGAAAGCAGGGAATATTCTGAATATTTGAATCAGAGCAATCTACAATCATTGGTAGTTACCGCTGAGACCTCTCATAAGGCCCTCAGAGACGATGTAACCATCAATGACGCACCAGTTACGCAAGTGGCGTTTACACGCTCTCAGATCGTCACACAGAGCCTCCCAGCTTCAAACTCAGCATTAGTAAGCTCAGCACTCAAATATCTTGGATATGGATGGGACTGTACTGCACTTGTAGAGCAGGCATTGCGTGATCTTGGATACCAGGTTGCAGATCTAGGTCCAATGCAATTTGCACAATTCGGAACGGTATTCTACGACCCATCTCAGGTACAAGCAGGAGATATTATGATGCGTGGTGGTCACGTAGCTATCTATGCTGGCGATGGATATAGCGTTCAGGGCGGTTTTGGCTTTGGCGGAGTTGTTTATAATCAGTGGGAAGGCCCATACAACTATGCGGCATTTGTTCGCATTGGCTAATAACTAATTATGGTATTATTGTAGTTGGAGACTTTATGCTAACTAGAATGTTACAACGCCGTGGTACGGCAGCTGAATGGTTTGACGTTCGGAATACAGCGATTCTACAGCCAGGTGAAATTGGTTTAGAAACTGACACTGGTAAGTTTAAGGTCGGTGATGGAACAACTGTTTGGATCAGCCTTCCATACTATCTTCCAGATACAAACCCAACATCAGATCCAGATCGCATTGGAAACAATAATGCAGACATCTACTCAAAGCTAAGAGCTACACAAACATTCAAGGGTAGCCAAATCTTAACACCAGAGGCTACCGACGCATCTCAAACACCACTTACAGTTAGTGCTGGTGCTGCAACATCTCAATCTGCAATTCTTCAAAGATGGAGAACTAACGCAGACGGAACCCTTGCAACTCTAAATGCATCTGGATACTTTGAATCAAAGGGTGCTAAGTTTACAGAAGATGTTGATATGTCTGGTAAAGCAATCACTGGTGTAAAGGACATTGACTCAAATAGCACTGATAGTTATGCTGTAAATAAAAAGTATGTAGACGAAGCTATTGCAGGTCTAACATGGAAGGCAGCAGTTAACCTAGCTGCAACAACAAACGTAACTCTGACTGGTGCAACAAATACTCTTGTTGTAGATGGACACGACCCACTGATTCAGTCTCATGGTAATGGCTATAGAATTCTTTTGCTAAATCAGACTACCGTCGCTGAAAACGGTATCTATGATTATTTTGATGATGGAACAAACTATACACTAACTAGATCTGAAGATGCAGACACTCTTAATGAACTAGAGGGTGCATCTGTATTTGTTCAAGAAGGAAGTGTTTACGGAACCTCATCTTGGGTCCAGACAGATCACTATCTAAGTACTTTTGCAGATCAGCAATGGGTTCAGTTCAACGGAGCCTCGCAGATAACAGCTGGCGATGGAATGACCAAGCTAGGAAACGTTCTTGACGTAGGTGCTGGAAGCGGTATAACCGTTGGTGACGATACCGTTAGTGTTTCAAGCCTAGGAATTGTCACAGCCATGATTGCAAATGATGCAGTTACAGATGAAAAGATTGCAGATAATGCGGTAGCTCAAGCAAACATGAAAGATGACTCTGTAGGAACTGCAGAGATTATAAACTCTTCAATCACCACAGATAAAATTAATACAGCAGCCGTAACGCATGACAAGCTAGCTACAGATGCAGTTGACCAGTCAAACATGCAGAATGCTTCTGTTGGTACAGATGAACTTATTGATGATTCTGTTACCCATGCAAAAGTTGCAGATGACGCTATCAAAAATATCAATGTTGCATCGGATGCCGATATTGCCATTAGCAAGATTGATGGTCTTCAAAGTGCTTTGGATGCAAAGGTAGACGACTCACACGTTTATAGCCTAGATGATCTTGGAGATGTTGTTATTTCATCTCCTCAGCCACGTCAGGTTATTAAGTATGACCAGGACAGCCAGAAGTTTATCAATGAGGTTCCATCTGGTGGTATCTCTGTTGGAATTGTTCCTCCAGAAGATGCTGCAGAGGGAGACGCTTGGTTTGACTCTACCGATGGTTCGCTTTATGTTCGCTACAACGATGGAACAGATGGATCAGAGACACTATCTCCATATACAATTAATTCAAATGCATCGGCCAGCGTAAGAGGCTATACGACAGCATTGCAAATGATTGCAACTTATGACTCTGCTAACAGTAGATACTCTGTTGCCTATACCTATGCATTAAGTGCTACGTCGTATTCTTTTTCTAATGCCACACTTGCTGGGTCATTAGTAATTGGAGGACAAACGGTATGGTCGCCATCAGGACAGTATGCAATTTCTCAGAACAGCACGGTCGTGCTTTCTTCTGGAACAGTACTTGTATCGGTAACTCCTGGACAAAACTTTAATCTGACCTCAACTCATAGTGTTGAGACAACAAATATCAATCCATCATTCTCTTTGGTCCCTACTGGAGCATCTTCAGATACAAGACTAATTACTGTTGCTACTGGATCATCGTCCCAATGGGTTCAGGTAAAGGCTAACTCAGCTCTTGAGGCTTCTATTCTTACCCGTATCTCTGCGGTAGAGTCAAGAAGCACAAAGATTGAAGCTGCCAATGCTGTACGTGTTGCTAATGCAACTGAGCGTGACTCCGTGTACCCTGCACCTGTTCAGGGAAACACTGTATTCCGTGCAGATCTGGGGTATGAAGAAAAATACTACGCAGCATACAATGCAACTACCAACCCAGATGGAACTACTGGAACTATCGGGTGGTACGAGTATCGTGGTGGAGCACCACTGAGTAAAAACTATCTTTTAAACAGTGATTTTAAAATAGGACAAAGAATTGCTCCAATCGAAACTGGGGCACAAGTATCATCTGGGTCATACGGATTTGATAGATGGAGAACTACATTTGCTGGTAGCAATAATTGGTTGCAGTATACTCAGAACGGTGCAGCACTTTGGGCATATGGTTCAAATACAAGCATTGGACTTGAGCAAAGGTTTGAGTCAAAAGACGTAAGACATCTATCAGGAAAAACACTAACGCTTTCTTTTGATACAAGTGTTAATGCTACTGGTGTAACTCTAACCGTAGACTTTATTCTTCCGTCATCAACAGATAACTGGGCATCTTCGGGTAGCATAAAAACAGTATCCATACCAGCACCAACATCTATTACAAGAACATCCGTTACGATTAATAATATTTCTTCAAATGTTGAAAGGGGACTTAGCGTTAAGGTGTCATTTGTTAATGCCGCTGGAAATATTGACACTGCACGAATTAAAAACATTCAACTTGAAGAGGGTCCAGTAGCAACATTTTTCCGCACAAATACTAATAATCCTCAAGCAGAACTTGCTGCATGTCAGAGGTATTATGAGATCCTGGTTACACCAAACGGTGTCTCTGGTGCAGGATTTAATAATAACGGAACAGTTGTCTACGTAACGCAGCAATTTAAGGTAACAAAGAGAGCTACCCCAGATGTATCATATGTTGGAAATCTAAGCGGAATAACTACACTTTGGAGTGGAAGTGGTATTGCAGCAACTGCCTTCTCTGCGGTGAGTACAACAGAGTCATCTAGAATGAATATTTCGGTAGCAGGTGGTCTAACTACTGGACAAGCTGTTGCATTAGCCACATCATCTGCAGTCAGTATCGTTGCTAGTGCGGAGCTCTAATGGCCTTAGACTTTCCAGCTAATCCAACTGATGGTCAAGCATACGGCTCCTACGTCTTTGACGGTACTGCTGGGGTATGGAAATCAAGAGAAGAATCTGCAGCAGTAACAGTTGTATCTCCTACAGCACCTCTGTCTGCTAATCCAGGAGATCTTTGGCTAAATAGTAACAATAACATTCTGTTTGCCTACTACTCAGATGACACATCTTCTCAATGGGTAGAAGTTGTAACGTCCAACATGTTTGATATCTCTGGTAAAGCAAATATTGAATCTCCAACATTTAGTGGCACAGTAACGCTACCATCAACAACATCAATTGGTAATGTATCTAGTACAGAGATTGGATACGTAGATGGAGTTACTTCTGCTATTCAGACTCAACTAAATACTAAGGCAGCCATTGCTGGACAAGCGTTTACTGGAACAGTAACATCGCCAAACATTGGTGCAAATGTAGCCTCTCCAACGTATAGGGTTGAGACAAACGGCAGAGTAAAGCTAAGATCTGATGGTGCACAATCTTCTGGCATGTGGTTAACAGATAATGCTGGAACAGAAACTGTTTTTATGGGGCAGACTGGAACAGCATCGTCAGACCCAGTTGGCTTTTATCATTCTGGTGCCTGGAGGATACAGACAAACGCAACTCTGACTACATGGGAAAATGATACAGATTTTATTCGTTGGCGTGGTAGATTTGACCGTGCCTGGGATAACTATCCGTCAATAACTATATATAACACAACAGATAAAGGACCACAAGGTGAGTTTAGAATTCATGGGTATCCTGGATCAAATGGTGGAGACTTTTCGATTGTTACACGTTGTGATGGGGGGTTTGCAACTGGATCGGATGCTAGGCGTAAATCAAACGTCGAAGAGATATCAAATGCACTACAAAGAATTAACGCTATATCTGGAAAGACATTTAACATTATCAACTCAGATGGAGATATTGAAACAGAGCTTTCATCGGAACAAACTGGAAAGAAGTTTGGGTTTATTGCTCAAGATGTTGCAGGTATAATTCCAGAAGCAGTGAAATACTATCCAGAGGCAGATACCCCTAATGAAACTGGATATGCAAGTGCATATTCTATTGACTATGGCTCTATTGTCCCACTTCTTTTGCAGGGCATAAATGAGCTATCTCAAAAAGTTAAAGCACTGGAGGAAAGATTAAATGGCTCTTGATTTTCCTAGTAATCCAGTAGATGGCCAAGTCCATAGCATATTTTATTGGGATGATTCTACTAATGCCTGGAGAGCATCTGGGAACATATCTCCACTAGTTCCTGCAGGAGTTGTTAGTCAGTATGCAGGTGTATCGGCTCCATTAGGATATTTGCTTTGTACTGGACAGTCACTTTTAGTTTCTGAATACCCAGCATTATTTCAGGTAATTGGATATACGTATGGTGGTTCTGGCTTAAACTTTACACTTCCAAATCTACAGAATCGTGTGCCAGTTGGCAAGGGTACCGAGACAGAATTTGATACACTAGGCGAAGTTGGTGGCAATAAGACACATACACTGACTGCAAATGAAATGCCAGTACACACACACGTGCAGAACACACATAACCACACGCAAGATGCACATAGCCACTCAATAACAAGCGTTTACGATGATGCAAACTATAACCAGGGAAATATTCCAGGGAATGGTCAGCAGTCGATCCCATATGATGCTGGTGGAATTGTTAGATATCAATATACAAATAATACAACGGCTACCAATCAGGCAGCAACAGCGGTAAACCAAAATGCTGGTGGTGGCCTAGCTCACAATAACTTGCAGCCATACATAGTTCTCAACTACATAATCAAGACCTAGTGTATAATTAGATTATTATGGCACTAGATTTTCCAGCTAATCCAAGCGATGGGCAAACTTACGGCTCTTATGTCTATGATGCTACAACTGGTGTTTGGAAGTCAAGAGAAGAATCAGCAGCACCTGCAGTGGTATCTTCAACTCCGCCAACAACAGCTAACCCTGGAGACATTTGGGTTGACTCTTCTGATGGCATTGCCTACGTACGCTATGACGATGGAACAAGTGCTCAATGGATGGAATTGATGTCATCTGGTGTAACATCACTTGATCTTAAGGCAAATAAAACATACGTTGATTCTCAGGATCAGCTTAAGGCTAGTTTATCTGGTGCAGCGTTTACTGGGGGAATTTCTTCAGCATATACTGGAGGTGTCCCACACTTTGATGCAATAAATATAAGCTCTGCATCAGATCAGTACAATGTAATTCTTAGGGGTGCAAATGATGGTGGCTATAAGGCTGTGCACTTTATAAATAGCTCAACAAGAACTGCTGATGGAGGTGGAAACACCTACACAATTAGGAATGACGGTGGAAAGTTAAACCTTGGAAATAGTCCATATGAAACAACAATATTCGGTAGGGTATTGAGGCCAAACCAACCAGCTTTTTATGCCAGAGGTGCAGAAACTTCTGGAACGCTTTCAAACGGTACAGATGTTCCGTTCAGTAACGCAGAGGTGAACATTGGCAGCAATTATAATACATCTACGTATAGGTTTACAGCACCAGTGGCTGGGGTATACCAAATAAATACATCCCTATTTAATGTTGGTGGTAGTGGCAGAGTCTCAATCAAGGTAAACGGTGCATCAAAATATAACTCACAAAATAACTGGGATACACAGTGGGCATGGGCAGGGTCAATATATCTTAATGCGAATGACTATGTAACCGTGGGTGACTGGCAGAGTCTCGGTGGTGCAGCAATCTATTATGGGCACTCATCATTTTCTGGATTTTTGGTAGGATAGAGCTATGGCATTAGACTTTCCGTCATCACCAGTCAATGGGCAGGTTTACGATAACTTTATTTATGACTCTGAAAAGGGTACATGGAAATCAATATCGGCTGGATCATCTCCGAACTACCTAGTAGGTCCTACAATCACTGATGCTGTAATGACCGCAACGGCAACTACACCAAGCACAGTTCCACTTACTATCAATGCTGCAGCTTCTCAAAGTGCTAATCTGCAAGAGTGGAAAAATAGTTCTGGTATAACGCTCTCATATATTGCATATACTGGAGGCCTTGTATCTAAAGGAATTACAAGTCAGACATCATCTGGATTAACTACTTTTTCGGTAGGAGGCGATTCTTCGGGGCAGATAGAGTTGGGAAGGCAGGACGGAGTAGCCGCAAACCCATATATTGATTTTCACTCAGGATCCACAGTCACAGATTTTGACTCTAGGATTCAGGGCACTGGTGGAAACGGTACTAGCGGCAATGGTTCTATCAACATAACTGCAACTTCCGTTAATTTTTCTGGAAGAGTTACCATCTCTAATCAACCAAGATTTCAGGCATATGGTGCCAGTGGATCTTCTGGAACAAGTGGTCAAGATTGGATATTCCCAGGTACTTATGTAAACGTTGGCTCATATTACAATACATCAACTGGAAGATTTACATCCCCAGTATCTGGAACATATATATTTTTTTGGTCTAACATTGGAAATAACCAAAATACTGTCTATAGGTACCACCTAAGAAAAAATGGTGCAAACATTGATGACCTGCATCTTAGATTGGATACAGGAACAGCAAGCTATAAGGACAATGGAGATAGAAAAGCATTAATTAATCTGGCAGCTGGAGACTACGTCAATATATACTTTGTTTCAGATAATGCTACAGCATCTTATACCGCTGGCCAGTATCCATGGTTTGGTGGATACCTTCTTGCATAGTGTATAATAAAGCTATGGATATTACAATTACGCTTAACGAGGCAGAATCAAAAGCACTTGCTTACGTAGCATACTCTCCACAAGAGTGGGCAGAAAACGCAGTTAAAGAACGAGCTAGAATTGCAATGGATGAAATTTTTCAATCAGAGGTTACTCGCATGCTAGCAGATCCAAACACCACTGAGATTCCTGCAGATCGTGAAGCCGTTGTGCTAGCTGCAGACATCAAGAGTGCAGCTGAGCGTCAAACGGAGGCAGAACTCAATGGCCCTGGACTTTCCATCTAGCCCAACTGACGGACAGATTTACGGATCTTACGTATATAACAATACGATAGGTGTCTGGCAGTCAAAAGAAGAATCTGCTACGGTAGCGGTAACTTCACCAACAAAACCACTAACTGCAAATAACGGAGATATCTGGTATAACTCAAGCCGTGGCATTCCATATGTTTATTATGATGATGGAACAAGCTCACAGTGGGTCGAGATAATTACATCTGGTACTCCAGAGCTAGCCACCAAGGCAGACCTGACTTCTCCATCATTTTCTGGAACGGTATATCTACCAGCAACAACATCAATAGGGAATATCTCTTCAACTGAAATATCATACCTGGATGGTGCTACATCAAATGTGCAGACTCAAATAAACTCAAAGGCAGCTTCTTCGCACAATCACGCCGCTTCCGACATAGCATCTGGAAGATTGTCCACATCATTAATGCCAGCAGGAACAGTCCTACAGGTAAAATCAACTACAATTTCTTCTGCTGCTACATACTCTTTAGGATCTGGAGCAATACAAGATGTAGGCGTAAACGTGTCAATCACACCAACATCTACATCTAGTAAGATACTTGTAATATCGACAGTGTCTAGTGCTGGGATATCATTTAATAGGCCTGGATCTGTTCTAGTAAGAAATGGAACAAGGATTGCTGCTGGTGATGCCGCAGGATCTAGAAATAGAACGTCTAGTGGTGGTTCGTCTGGAGAAACATCACCAGGAACACAAACAGTAAATTTTTTAGACTCCCCAGCAACAACGTCATCATTAACGTATGGAGTTTATATAGTTAACTACCACTCTGGTACTCAAAGCTATGCCTTTAATTATGACCAAGGAAATAGCGACAATCCTGCTCATGGTAGAACTGCCTCTACAATTACAGTTATGGAGATAGCAGGATAATGGACATATCTATAGTTTTAACAAGAAGGTATTCTGAGTGCTTGTGGGAGCTCCACGGCTTTGAATATGACGGATTGGTCTGGAAAGATACATCAGAAAAGCCAACCCTACATGAGTTAGAGTCTCAGTATGAAGATATTCTATTAGAGTTAGAAAAAGAAAAAATAGATAAGTCTAGAAGACTAGAGTACTCAAAAAGATCAGATCCAAAATATTTTGAATATCAACGTGGAGAGTGTACAAAAGAAGACTGGTTATCTGAGGTAGAGGCAATTAAGATAGAGTATCCATACCCTAGCTAGTGTATAATTAGATCATGGCATTAGATTTCCCATCCAGTCCCTCCAATGGACAGATATACGATAACTACTACTGGGACGATGCTACTGGCGTATGGAATTCCCTCGGAAACTATGCGGTGCCAAACCTTTTGAGTAATGGTGTCTTTACATCTTCTGCATCATTAACTACACCTCTAACTGTAAAGGGCCATCCGTCACAAGCTGCAAGCCTTCAAGAGTGGAAAAATAGCTCTGGTACAAACCTAGCTAGCATAAGTGCAAGCGGTGGCCTATCTCTTAATAATGCTCTCACAGTTCCCAACGGTGGTACTGGTGCAACTACTGCTGCTATAGCTAGATCCAATCTAGAAATTACACCAGCCAATATTGGTGCACAGGTGGCAGGCTCATATGCAGCAGCTTCACACAATCACGATGCATCTAACATTACTTCTGGATCTCTAGCTATTGCTAGAGGAGGAACTGGCTTTTCTGTGGGTACAGGTTTGGTTCCAGTTACACCAACATCGGTAAGGGTTGGAAGTGCTACGGTATCCTCAACAGGAAGAGTATCAGTAACTAGCGGTACAGGCTTTACTCTAGATGGAATCTTTACTAGTGCTTTTAGAAACTATAAGATAATCATTGACCACAGAAACATGGGCGGAGCCTACGAGTATTTTAGGTTTATATACGGCGATAATAACTGGACTAGTGCTGGTGCATATTATGGCGGAGGATTCTATAGGCAGGGTAGTGCTACTGGTATTTGGCAGAATACTGGAGATGGATATTCTTATGGATCTATTGGATATACTGCAGACGGCGGATATACAACTCTTGATGTAATGTCTCCACAATGGAATGGATCCTATGGCAAAGTTCTAGCATTTAATTCGTATGGTGCTGGAAACCACACACAGGTATGGTCAGACTGGATGTGGAATGGCTGGGATGCATTTACTGGTATTTATATTTATAATGGTGGGGCAAACTATAGTGCGGAGGTAGAGGTTTATGGATACAACCACTAGCGATATGTTTGATGGGCTAATTGAAATAACGCCAGATGATAGTATTGTTCCAATTTATTTTTTAGAGAATCAGCTAACGGAACAATCTGAGTGGGAGACACCAGATCAAATGATTGCTGCACATAAAGCAATAAAAGACTCAGCGATGCAAAAGCTAACGGCATTTGGACTTACAGAAGAAGAAGCAAAAGCAATTGTCGGCCTATGATAAACTAGATTAGGAGCAACATGGCAACCACATCTAATTCATATGCAGAGAAAGTCTTCTCAGAACACCCAATCGCTTTGTGGTCACTAGACGAGCAGGTAGACTATGTATCCCTTCTTCGTGAGTCTGAGAGAGACATCACATTTGGATTTGCTGACTGGCTATATGACGGTGTATCGTATACAGACGAGTATGTGCTTAACGATGTACCTGCAGTATTTCCAGATAGCATAATCAATGAAATTATAACTGACAACGGAACTATAGGTGAAGTTAAAACCGCATCACTACTTAGTCCAGTAATTGCAGATTTTTCAGATATCGATAATACAAAAGATACATTTTCAATTAGCACATACCTCTACCCATTTAGCAAGAACATCGGATTTGAGATTGGGTATCAATATACTATGCCTGGAAGCTCAACAGCTATTCCAGTGCTTAAATCTTTTTCTGGACTAGCACTAGATAGCTGGTCATTTATATCTGATACTTTTCAGGTACCACAAGAATTTGAAAACTTGCAGCTTATTTTTAGAGTAACTTATGCAGTTGCTGAAACAGATGAAGATTACTCTTTTCTTTTGCATGGAATGACTGTAGGTCAGTGGTCTGAGCAATTCCATATCTCGTCACTAGGTGTAGAGCCAGTATCTTTGCCATCAGATATTCTTACTAGTGGAGTGGGAATACCAGCCGCAGCCTACGGACTACAGGATCGTGATGGATATTACATGGTCAATAATAATTCTTTATGTGCAACTAACTCTGACATTCCACTGGTATATGGTGCAAGCTATAGTACTAAGCTAACGCCAAATGAAGCTGGAGACCCATCACTAATTCTTCCAGGAATGGGATTCATGAATGCAGATGGACAGTATACAGACCTAACTCTTGAGATGTGGCTAAAGATTCAGTCATCCACAACAACTCCAAAAAGAATTATTGGACCAGTATCATCTGAGGACGGTCTGTACGTAAATAAATCATTTATGATTCTTCGGGTTGGAAACTTATCATCTTCATACTTTATCTCAGAGTGGGATAGACCAATGCTAGTTGCTATTAGGCTAAGTAGTACCTCGGCCAGCCTCACTCTGAATGGAGAAGAGGTTATATCTATTTCGTTCAATCCAGAAGATGTCTCATTCCCAGATAAGTTTGTAACGGTATCTGGAGTAGAAAAGAATCAGGACTTCATTGGATTCTATACATACCTAGATGTGCCATGTATCGATATCGACTCTATTGGAATTTATCCATACTTAGTTCCTAACATTGTAGAGAAGCGTCGCTGGGTGTATGGTCAAGCTGTTGATGTAAAAGAAAATATTGCTGGATCAGATATCAGCACTACTGTAGTCTTAGACTACCCATTCGCAAATTATGCAAAGAATTATATCTATCCAGATATGGGGCGTTTCGACCAGGGTATCAATGAAAACCTAGTAATTGATAATAATGAGATAAAGCTACCAGAGTATGGCCTTCCAACTATTGCATTTAGTAATAAGTCTGTAGATAGCTGGTACTCTGACATGGAGTACTACGACAATGTATTTGGAACAACTATGACGTTTAAGCCAAATGCATCGTGGACAGATACAGAGGCCTATATGGTCTTTGATCAGCTAAACTTCTTAGACCAGGATGTAAAAGCATTCTATGGGCTATTTGAGACATCTGCCTCATCGACTACAGAAGAGACATTGTTCTATATTCATAACGACATAACTAATGAAACATTTAGTATCACTCAGACTGGAGCCACAACAAGTTATAAGTTCAGCTACCTTAGCATAAACGGAGAGATCAATACAGAGGTAGTCTATTCAGATTCATACCACACACCAGGAGATTTTCTAGTTGTAGGAATTAAGTTCGATGACTTCATATCTACCTTCGGTGGCAAGTTAGCACAGTTTTTTGGGACTAAACAAAATCTAAAGTTTTATGTTGGAGGAAGCAAAGAGTTTGTCAACACCTTCTCTGGAAACATTTATCGCATTGGATTCTGTACAGCAAGAAACCTTCTTAAAATCAGTACAGTCTACACAAGCAGTGGAATAGCAGTTGGCTATAACGCACTTGAGTCAGAGTCTGTTGCAGATGCAGGAAATGACCCAGAGAATGAAGTATGGGATGAGCTATTTAATGCTGGAGATGAGTATTTTGGAAATCTAAATACTAGCTTCGAGATGATAGTAGATGGTGGTGGGGTTTATAGCGTTCTAGTAGACAAACTATTAAAGCACATTGCTAGCTACACCCTGATCCCTAAGACATATCTGGATAGATACTTCCTAGACGTTGGGGTAAATGGATACTGGCAGGACTATGTTCCACTGTCATACTTTGGAAAATATATCTCTGAGGGAGACAGCAGCAAGTACGATGTAGACTTTATTCAGTTTAACGTGGCCTATCCAACTATTGAAAAGTATATCAATGGTGGCTACGACACATCCGATTCAATAGTAAGAACCTATGTTTCGTTCCAAGATCTAAAAGAAAAGATCACCATTAGGCCAGATAGCTTTAATAATGTTATTGCTGCTCCACAGGATGGCGTTATCGACGCTGAGAACTATCTAGACGTAGCAGATACAAAGTACGAGGTAGTAAACGATACAATTATCTACCCACCCAGAGGTAGCTCAAACATAAAGAATCTAGCAATGCTTATCCATGTTGAAATTGTTTCCCAGGGTATTGTCGAAACGCCAGTAAAAATAAAGAGCATACAGTTAGCATCTCAGGCACTTAACCAGTTTACTCCAAATGCAATTGGAACAAAGTATGGCACAAGCATCTATCCATACCGTCGCTCTGGCGGATACTTTGACTATAAGGGTAAGAGTCCATTTAGCATCTATAAGGGAAGTAGTCCATATCTATATTTGACTGGTACCAGCGGTATTAGGCTAAGAGGTTTCCAAAGTGACGATACAACTAGAGGACTATCTATCCCTATCAACCAAGATGCATCTCCATACTATAAGGTATCGGCCTTGCAGATGTCTATTAAGTTTGATGATGAAGTATTCCCAGCAGTAGTCAAGGAAATCTTTGAGATTGCGTCTATAGCGACAAGTGGCCAAGAAACAATCAGAAAGACTACAAAGTTCTATATTGTTGCAGACGGTCCAAACCAAGAGCGTGGTGTAATTTACGCTATTGACTTTGCTACTGGTATGATCGATGATAATGTACTTTTCTACATTAATGGTAGAGAGGTAAAGAACCCAATTATTAATCTGAAGTCGTGGGCAACACTCGGACTTGTATTTAAAGAACCAGTAAGCTTTGGGAACAATCCAGGGGCATTAAGAATTACTGGTCCGCTCATGTTTAATAACATCTTCCAGTATCAGATTAGCAAGCTAGATGAAGAGGCTCGAACAATCTTCCGTAAGTGGTCTGCAGTATCACAGCCAGGTGGTGAGCCTCAATGGTGGGACTACTGGGCATCTGGTACACCATTTAACGTTGACGATGACATTGTAGATCCATTTGTATGGAGAACAGTCCTCACCCTATCCTCAGCTCCTGCCCCAGCATTCGATGGTGCTAGTATCTATGAGAAGTATACTGGCACAGATCGTATAGTTATTGACTCAAATAACTCATTTAAGCTTAATAATTATAGCTATAAGTTCTATTCTGATATTCGTTGGGATTCCACAGTAACCATATCTGCTTAGTATGGTATACTTGTGGTTATGAAACAACAAAAACCACGATTCCCTGGTCAGGTTGGGGACACAAAAGTACAAGTAATTGAAGAAAAGTTCTCAAACTTCGGAACATATGTCTGGTATAAGGGCAATGGTAAGCCATTTACTGATGGAAACGGTAGCGTTCTATCAATCGAAGGCATGAAAGACGACAAGGCACGTATCAAAGAGCTGTCTGATGCAGCTGCATACTACGGAGAGCCAGAGGGTAGAGCAATGTTCTTCCCAAATACACACAAGATTTCAGACGAGCAGTACAGTGAACAGATGGACAGACTCAAACAGGGATACATCCCATCAGAGAATGACCTAGGTGCACTAATTGCCGCTAAGAAGACACAAGCAGAATATGGTAATGAGGAATAATGACAGAATGGCAGATCGGTGCACGCATCGATGATCTAGAACCAGAAGATGAATCCTTCAAGAAGCAGGATCCGTTTAGTAAGTCTTGGGATGAAGTTAAGGGCCTAGCTGGTCTTGACAATAACTTTAAGCGTCGTGCTCAGAGAAACTTTGCAAAGGCAGAAGCTACAGGAGCATACCTAACATCCGCATCAGCAATTGCTACTGGAGATGAAGCCAGCTCTAAGGCGATCAATCCAGGTGCTGTTTACCACAACGGTTACGGTATGTTTGACGTCATTACCCCACCGTGGAATCTATATGAGCTAGCTAACTACTATGACACCTCTTTCGCTAACCACGCAGCCATTGACGCAAAGGTTGAAAACACCGTATGTCTAGGTTATGACTTTGAGCCTTCAAAGAGAACTCTAATGGCACTAGAGGACAATAAAAATACCTCAGCTGTTGAGAAGGCTCGTAAGCGTATCTCTACAGCACAGGTTTTGATGAAGGATTGGCTAGAGTCACTTAATCAGGACGAGTCATTTGAGCAGATCATGACTAAGTTCTATACCGATGTTCAGGCTACTGGTAACGGATACCTTGAAATTGGTCGCAAGGTAAATGGCGAGATTGGCTATATTGGTCACATCCCTGCAACTACGGTACGTGTTCGTAGACTACGAGACGGCTTCGTTCAGATCATCGGCAACAAGACTGTCTACTTTAGAAATTTCGGGGCAAAGAATGAAAACCCAATTACTACTGATAACCGTCCTAATGAGATTATCCACTACAAAGAATACTCTCCACTAAACACATTCTATGGTGTACCAGATATCATGTCTGCTATTGGATCACTACACGGTGACCAGCTAGCTTCTCAGTACAACATTGATTACTTTGGTAATAAGGGTGTTCCACGCTATATCGTTACTCTTAAGGGTGCAAAGCTTTCTGCAGATGCAGAAGATAAAATGTTTAGATTCCTACAGACAAGCCTTAAGGGTCAGTCTCATAGAACACTTTATATCCCACTTCCAGGAGATACAGATACCAATAAGGTTGACTTTAAGATGGAACCTATCGAGAATGGTGTGCAGGAGGCTTCGTTTAAGGAGTACCGCAAGCAGAACCGTGACGATATCCTTATTGCTCACCAGGTGCCACTATCTAAGATTGGTGGTGGAGATGCATCAGCAATCGCTGCAGCTATGGCTCAAGACCGCACATTTAAGGAGCAGGTGTCACGACCAGCACAACGCAACCTTGAGAAGATGCTAAATAAGATCGTTCACGAGAAGACAGACATGCTTGACTTCAAGTTTAACGAGCTTACTCTGACAGATGAAATTGCACAGTCTCAGATTCTAGAGCGTTACGTAAAGACACAGATCATGACACCTAATGAGGCACGTAATGAACTTGGTCTACCACAGCGTTCAGATGGTGACGATCCATTTGAAATGACATCTCGTCAGGCTACAGACATGAGAGCTAATACTGCTCAGAACCGTCAGCGTGATACAGAGCGATCAAACGCTCAGTCAGATGGTCCAGGAGCAGTCTCAGGCCGTAATGCACAGGGCGAAGGCCCTGCATCTCAATAGATTAAAAAGTATGTTACAATTATGTAACGGTTCACAAAAAGGGTATATAATAAAGTAGTATGACTATTTCAAAAGCACACTGGGACACAGAGGGTGAGAACGTTCACCTCTCAATGCCTTTTAGCAAGGTAGATGCTGAACGACGCATCGTGTCAGGTTTTGCTACCCTAGATAATGTTGACAAGCAGGCAGACATCGTTACTGCTGAAGCTAGCATGGATGCATTCAAGAAGTTCCGTGGTAACATCCGTGAGATGCACCAGCCAACAGCTGTAGGCAAGATGGTAAACTTCAAGGAAGATAAGTACTTCGATCCAGAGTCCAAGAAGTTCTACTCTGGAGTATACGTTTCTGCATACATCTCAAAGGGTGCACAGAACACTTGGGAGAAGGTTCTTGACGGAACTCTCTCTGGCTTCTCCATTGGTGGTAGAATGAATAAGTGGGATGATGCATACGATACAAAGCTTGAAACTCAGATTCGTGTTATCAAAGAATACGATCTAGTAGAGCTTTCACTTGTTGATACTCCTGCAAACCAGTTCGCCAACATCCTCTCAGTTGAGAAGGTAGATGGCGTTGATGTCGTAAAGGGCGAGGGTATGGATACAGAACTTGAAAACGTATTTTGGGATGAAGAGTCTGGACTAGTAACATTGACTGAAGAAGAGTCAGCAACTAGCCCAACATCTGGACTCCCAATGAAGAACATTGGTTTCGTAGAGAAGTCAGATGAAGATAAGATTAACATGGTTAAGTTTTTGGTTGATAGTGCACAAGGTACTAACACAACCGAGATGATAAAGGAGGCAAGTCCTATGGCAGAAGCAACAGAAGCAGTAGAAGAAACTGTAGTTGAAGAGTCAGAGGTCGCTCCAGAGGTTGAAACCGTAGTTGAAGAGACTGAGACCGAAGAGGTTGTAGCTGAAGAAGCTGTAGCTGAAGAGGTTGAGGAAGCTGCTGCGGAGTCCGTTGAGGCCGAAGAGACTGTTGATGCTGTTGAGGAATCAGCTGAAGAGATCTCCAAGTCAGAGGTAGCTGTTGTTGAAGCAGTTGCTGAAATCAAGAGCGTACTAACATCAGCCTTTAGCGATCTAGCTGACACTGTAAAGTCGCTCCAAGAGCAGATGAATACAGTGACAAAATCAGTCGATGCAGTAACCGCTGAGGTTAACAACGCAAAGAGTGAGTTTAATGAGTTTGGAAAGCGTGTTGACGCAGTAGAAGCAGATACCGCTTTCCGTAAGTCTGGCGATCTAGGCGAGATTGTTCAGGATCAACCTGAGATGGTTGAAAAATCCCTATGGGGCGGTCGTTTCCTCAAAACAGCCGATTTGTTTAGATAAAAATTCACTTAGGAGGTGACAATATGTCGGAAGAAATTATTAAAAACTATGATGCAAACACCAACAACTCCGTAAATGGAGATGGTGCATTCGCATCAGGTGGCATCGGTGGCGTGTCGGATCCAGGAGCAGATACTCTTGGTAACATCCCAACCGCGTCATTTGGTACTACAACAGGTCCGAATGCAGTAAACCCTTCGGGTGATCTCGCAAGCGGTATCCTACGTCCAGAGCAGGCTCGTCGATTCATTGACTATGTCTGGGACGCAACAACTCTCGCACAGGATGGTCGTCGCGTAACAATGCGTGCAAACACAATGGAACTTGAAAAGGTTAACGTTGGTGAGCGTGTTATTCGTGCGGCTGCTCAGGCAGATGCCACATATACAAACGCAGGTGCAACCTTCTCCAAGGTTGAGCTTACTACCAAGAAGATTCGTCTTGACTGGGAAGTATCTGCAGAAGCACTCGAAGACAACGTCGAGGGTGCAGGTCTTGAAGACCACCTAGTTCGTCTAATGACAAATGCATTCGCAAATGACATTGAAGACCTAGCAATCAACGGTGACGGAGCTACTGGTAGC
>FUWD013232438.1_pt1 | contig 19323 bp, 33 predicted proteins | sample 1063281 | NCBI WGS metagenome assembly FUWD01 (sample SAMEA79048168, study PRJEB19326) | metagenome | biome: marine | reverse complement strand
TTATAAATCTATAAATATGTTTTTAAAAGTCAATATTTAAGCTAAACTAAACAAATATAATTCTAATTCCAGTTTTTGATCTTCATGCAGAGGCCTTATCTTACCTTCATATTCCCATAATTGATCTATACTATGTATCCTAACCTTTAGGAAAGATACAGGATTTATAGCGTATTCTAAGTTTTCTATTTCATCAACTATATCAGGACAATAATTTTCTAACATCCTATTTCTGAAATACTGCATAGTGTTGTGAACTCCGAAAGACTCTAGTTTTTTAGCATACCATTTTTTAGTAAATAGGGAAATCAGTATAAACTAATCTAGAAGGTATAGAATCTATTTCTTTATCTCCACTTATACCCGATTCAACATATTTTATATTCATTGAATTTAAATCAGATTCACCACCATACAATTTTATTAATTTTTTTAAAGCTTTAACACAACCATAAGTAAAAGTATCTACAATCTGAGAAATACGATCTTTTAACTCTTCATCTGATTGCACAATAATTAACCACCATTTATCAGGATGGTTTAGATTTATAACTTCAACCTGGTTTTTCTTAACAGTTATTCTACAACCTTCTATAAGATCTTTATGTTCTGATTCTGAGTCGTGATTTTTATAATTGAACCGACCCTCACCGAGCTTTTTAGTATCAAAGAATCGCTTATCAAAAGAGAAGTATACACGGAAATTATGAGGCTGCCATAATCTTTTAAAAGTTTTTAACCCAACCGAACCAACCGATATTCGGTTACGTTTAGCTTTATTTTTAATAGTATCACCGTTATCTTTGTTATCTAGTTCCACCCGAAATGAAGGGGAGGGGGTGTCGTTCATGTTATCGTTTTCCATTTTGTTTAACCTCTATTAATTTCATTTACTTTTTAATCTAAATTTGTTAAGTGTTGAAGTTAAAATAAATTATCATTCTCTTTGTTTTAAAATTAAAATGTAAAATTCTAATTGTTTGAAACTCTTAAATTACGTTTTTGTTTAATTAATCTTTTGGTTTTTCCTTAACCTTATTGCTGCTTAGTTCTATTCTCCCAGTAGGGATCTGTGCATCTTTTTTTCAATTCAGGAACATAATTAAAATTTCTTCCAATGTAATCTTTCAATTTTCTACAAAAAGCATTGCTATCATTCCAAGCTTCACAAATCATATTATCAAAAATCTTAATGTCTCTTTTATTCATCGTCTGACCTCTTGTCGCTATTGCTGGGTTGTTTCCCAAAAACACTTATTGCAAAAACTAAAAGAGTAAGTAATATCCCCATAAGCAACAAAATAAAACACTTATCATCTATAGGCACATCATTAATACACATAATTACAGATGTTAAATTTGAGCAGGTAGGTTCAAACATTTTCTAATCTCTCTTTAGTTTCCAGTTGCAATTAATTTCAGGATCATAACAACCATTATACACGTTATGTATTACTTGATGGCAGTTTTCCCCAGTTGGAGATAAAGTAGTATTGCATTCAGCTTTATTACAACACCAATTATAAACATCTTGAATAGTATAATCTTTATTAATTATATCACCTGAAATAATAAAAGCTACTACACAAAATATACTTACTAAAAATATTTGCACAGCCCTTTTTTCTAGATATTCAGGAGTCATTTTTCCTCAGTACAATATTTTTTATAATCACTTGTATACCACAATACACCTAAACAATAAAGTACTATTAGTATAGATATTGTTAAAGTAGTATATTGTAATGGTCGTCTAGGCATTTTAAACCTCCACATGCTCCCAAGATATAATCACCCATTCATCAAAGAAAGTTACATCTGTAATTCTTCTAGTAAAATGGTGGCAACTTGCACGAGCATTAATTATAGTTATCTTTCCAAGATCATTAACTAATTTTCTTCGGGCCAGTTCTTGAAATCTAACATCAGACATATTTACTTTACGAATTGTATTAGGTTTGAAACCTCTTTTTTCTGGCTGGTAATTATCAGGAAGAGATTTAAATTCTACTTCTATTTTTTTACTCATTTTCTAAACACCACCTATAATATTTTTCTTTAAAATCATTCATTCTAGAATCAGGATCATCATAATTTAATCTAACCTTATAATTACAAAACCATTCTAAGCAATAAATAACATTGTTTCTAACCTGTCATGTTCTGCAGAACCAAAGGGTAATTAGTTCTTAGATTATCTATAACTAAGTTGTATGTCGAAGCACAGAAATTATAAGAGGCTTTAAGATCTATATAAGCTTTAAAGTATAAAATAGTAGTACCTAAAAATATTCCTATTAACAATACTTTCCAATGATTATGTAGAAAAATTAACCATGGGTTTAACATCCATTTTTTAAGCTCTGGTTCTTCTTGCGTATCTTGTTTCTTAGTCATTCTAAAACCTCCATTTCAATATCATATTCTTTTTTTGGATCAATAGCACCGTCTATTATTTTATGTTTAGGTATAGGTATAACATAAGAAGGATTTTCTTTACTACCTATAGCTCTTATTTTAGCTTTCTTTATTTTTTGTTTCATAAGGCAACCTCTGCAAAATTCTGTATAAATTTAAATAAGAATGATGTATTCTAAATTGCTTAGAGTTTACAGGCTCAAATAATATACCATGATCCTTATATTTATAGATCCTCATATCATTATAATAATCAATATAATCATTTCCGAATCTATGTTTTAAAGCATACTTGCTAAATAGTTTTTCTTCTAAACTAGAATTCTTTTTTCTCAGATCTATTTCTTTATCAATTAAACTTTTTTCTTTAAACATTTTAACACCTTCCCTCTAATAAAAAGAGGAGAGGATGTTCGGAGACCCTCCCCCCCCAATCGTGTATTAGAGGTGATTACATCTTATGACATTTATATGTCATAACTAGTATATAAATGTTTCTATAATATCGTAAAAATAGAAACAGAAATAGAAATACTAAGCGATTCCGCCACCATTACCAAAGACGTTAAACTCTATTAAAGTTCTAGTTAAAAGAAAAACAACTATTGCAACTATACCTAAACCAAACATCCAGGCATTTTTAACAAAAAAAGTATTTACTTCTATTAAATTTTTCTGGTTAGATTTTCCAGAAGAAATAACATTATTAACACTTGATTTAATAGTGGCATCATTTATAGAATCTATATTGGGTTGAGTCTTATTTATCATTAATTCAGAGGCCTTTATTAGATCTACATTAGTTCTCACACCAACAGAAGCAAATAAACTATAAGATATTAAAGCTACAAAAAGTACACCAATCATAGCAAAAAATATATTTAGTTGCCCTTTCTTATTGTTTATCATTTATACAAACCCCTGATTTTCAAACTGTGCAAATCTCTTAGTTATAATAAATAGAACTACAGATATTAAAATTAATCCTAAAACCCAGCCATACTTAAACATAAACCCATAAACAGTAATATTAACATCTATGTTATCTCTAGCAGCAGTAATATCACTCACTACACTAGATTTCATATCAGCATCAGTAAACTCATTAGCAATCGCTAAAGAATCGTTTAATAGAATTTCAGATATAGTAAAAGATTCGTCTGCCATTTCTACACCAGCAAGAATAATAGCAGCACTCGCTAGAATTATAATAGCTGAAAAGATCAAAAATACAAAAAAGAATGAAGTTTGGGATTTTTTATTTAGCATTATTAAAAACGAAAGTTCAATCTATTTCTTAGTATAGCCTCTTCAAAAAAGTTTATACCTTTCTTTTTAAGTTTTTTTGATTTAGGAATGGTTTTTTTAGGTTTAATCTTTCTTGATGCACGTCTACCTATATTAGTTCTTAGTAATGAATTTGCAGCAGCTAACTCATTAATAAATGTTTTTCGCCTTCTAGCAGAAACAGCACCACCGCCACCGCTACCAAAAGGTAAACTTAGAGGTACAGGAGGAGGGATAGGCAATCTAGGAAATGGAGTACTTACAGGAATAGGAACACTCACAGGAGATGTAGTAGGAACAGGCACAGGTATAGGGGTTTGTATTGGTGAAATAATAGGGCTAGGAACAGGAGCTATAGGCACTACAGGAGTAGGAGTTACAGGAACAGGAGCTACAGGAACTGGTAAAGGAGTAGGAGTTACAGGAGAAGGTTTAGTAATTGAAAATATCACAGGTAAAGGAGTTGGAGTTACTACAGGAGTAGGAGTTTTTGTGGTTGTAGGAGTAGGAGTAGGAGTAGAAGTTTTCACAGTTGTAGGAGTTACTATTATTGTAGGAGTTTTTATAGGTGTTTTTGATTTCCCTGCAGTTTTAGTAGTTGTTCTTGTAGGAGTTCCCACACCAATAGTAACACTAGGAGTAGGAACGCTTAGAATTAAAGAAGGTGTAGCAGCTACTTTTCGCCCAGATTTTCTCGCTATTGATTCGGCTAAGTCTTGTAATAGATCCCCTGGTTTTTCAAAAGGATCAGAAATAAAAGTACTTAACTCAATAGCTTTACTAATTTTAGGATTACGCAATCTTAAACCTGCGATAGATCCACCTAGAACACCAGCAGCAGCAGCACCAAAAACACCAGTTCCAACAGCCTGTTTCACATTAATAGGGCGGCCTCTCGCTCTTTGCTGGGCGATCTCTTGAGAAAATCCTTCAACAGAACCAGCAACAGCAATTCTAGGAGCTGCAATTTTAAATACTTTACCAAATGTTTGAGAGGCAGGAAATGTAGTACCAGCTTTAGCAGCCTTAGCGAAACCTTTAGAAACTAAACCTCTACCTATTGCCTCAGAAGATCTAGACACTTCTAATAAAGCTACAGTTTCCCCAGTATTTCTAGCGATCCTTTGTCGTTTTGCTGCAGCAACAGCTACATTTAAATCTTTACCAGATAAGCCCTGTTTAGAAAATCTTTCTCTTACAGTAGTTTCAAAAGTACCCTTAGAAAGAATATTACCAACGAAAGGTAATTCACCAGCAATAGAACCAAAGCTTAATGTTCTAGCTGCACGAGTTGTTATTTTACCAGTAGGGCTTGTTTCAGCTATTCTTTTCCCAGGAAGAGGAACTATACCAATTTTACTAACAGCTTCTCTCTGTGCCGCGAAACCTGCAGCTACAACATCACGAAAACCAGCTCTACCTATTGCAGCTCTTTGAGCTTTAGGAGCAGTTAACCTAGATACTACAGGGGCAGCCTCAACAATACCAACAGCACGAGCAGTAGTACCAGCCAGTTCAGAAACAAATTGACCAACAGGAGTTTTTAGAAAGGATCTTGTAGCTATTCTAGCTCTAGCAGGATTAGCAGCAAATTGTTGCCCTATAACAGCCAAAGGAAAAGAGGCAGCTATACCAGCTTGTTGAGCTATAGGTAACGTCGTAACAGCTCTACCTAAAGCTCTTTGTTTTCCAGGTTGGAAACCTAAACCTATACCGCTGAAAAATTGAAAAAAACCACTCTTAGATCTTTTCAAAGCTTGGCTTTCTTTAACAGTTAATCCTCTAACTTCACTAGGTCTTTTAGTAGCAGAAGGAAATTTAAAACTAGGGAGTCTAGGTTTAATACCACTAGGTAAAGTAGGAGTAGCAGGTTTTATTCTACGACCTGCAGCAGTTCTAGGCCCAGTAGGTATTCTAGTAGGAGCAGGAAGTTTAGTAGGAGTAGTTTTTAATCTTGCAGCTTCAATAGTTGGGCCAGGCCTTCTAGGAAATGTAGTAGGCCCAGTAGGTATTCTAGTAGGAGCAGGAGTAGGAGTAGGAGCAGATCTAGCCGCTTCAATATGTTGAGCTATAGGTAACGTCGTAACAGCTCTACCTATACCGCTGAAAAATTGAAAAAAACCACTCTTAGATCTTTTCAAAGCTTGGCTTTCTTTAACAGTTAATCCTCTAACTTCACTAGGTCTTTTAGTAGCAGAAGGAAATTTAAAACTAGGGAGTCTAGGTTTAATACCACTAGGTAAAGTAGGAGTAGCAGGTTTTATTCTACGACCTGCAGCAGTTCTAGGCCCAGTAGGTATTCTAGTAGGAGCAGGAAGTTTAGTAGGAGTAGTTTTTAATCTTGCAGCCGCAATAGTTGGGCCAGGCCTTCTAGGAAATGTAGTAGGAGTAGGAGCCCTTAATCTTGCAGCTTCAATAGTTGGGCCAGGCCTTCTAGGAAATGTAGTAGGCCCAGTAGGTATTCTAATAGTGGCAGGAGTAGGAGTAGCAGCCCTTAATCTTGCAGCTTCAATAGTTGGACCTGCTCTAACAACAGTAACAACTCTAGGCGGAGGAGGTTGTATTTTAGGAGGAGTTCTAGAACTCATATCTATAGATGATAAAATAGATTGTAATTCTGTTGAAGGGCTAGGCGTAGTAGATACTCTAGAAACAGAACCACCGCCGCTTGGACCAGGTGGAGGAGGAGTAGTTCTTCTTTGTTCAGCTTCACGAGTTGGACCAGGTCTAGGAGTAGGAGTAGGAGCCCTTAATCTTGCAGCTTCAATAAAAGGAGTAGGAGTTACAGGAGAAGGTTTAGTAATTGAAAATATCACAGGTAAAGGAGTTGGACCAGGTCTAGGAATAAGTTTTAAGTTTTTCATGTAGTGTAAATTATCATATTTATATAAATATGTTTTTAAAAGTCAATATTTAAATTAATAGTTATTTTCCATTCATACCACAATCTATAATTCTACCACATAAGAATAAAGGAATAGTCATAAAACTCGCCAATACTAAATAAAGAATAGTAAATATTAACATAATCCAAAAACCATTAAAACCACTATAATTAACACCTTCACTTATTAGTAAAATTATATTAAAAAATAAGTTACAAATCATATATAGTATAAGCCCTAATAAAATAGTTTCAATCATTTTATTTATTCGCAGTTGATAGAGGGTTATTTAGTTTCCCTGATTTATTTATTTCAGACATAATTAATTCTAGTTTTTTATTTGCTAATCTTGCGTGTTTTAATTGTTCAGACGTACCTTTATAATCTTTAGAATCAGTAAACTTTTTTATATCTTCATCATATTTATCAGTGAGTTTTTTAGTTGATCTACACAAACCCTCTATAAATTCTACAAGTATTCTATATTGAAATATACCGTTTTTGAAATCGTCTTTAGTTAAACAATCTAAAGCTTTTAGTATGGCAGTATTCAAATAATATTCAGGGTTAATAGTAGTGTCCTTCATATTATAATCTACATTATCTTTAACTGAATCTTCGTAATTTTCACTCGGCAATTTTATCACCCTGATCTATTTTAATACCTTTATTAAACTCTTCATTAAGTTTATTTTGAAATTCTTTTAACTCTTCATCATCTAAATCATGCATGGCTTTAGCTTCTTTTTTTATAATGAATTTATCACCACGTTTATATTTAATTATCAAAGCTCTATTCTCTGGATTTTTCATATAGAAAGTTACCATAGCATCTATTTTTTTATTATCAAAATTTAGCTCATTTTCCATAACAGTTATTAATTTTCTAATCTTATTCTTTAGTATTTTTTGTTTACTCTCGAAATCGTTTTTCTCAAAAATGTCTACCACTTCTTTAGAAGGTCTTGTAAGTTCTAAATACTTAGGAGTGTATCTTCTCATAGTACCATCAGGATAAATTAAGTGTCCAGTTAATTTTCTTTTTCTCAGCTTAGGCTTTTCTAAATCTCTATCGTCTTTCCACATTACAGAAATATATAACCTAGTTCTTTTATTCCCACCCATAGGCCTAGAACATTTCATATAATAATTTAGAGTGTATCTTATATCAGTTGAAATATCCCTAATGAACTGCGATACTATCATTATGCACAAAGGCTTTATACTTCTACTCATAGCGTTTACATCTGCTACAGCTTGGTTTAAGAAGGAGTGCCACATCTTAGCCTTTATTATCTCCCTTGCTTCGTGCATACATATAATATCAATCTTCTTTAATCTCTTCTTATCGTTTAATAAGTTATCTAGCTTCTTAGGGTATTCTAAAGGAGTATGAACATTTATATCTTCTAGATAGTCTATAAGCTTTAGTCCAGCCATTTCTAATAATATTTCCTGTAGCTTCAAAGCTCCAAAGCTCTTACCCTCTCCACTATCCCCACTGATAAAAAGTATGGCAGGTTTGTGAAACTTCATTCTCCGTATAATAATACTATATAGAATACGTTTAGTTAGATCTAAAGGAGAATCTGTTTCAGGAAAATACTTAACTTTAAAATCTGTAAAACCCATATACTAATTAAATAATGAGCAATATTATAAATGTTTCGATTTTATATACATTATATATATAGTGTACTAGAAAAGCTTAAATAGTTGAATACTTTTTGATTATTGTATAAATCAAAAAGGGTTAAAGCAAAATGGGAGGCTCTAATATAGATTTTTATGAAAAAGTAATGCGGCATCGTTCGCAGTTTAAAGCAGCTCGAAGTTTACAAGAAAGATCTGATAAGAATGATTATTGGAGAAAGAAAGAAGAAGAAAAACAACAAGCTGCATTTAGTAGAAGAATAAATAGTTCAAGTCGAAAGGAACGATTAAGATTTAGAGAAGAAGAGAATAATTATAAGTTAGTTCGCTGGATTCCCTATAGTCAATTTCAAAAAATGAGGCGATAATATGAAAAAAACATTAATAGCAATATGCAGAAAAGAAATAGACATACCCAACAATCTTTCTAAAGGATCTCTAAGAAAAGAGATCTAGTCATATTTGCAAAAAGAAAGTCTGTAAATAATATCACGAATGCAGCGGTCAAACAAGACATACAAAGAAAATTAATAAAGGTAAATAAATTGGCAGTCGATGTTAAAGGTTATATCTGCAGTAAATGCGGATTAAGGTTCTTTGTTCTAGAAAATAGAACTCCTACTAATTGCCCTTATTGCACAGGTCGTAAAATAAAAGCACAGGTGGAAGAATGACTAAATGTATAACTTGTAATAAAAATTTTAGTCCTATGGGTATTGCCAGACACAGAGCCATGCACCGAGATAAAAAAGAAGATTGTTCAATTAGATTCGCAGATCAAACAACAAGACATTATAAATTTAGTGAACATCAAGAAACACTAAAATTAGACAAAAATGATACAAACAAAACTTAAAGAAGATCCGCAAATTAAATGTAATCTTACTCACAAGTATTCTAAAGATGTATTTGTATTTTGTAATGCTGTTAGAGCTGGTCCAACTATAGAGGCTAAAAGGATGATATCGTTTGATAATCAAAAGAAAGGATCAGTAAAACCAATACATTGGCCAATTAGACAAAAATGATACAAACAAAACTTAAAGAAGATCCGCAAATTAAATGTAATCTTACTCACAAGTATTCTAAAGGTTCATTTGATAAAATAATTAAAGGTAATCAATGGATAAGGATTTCAGACTGTTGGTTTGATAATCAAAAGAAAGGATCAGTAAAACCAATACATTGGCCAATTAGACAAAAATGATACAAACAAAACTTAAAGAAGATCCGCAAATTAAATGTAATCTTACTCACAAGTATTCTAAAGATGTATTTGTATTTTGTAATGCTGTTAGAGCTGGTCCAACTATAGAGGCTAAAAGGATGATATCGTTTGATAATCAAAAGAAAGGATCAGTAAAACCAATACATTGGCCAATTAGACAAAAATGATACAAACAAAACTTAAAGAAGATCCGCAAATTAAATGTAATCTTACTCACAAGTATTCTAAAGGTGTATTTGTATTTTGTAATGCTGTTAGAGCTGGTCCAACTATAGAGGCTAAAAGGATGATATCGTTTGATAATCAAAAGAAAGGATCAGTAAAACCAATACATTGGCCAGAATCAGATATTAAATTAATTTCTTCTATGTGTTCAGATCATAATGTTATGTGTAGAGGTAACGGTTTAGAACTTAGAAAATTAAAGAATAAAAAATGACAGACACAAACGAAACCAAACACCATAAGATCAAGAATAAGTTTTATAGAAACTTTCTTGACAATGGTATAATAGATGAATACATAAAAGAAGAGCATCTAGAGAAAGCTCTAAATAACATCACTCAAAAGAATACATTACAGGGCAGAGCTTTGTTAATCTGTTTATATTATACAGGAGCTAGACCTATAGAAGTTATAGACATAAAGGCTAAAGATATTACTAAAGATGGCCCTCTAGTTAATGTTAAACTTCCTGGAAAAAAAAGGGGTAATCCTAGAACAGTTAAACTCAGATATGGTCTAAAATATGTCAGAAAGTTATATAATTACTCTCAAATGAAATTCGACGAGGAAAACTTATTCTATGCATTTAAAGGAGATTATAAACGCGTTATAAGGAAGAACGGAGTTATCGTAGGAGAAAGAACAGATCACACAGCTAAAATATATTACTATATTAAAAAGTGGTTCACAGGCGTTATAGACGGTTCTATTACACCTTATGTTCTCAGGCACAATAGATTTTCTAAACTCTCAGAGGCAGGGGCTAGTATGGAAGAATTAAGATTTCTAAAAGGTAGTAAAACCTATACTAGTATATTCCCTTATCTGCACCTAAGCGGAGAAAAATCTAAAAAACTATCTAGAATAATTAAATAGTTTTCCCAAAGGCGTATCTATCATCTGAAGTCATATTCACTATCTCAATATCATAGGTTTGGCCTTCAACAGTTCCAGGAACAATTATAACAAATTCTTGTATTTTAAAGATCCCATCACCTTTAGATCCAATACCGACACACATCATATCTTTTAACTCTTCTCCAACTACTACAGGTGCAACACCCTCACTATATTTTTTATATTTTTGACTCATTTTAATTCATACCTCCAATTTTTAATATAATTTAAATAATAAACCTGTTAGTAAAAAGCTTAATAATATCAATAAATAACCAGGAGTTACAAACGAATCTTTTTTAAATATTTTCGCCATAAATCCACCCACGAAAAAATGAAAGATCAATATACAGAAAAATATTACAAAGAACCATAATAGATATGCAAAATTAATAAATCCAAATCCTAAATATATCCAGGTTAAAGAATTAACATCAGCACCACCCAAAACCCCAGTTTTAGACATTAATAAATTTACCAACATAGCACAGATTATAAGAGATAATAGATACACTATGTTAAAAGAAAAATGAGAACATAGACTTATAGTCACCCCCATCATGAAATAATTTCGCCTATCATCAACAATCATATTATTTTTAAAATCTTGATAAGTTAGAAATATTAAAGCTACAGTTCCAAAAAATAGCCAGTAGCCAGTACTAGATATAATCACTATCTTAAATCCTCATAAGAACCAGTAGTAAGTATATTTATTTTCCATATACCAGGATCATCTTTTTCTTTGAAAAAAGTAGCTTTATCTACTTTCATATCACTTAAAATTATTTTATCTTTGCCTACCTCTTCCTTAACTAAATTCCAAAGTCTTTTAACAATAGTACCTAGTAATTTAAAATAAAATTTAGGTACTTCAAATTCATCAATATAATCAGGATTCTGGTTTTCATCAAGTTTTATACCCACCTTTTTTAATTTAGGTCTAGTCTTGAAAAATATATTTTTCATTAATTTATTATTAGTTTTAAGTTTCAATATCAGACCATAGGAAAAACGATCAAAACATTCTAAATCATAATCTAATAAATTATTAGCATCGTTCTTTCTAAGTGCAGGTAAATCTTTAGTCATTTTGGAACTATAGCACCTACTCCTCTAGCTTTAGAAACTGCAGAAGCAGCATTACCCACAGTACTAAATAAAGCAGGTCCAAAAAGAACAAGCATTATAATTACAAAAACAACTATTACAACTATCACCCAAGGGCTTTTTAAGAAGTTTCCTTTAGGTTTTAAGTTCTCCACTACATACCTACCAAAGTTCTTAACATCAGTACTTAACTCTTGTAGTTTTTTGTTTGCATACAAAATAGCATGATTTGCAAAACTAGAATCTTCTTTGTTTTTCAAGAAACTTTTAGTCATTAAAGAATCTAATTGTCTATTATATATCATCACAGGATAATGATATAAGCCAAAACGAGCATCATTAAATTCTTTCTCGTCTTTTATTTCTATAGTTAAATAAGGTTTCTTTTTCTTAGTATCAATCTTTACGCCTTCCCTTTTATTTTTAGCAGTCATTTGAGATTCAGAAAAAGCAGTACCTTTTAATTTTCCAACAGGTGCGAGATTAATAATAGTATTTCTATCAAAAATATCATCTATAACTTTATTAAACAAATTTCCTTTAATATATGGTGCTTCAAACTGTACAATAAAGGGCCTTAATATCCCTGAACTATCGAAATTTAAAACTAGTAATCCTTTACCTTCTAACATGTCAGTGAAAGGGTTTTTAAGTAAAATAGTACCTAGTAATACACAAAGAAGCATAGATAGGAGCATAAAACTAATCCCACCTATAAAACCGTAAAAAGTGTTACCAAGATAAAATAAAATACATGAAACACAACAACACATAACTAAAGCACCTATCTTTCTCATTTTAAACATGTTTATCATTATAGTTTACCTCTTTGAGATATATTTGAGCCTTGTGGGCCATTAGGATAAAATATTTCGAATTTCTGTTTTAGCACTTCACTAAAACCAGTTGCACCTAAACTTAAAGTAGTTCTAGCAATATTAAAATATAAATCTACTAAGAATTTTACATTATGACTTAAAAGGCGTTTTGTATTTTCAAATATTCTTTTTGTTTCATCAGATAAGATTATATGATTGTTTAATTTATCATTTTCTAAATCATCCGCATAATCAAAAACTAATTCAGAAACCTTAACAAATTCCCTAATCCAGACAAAGAATTTTAATAAAACGTATCTATCCCACTCACTATAGTTTAATAATTTTGACTCTGTAGAAGATAATAAATATAGAATATCTAACATATCTTGACGATCTAATTCTGGTTTTTTTATTAGTTCTCTAACAGCATTTACATCATCTTTAGCCAGTATTTTATCAATAAAGGTTTTCTCATTAGTACCCTTAAATAAACTGTTATTCATATTTTGCTCAACAGAATCGCCAGACATTTTTATTTAACATCCTCACTCGGTTGGTCAGGATATAAACCGTCAAGAATATTTCTACTCGTTTCTAATAAAGAAACTATTATGTTATTTACTAGAAATTGATTAAATCTTATGCAAAGATCCTCAGCGTTTTTTCTTTCAAAAATATAAGTCTTATTCAATTCATCATAAGATTTTTTTAACTCCCCATCTAAATCTTTATCGAAAGCTTTTTTATCTAAAGACTTCACCAAAGTTTGGTATTGAATCCAGCATTTATTAGCAGTAAATCTAAAATTTCTAACAGCCTCTTTAACATTTTCTTGAATATTAACATCTAAATTAGTAAAAGCTTTTTGGTCTATCTCACCGCTTTTAGGTTTACACATAGCGTCTAATTCACAAAAAACATTTAGATAGGCCGCGTTATATTCAGTAAGTAAAGCTACTTCCTGGAAAAAAGAAGTTAGATAACTTGCAGCTGCTATTTTTTTTTCATCAGACATTATTAACGACCACGCATTTTATTTTGAGCCTTCATTTCTTTAAGCATATTAAAAATACTAAAATCTGTTATCTCGTATTTTTCAATAAAGTAATTAACTTTTTGTTGGCTAGTTATAAAATAAAATCCACAAATACCAAGAGTTAAACCAGTAAAAATTAGAGATACAAAGGAATTAAAAAGAGAAACACCATATACTAACAACACCCCTATAACACCAATTATCCCAGCGTTCCGTGCTTTTTTAGCGAATCTATAACACTCATAAGCAGCATCTTGTTTAGTTATGTCAGAATCTTTACTAAATTTTCTATCAGAAATACCTAATTTATCTTTAAGAGAAGAATTTTCTTTTTTAAGTTCTTCGAACTTCTTTTTCATACTACTGGAAACATCTTTAACCATTTTTACCTTTAATTTTTATTTTCTTTAAAATTCTTCACGAAAAAATCTAGAACTTTACGTATAGCGTAAATATCAGTTAATTTATGAATTGTAGGATCATCAATAAGAATTTTAGCTTTAGATTTATTGAAATTTATAATATCTTCTTTCTCAGTAAGATTTATTTGTTTCTTATCTGGATAGTTTACCATGAGCAAATAAATATATTAACTCATATATATATGTTTCTAATTTTACGATATTTTAGAAAACTTTAAATACTTTCTATAATATTATACATCAAATGGGTAGACCTCCTGAAATTCCCAAAATACCTATTGAGATTCCAATTACAGTAACTTATGGCAACGATATGCCTCAAATACAATTAAAGAGAACTGTCGGATCTGGCAATAATTCTAAACTTCTTAAAATAATAATATATTGTGCATTAAACAACATACCATTATTATTTATACCAACATTCAGACATAAATTAAATAGCATGAATAGCCTAATAGAAAAAGGTATAATTTCAGAAAAAAACGGTAACTTAGAATTTAATATCTAATTCTTTTAAAGTACGTTACCCTGTCCACCAAATCCACCAGCTCCTACAACTGTGAAACTAAGGATCAATCCTAGAAATTGATATGTTTGACCGCCAAGAGAACCAACGAATATTAAGATTAAAACAGAAACACCAACACCAATTATTAGAGTTACAATGTCAGTAATTGCAGGAGCTGCAATTTGACCAGATTATTCGTAGAGTTTATTCATTTTATGCCTTTCTTCAATTGAAGAATGACTTTTCAAGATCTTGTTAAGACTTTACTAAAGATCCTTTCGACTTTTTAATTAAAAAATAAAAAAAAATAAAAATGGTGTGTCTAAAGTACACTACCTCCACCGCCAAATCCGCCTGCTCCAACAACTGTGAAACTTAGGATTAGACCTAGTACTAGCGTTATTACAACAGCTAGAACAATCAAAGGTAAAAACTCACCTGTTTGCTCTAAAGCTGAGAAACCTGCAACTGCAGAATTTCTAATACTGTTTCTGATACTCTCGTTTGTGATTTCGTCAATGTCTGCTTCAACTAACTGGAAAGTCTGCCCACCTAGAGAACCTACAAAGATTAATACTAACACTGAAACACCAATACCAACAATCAGAATTATAATGTCACCAACTGCAGGAGCTGCAATTTGACCAGATTTTTTATAAAGTTCATTCATATTAACGACCTCCATCGCAAAAGCATAATAAACAATATAATAAACCTTTATAAATACATTTTGAAAAGTCAATATAGTCAATATTAACTATCTTCTATCTCCTGGCAGTATACTCATTTTTGCTTTTATCGTGCTATCTGATATAGTAATCCCCCAATTAAAAAGCAATTCGAACACTAATAAAAATACGTTTATTAAAAATGTCCAAGATTGTAATTGTATCAAAGAAGAGAATAATAAATTATTACTCAGAGGATTTTGTAAGAAAATTATTATCCCTAAACCAAAAGATAAACAAGTAACTATGAAAAGTATAAAAGACATTCTTATATCATAAGGAAATATTTTATTCTCTTCCTTCATAACATTAGGACCTTCATTAAATTTAGATCTTTTTTCTTTCCTTGTAGACGGTATACTCATAACATTATAAATTTTTACTAAAAATATAGAGACATATAGTAAAAATTGAAATACAAACATTGTTTCATAAGCACTCATATTAATGCACCTCGTGGCGAAGATTTCGCAATAGTAAATAAAGTTAAACATAATAATACGAAAAATATTAAGAATAATATTAAAGGAGTAGACCAATTTAAACCAGCTTGATAAAACCAAATGAACATACCAGCATAACCTATAAGGTGTGTTAGAAGTCCTACTTTTACATCTCTACCGTAAAATATTAGGCCACCAAATAATAATATTAAAACTAATATTATTTCAAATGGGCTACCTATATTTTTAGCAATTATATCAAAAGCTATATTCATTATACAACCCTCCCACTTCTAACCTGTGCTAAAAATTGTATTAATGCGAAAAAGTACAATACAGATATAAAAACACCTATGAATATTTGTAACTGCACAAATATAAATGCATCTACATTTAATAATAAGAGAACACCACCAATAAATATATTTAACATTTGAGGTATTGCGAAAGCAAAATTAAGCAGAAGATCTAATATAATATTTCCACTAAAAAATATAAGAGAACCCACATCTATTAAAGGCATGTTTGCTTGTCGTTCTATGCTTGTTTGTATGTCTGAACTCACCTGTTGTAAATTTATCGTGTCAGCAACCTCGCTAAAACTAGATACAAAACCTAAAGTATTTATAGGTACAGCATTTGTTAAAAGAGTTATCCCGAAAGCATAGAATAACTGAACCACAAGTACTATTTTAAATGCATCTGTTATTTGAACCATTATGACACCTGGGCAAAGTTTTTCATCACCATGTTTAAACCAATATAAACAAATGAAAGAATATCTATAACCATTAAAAAAGTTATGAACCATGCAGGAACTGAAAAAGCTAAAATAAATAACACTATTAAATTCATGAATAAACCAAACCAGCTAAAAGTTTGACTAGTAGCAACAAAGTTTATACTAAAAAATAATAAAAAGAAAGCTATAGTTCCAGCAATAGCAGCAGGTATAAAACCTTGTTGGGCCTGAGCATTAAAAAACCTTTTTATTATAGACTCTTCTCCCTGGTCGTCTACCGCATCTATTTTTATTTCAAAAATTGTTTCAGTTGTTATATTCAAAGTAGTATAATCAAATAATACTATAAAGCTATTAGGGTCTGCAAAACCATCCACATTTAATAGCACCTGGTTTGTATCTACCCTAGTTATAGTTAATTTCGATTCTACATTATCCTCATTAATATTATCATAAAATATATTTATAGAAGTATTTGTAAATTTCTCGAAACTTAAACCATCACCACTTATATCAAAATTAGCAGGTTGTCTAATAAAATCTAGAACATCTAAATTTATGAAACTAGTAGTACTCCCATCAACACTAGCCAGCATAATTTCGTTACCGTCAGAATCAAAAGTTATTAAAAAATATATACCGTTTACTGTAAAAGCTTTTAGAACGAAAGCATTTTGAAAAGCAAAACGCACTTTATCAGCAGCTACATAACACCCACTAAAAGTATTTTTCATTATGGCTACACGTTCAGAAGATGATATTATTTGTTGTTCAAAATGTGTTCTTTCATCTGTGTTAGCACAAATCTTTAAAGGATCATCATCTACAAAACCAACGTCTATAAATCTCGTTATCTCGGTACTATCAAAATAAGTTATTACGAATCTTAATTGAGTATTATTTAGACTCGTGTAATTAACAAAACTAACACCTTCATCTTTAAAACTAAAAACGTTAATGTCTGAAAAGAATACCACTGCATTAGAAACATTAGAAACGTCGAAAGGTTCGTTTAATATTTCATCCCATAAATTTAGAACCGTAAAAAAAACATTCTGCAAAGTAGTTTTTTTACTTGAGCTAAAAGGATCTAAACAAATACCTGTAGCGTTATTTACTTCAGAAATAAAACTACTTTGGTTAGATTGCATAGTACCGTTACTTAAATTCCCTGTGAACAATTCAACACCATTAAAAAAAGAACTATAATTTAAATTAGGAAAAATAGAATCAGAACATATTAAAGTAACATTAGCACTATTATTAAAAACATTTTGTGTAGTAAAAGTTATACTAGTAACAGGAGCTAACAAATCCCAAGTAAAATCATTTTCAAAAACCGTTTCGTTTCCTATATCATCATTGAATAATTTAATACTAAAATTCTTTGCACCCTCAGAAGAAGCAGTTAAACTATTTGTAAATACCTGAGTATTATTATTACATGAAAAAGAAACAGTATCCTCCAACACACCATTTAAAAATAAGTTTGCAAAAGAATTACTACCAGATCTACAAGTTAAATTTAAACCATAATTTAAACTTCTCGTGTAATTAATATTATTAAAAGTTGTGAAATTAGACATTGTTATATTATGGAAATTAAAAAAAGGTGTTAGTTCTGCATCAAAATTAAAATCAGTATCTTTATTATTAAATGTTTCATCAAAATGGGTTACAGACATATTATTTATAGAAGCATTAAAAATAGAAATATTAACCATTTGATTTAGTGGCCAAAATATAGAACCATTAGAAGTATTTATAATAAATGATCCTGTCAAATTAATAATATTAGCAGAAAAATTAATTATAGAAGTTCCAGCAAATATATCAGAGGTGGTAAGTTCAAAAACATCAACAGCAGGTACACTAAAAATATATTGTTGATTTGTTCCAGGATTTCCCGAATTATATAAAAATGTTGCTAAAGCTTGTTGGTCAATAGTATTACCATTATCAAATATTGCTACTTCATCTATAACACCGTCAAAACCTCGGGAGTTATAAGAATCCCCTATAAACATTTCTGTTACAGTTCCTCCCTGATAACCTAAAGCTCCTGTAGCAGTTACAGTATTAACAGTTGTTACATTTATACCATTGATATAAATATTTGTTTGTCGCCCATCATAAATAGCCAATATGTGAGTATCTACACCTGTATTAATAACACCTCCTGAAGATGATGTAAAAGTAGCTCCACCAGTTCCACCAAAACAATTTATTATGTCTGTAGATTCAGATATACGACAGCTTAAACCGTAAAAACTACCAGCAAATAATTCAACATTACCTATCACATAATGTTCAGTATCTCCACCCTGCCCACCTTCATAATTAACCCATACCGAATAACCAGGGTAAGATAATTCGTTTCCTTCTGCGGCAATAGTACTTAATCCATCACCAGAAGTTCTCTCATAATCTTGACCAAAATCTATAACTGCAGCAACCCGATCAGTAGTAGAACCCACAGTTAAATCTATTGCACCAGTAGCATCTACATAATTTAAAGCAGCTTCCTCTAATTTATAATAAGATCTAGCACCACTATTAGCATCATCAGCAATAGTCGCACTTACAAAACTACTTAGAAAAATAAATACTAGTCCTAATATTATTAATAGTTTTTTCATATCAATACCACATTTAAATTTATAGATTGAATCGTAGGATCATTAGTATTATTTACATTTTCCATCATTATAGTTAACACATCATATTTACTAAATTTATCTATACAAGTAAAACTCGCACTTCCAACGTCACCACCAGTACCTATTTTTCTTTGTGCATGACAATGATCCTCTCTTAAACCATTAACTCCTAAAGCTATATGAAATTCAGTGTTAGCACCATCTGAGAAAGAAAACTGAGAATCTATTTTATAAAATCCAGCATTAAGTACAATTAA
>FUWD013429973.1_pt4 | contig 19369 bp, 17 predicted proteins | sample 1063281 | NCBI WGS metagenome assembly FUWD01 (sample SAMEA79048168, study PRJEB19326) | metagenome | biome: marine | reverse complement strand
GTTTTATAATTTACATTACTTATATTCAAATAAATCTTAGGTTCCATAATGAAGGAACGAACACGCTTGAAACGAATCAATTCATCTGCAATTTTACCGAAATAAATTTGATTGTTTTTTCCATTTGGTATCAAATAACTATCTATAGGCAATTCTAATTTACATTTGTCAGTTTTACAATCGAACTCTGTAGGTGTATCTTTAAATTCAACTTCGTTATCGACCAATAAATGGATTTTATCTTCTACTTCTTTCAATTTATCATTGTATTTCAAATCATTATTAAGTAGTATTTTATTAAGATCGAATTTAATTTTACGTTTATCATATAATCCGAGTAACATTCGGACGATACTTCGAAATTGGGTGTAATAATAACTCTCTTTGTGAATTTTATTAATTGTAGATATTCGCTCGGGATCTGGTGGGCGGTTTGTACTAACTTTTATATCAGCATCTACATAATCACTACCGCGTATATCCATTATATTCAACCCAAATTGTGCGTCAATTATTTTACTCGCGTCTTTTGAAATTGGTTTATCTAATTTAATATATTGATTAGTTCGTGTTAATAATCCAATTACTTGATTTATATTGATTACTTTTCGGCTAGGAATACAGTCTATTTGTCGTTGCGTTTTAGCAAATACAATACCAAGTAAGCGTATAGTGGTTTCGTAATTTGTCCAATTGTCACTGTCATTCTGGAATGTAATACTTAGTGAAGGGATAAAACTCGATTGAAAACAAGGCACAAATATAGATTCTGTATCAATTTCCACTGAAAATCCGATTGTTTTAAAATGATAGTTTACAACTTGGTCGCGAATTATGAAATTGCCTACATTGCGTAGTAAACCCAATGTTTTACTAGCACTCAATGCCCTTGTATATGTGTATATAGGCTTGCCATCTACATCCTTTAATTTGAGACTGTTTTTTGGTTTGCATTGGTCGGTTGTTATTTTCTGAATCCTCATTAAAATACTATTCATTTCAATGCCTTCATATAACCCTAGCGGATTAAACCATTTTTTAGGATTAATTGTACCGTTATTATCTTCATACACATAAATCGGCTCATAAAAATCATCTTGCTTCAGTAAAATAAATGTCTTCGATTTCATAATATCATAAGAGTCTGAATACATATTCGTTGGACATATCAATTCAATATGTTCTGTATCCTTTGTAATTTCTAAAATTATCATATTGATTCTTATATTCGACGAAACTTCAGATTTTGATATTGGAAATAATCTTTTATTTGGTTTTGTCATTATATCCCATAAATACGTATGATCAATGTGGGATTCAGGGTCGAGTAAATATCGTTGGAAGTTTTCATAAGCACCGACAATCGAATTTCTCATTTCTACTTCTAATTCATTTTCTATATTGATTGATTTATAGAATGACGAATTTGTATATTTCGATGGGTCGGGTATTTCATATGTATCTGGTCTGAATATACTAGATAACGAATTATTATTATACGAAATAAAATCCTCTAGCGTAACCGATGCTACTATTATTTTTCGCATTTCTGGGATGGTAGGAACTTGTGAAATATTATTAAAATGTGCATATATGTCAGCAAAGCACCCAATAATAGATTGATCCACTGATTGTTCTACTCCATACCTAAGAAGACATGGATGATTGCGTTTAATTGTGTTTGACTCAACACAGTCGTTGTTATCGACCCCGAAGAAATCCTGTACAGGTTTTGGTAAAAACCCCCATCGTTTTTTTTGAATTGGGAATTTATATTCTTCAGTTATATATGTGTCTGTATCAAGAGATTTCACATTATTGTCTTGTTCAGATGGTAAGACAGTATCTTCAATTACTTGGTCGCGCTTGAAACAACACGGGAAATTAAATTTGGATTTCGAATTCTTAATAAATCCAGGGTAATGAGGTATATATTTCCCATCAACAAAATGTTCCTGTGGATGGGCGAATTCGTATATATATGCACCCTTTGGAACGGTTTCGGCTTTATATGGTATCATTATTTGTGGACCTTCGTTTTCTATTAATTGTTTCACCTCATCTTCCATGATACTGCGATTTGTTTTTAAAGACCAATATCTTGGACAAATATACCAAAATTTCTTATCTGGATCAGTGCTATAAGATATTGCGCCTAAATATGACCCTCTCATAGGTTCAAGATGCTCCCATATTCGCTGTATAATAAATTCACGTTTGTCTGTCATTGCATTCTTAACATACACTTCTATTTTATCTGATGGTTTTGTTTTATTGAGTTCGATTAGAAAAACATCTGCGTCATCTGGTAGTTTTTTATCCTTCAATCGCTTAATATATTCTTTCTCGTTTTTCCTATTAAATTTAAGTGTACTATCCGTTTCTATTAGTTTTTTTGTAAAAATTCCAAATTGTTTTTTGTCCATTGGTGTATTTTTGTTATTCCATAATGCAGTTATATATGGACGGAGATCTTCTGGACCAGTAATAGAAGCTTCTTTCAACAATTCACTCCAATCTGTGAATTTACCTTTTGCTTTATCTGCATCCTCAATACGTTTTTTTTCAGTTTCGTTTAACATGACTGGATGACGATTTACTTCGCCTCTACATGTGCGTGAGAATTGATTTGATTTTTTATCGCCACTCAGTTTAATCAATTCGGGGTCACGGTCTTCGATTCGTTTCTGAAATAAGGTTGGATTTTTCAATTTCATGCCGTAAGGATTTATATCATCATCGTCTTCATTTGCTCCACCTTCCATATCAAACTCAATGCCAAACATTTCATCGTCGTCTTCATTATATTCTGGTTCCTGTTTAGATTCTTCGGCAATTGTTTTCATAAAGAATTCTGGATCTAATTCTATGGCTTGTGTAGGAGGCGGTCGTTCAACAACTTCTATCATTTTTGGTTCTATTGTGTTGAAATTGATTTCGCGCTTACAAGTATCTTGAATATCTTTTAACGATACTCCTGATGTCTTTGGCAATTGGTAAATTCGTATTATACTATCTATGTATGTCTTTATAATATCTACGTAATTAAATGATGTAATATTATTCACACTAATATGAAGTATTTTATCCGTCGGTGAAATACGTAAATTTACAGGAAATCCAGTGTTTTCATTTATATCTACTGTATGTTTTGTGAAAAAGCTAATCACGTGGTTTCTGGCGACTTCTTCGGTAAATTTAAATTCTTTTATTAATGCAAGTATAATATCGTATACTTCTGCATGTGTATTTTTTTCAATATTTATGAACTCATCAATTTGATTCATTTCTTGGAAATTATCAACTCGTTTGAATTGTAATTTCGCACCTGTTGGTGAATTCACATCCAATGACTCAATTACAAATAAACTGGTCAAGCAACTACGATACGCATTTAAATTAAAGTCAGATGGTTTTTTAATAGGAATACTAGATATATATTCAATATTATAAACTTCAATGTTGAAATTGTTGAATTGTTTAATGCTATATCCTATCGGCTGAATGTACTTATTAATATCAGATATAACCGGTTCCATTCCGTCTAGTAACAATGAATTTAATTCGTTTTGTGATATAGGTTGACTCAAATTCGAATGAACTCTCAAACTACCATCCTTTTGAAAATCAATATATAATTTTACATCCATTGTTTTAAATTGGAAGTTTGTATACAATGATATTTCTCCAGATTTTCCAGTTTCTTTACTCAATTTGCGAATTGTTACGGCATCTAGAAAGGGTTTGCGACGACCGTTTGAATATATGTCTCTGCTATATAAACGATACATATTTTCTCTACGAAATCCAGGATTATACTTTATAAACGGAATTTTCATTGTTGCATGTATATTTTTGAAAATAGAATCCAGTGGCAATAGGTTTACAAATTCGGTTTTTAATCCTATATCAAATTTGATAATACCCGCATTTGTATAAGGTAGAAATTCATTATCTTTTTTTATTTTATAGAACATATCTACTGTATCATGCAAACGTATAACATCTACAGAAATGTTTTGTTTGGTTTCAGATATAAGTTCTTGAGAACGTCCAATTAAATCCGATAGTCCGTTTATTCCATTCGCAGATAAAGACGGATAATAGGAATCGATAATATATTTTGGAATCACGTCGGATCGACCAAGGACATCTTTGGCAAGGCATACATATATGATATTATCTTTTAATTGTCCACCAGTATGTAATAGAACGGATGTATCAGATGAATATAATTGAGTGTCTTCTTTTACAAATGCAGTTGTAGATTGGAATGGGTTTACAGAGAACAAGTGATTTATTGAATTAGTGAATTTACGACCTAGTGCATATTTCCTAGTTTGGATTTTTGAAAATAATTCGCGTATATTTTCGAATGTATATAGTCCATCTGTAAAATCAATCGGTTCTGTCGTATAATTATTATAAAAATGTTTCAGTTTATCTCCCGATAACTCTTCGTCATCACCGATTAATCCATTGTATATATCCAATAAATTCGTATCGGATATTGGTTCTATCATGAAATATGCGAATAAATATAATTCATTATATGATACTCTGTCTAATCCTAGTTTCAGTATAATTTTATTTTTTATAGTTTGAATCGTATCATCCAAATGTATTAGTTTGTCGCTAAATATGATCGTTTCACCAATCGTATTATCTGGATTTAATATACATACTCTAAAATTATCTGTCATTTTTATACTGAATATTATTATATTAGATCTATATTAAAAATATCATACAACATTTTTGTGTCAGATCATCGGAAAATTGATCGTTATTTTGAAATATATTTATAAATAGTATATCAAAATAACAATCAATACAAAATGCCTTCCTTTTATAATACTATGCCAAATTACGAACTAGTTGGTAGAGACTGCACGGTCAGCACATTTGGGGAATATATAGTTGTGAATACACTTGAATATGGATTCACTTACATTGTATCTTACAACGAAATTACACGAGAATATAAAATCGTTAGCAGCACAAATCGTAACTTAATCCCAAAACAATAAAAAATAATAAGTTAAAGATATAAACATGTCTATATCTATAGATAGATAACATGTTATACGATAACTTAGACGAATCAATAAAAATAAATAACCGATATTTGGGTAGTATACGAAGTGATAAATTGATCGCGTACAATCCACAAATTCCTCACATACAGCGTCTATGTGATGAATCAAAAGTAAATGATATAGTTCTATATCAATCTAATATATTGAAACAGAATGGAGTCTGTAATTTTTTAGGTGTAATAAACATCCATTTTTGTAAGGAAACAAGAGAACATTACATAATAGATGGACAACATCGATTTGAAGCAGTCAGGCGGATTTGTCATGAAGTGTGTAATTTCCAAGTTGCGGTTGAAATCGTAGTTGTTGATACATTAGAAGATGTAAAAGAAAACTATAAAATTTTGAATAAAAATACAACATTGCCAGATTTTCCAGATACGATTGACAAAGAAATTCCTGAAAAAACTGCATTATATTTCAAAGAACGATATCCTACAATTTGGTCCAAAAGTTCACGCGCTAGACGACCTCATATTTTTTTTGATTTTTTCCAAGAAGCATTGGGTGTTCTAACAGAATATCTCGAAATTACTACATCAATCGAATTACAAAGAATAGTTGAAGATTATAATTTGAAATTGAGTAAATGGAATCCCGAACAATATCCAGATTCAAAAACGACTAATTTGAATATATTGAATAAATGCAAAGACACTGGTATGTATCTCGGTTTATTCAGTCACGTATCCGATGAATATAGATACGAGTGGGTGAAAGCAATTATACAGTTGGAAAAGGGTATCGTGATACGAAAACAAAAGAGCGTAGTATCTAAGAAGGCTACAATACCAAAGAAAATCAGAGAGGATGCGTGGAACACTCATGTTGGTAAGGATAAGAATAGTGTTTTTTGTGTTTGTTGTAGGACATCAGTAATAGACGTTTTCAATTTCCACGCAGGTCACGTAAAATCAGAAGCAAGTGGTGGCGCAGTTACTGTAGAAAATATTCGTCCTGTATGTAGTAGTTGCAATCTATCCATGGGTATACAAAATATGCACGAATATGTTACAAATCATTATCCCGAAAATTTAATAAAATTTAATTCTATTCTATATGAAGAACCGAAGTTGAGTAAAAAAAAATGGAATCTTAATATATTCTCGTAAAAAATCATTTTGATTATTGTGCATCGTAATAAGGATTGTCTGTGAGTTTCATGGAGCAATATTCAGCTGGAGTTTTTTTATAGTCTTTCGGTTCATGTATACCCGCTTCTTTCGCATTTTGTAGCATGAATTTGAAATTATCCCAAAATTCACTTTTATGTCCTATAGATTTGGTCATTATATGAGATAGTTCATGTATAGCTACAAACATTAGGGTATGCTGATCAATTAAATTCGACGAATCGTTTTTTTTCGTATTCAAACAAAATGCAAGCTTTTCACCCTTATTCTCGCTATATGCAGTATATTGACTGGTTGGTAAGGTTTCCATAATCTTTTGAGGATTATATCCTTTCACTAATCGTTTCACGCGCTCGTCATCTGGATGTTTTTTACTCATATATACAACCAGATTTTTACACTGTTTCGCGGTATTAGCTAGAAGGTCTGCGGCTGCTTTTATATCACTCCTTTCACGCACGCAATATTTATTACCATCAACCGAAGAAATAATGCACTTCAATTGAAAACTATCACTATCGAAATATATATAGAAACATATACCAATTATAAACAATATTAATATATATCCTAAAACGTCTAAAAAATTCATATGATTATTTGTATACAATATTCATATAAAAAAACGCTTTACAATAAAATATAATTATTGTCGATATATCTATGAATAATTACGTAAAAATGTATACTGTTCATGAGTATAACACCCATTTTATACAACTTATATTTGTTCACATAAAACTTTGATTTCGGATAACTTAGGTGGGTTTCCTCCAGATAAACAAACGCTCATATTACGACGATGTAAATATTTACGCGCGGCTTCATTGATTTCATGTATTGTTATATTTTTGTATTTTTTGTCATATAGTTCATTATAGGGGCAAATAATCCTATCTGGATATAATAATCCAGATACACCATTGTGTATGCAGTTAGAATCATTATCATCTAAATTGGTTTTAATTATACCTTCCAAATTTTGTTTTGCTAATTTTACTTCATTTTCAGTTACTCCATTTTTCACTATATCTCGTATTATATCAATAATTAAAGGGAATACGCCTTTTTTACCTTTACCATTTCGCATCATTTTTTTACTATCAGATTCTGTATGAAATGTTAAATCTCCATAATCTATATATATTGATACATTTGCGCTAGAATTATATGTCATGCCATTTTGTTCTCTTAGTGTAATAAATAATCTACTACCCATTGTCCCTCCGATAATCGTTTTCAATATTGTTAATTTGTAATAGTCTATTTCGTCTACGCGAAACCCAATAGCTAAGTGTGTTGTCTTATCTGTTTTTTTTTCAATTATCTTATACAATGTGTCAGTTTGATTCGGTAAATGTTGATTCACTTTTGAATAGCATAATACACGGTTTTTAGTTTTTACAAATAATGATGATGTAACAATATGTTTGATATGATCAAATGGTAAATTTGATACAACACTTAAAATCATTTGGTTCGGTTGATATCGTGATTTATATATATCACGAATTTTAGAACATGTAAGTTTCTTTGTATGATATGACATAGTGTCGATCGGTAATTCGTATATGCTGTCTTTATACAACAGTTTATCCAATTCTTCGAATAATATTGAATCTGATTTATTACTATATTTTAAAATTTCTTCTATTACAACGTCTTCTTCTTTTACACATTCTTTTTCATCGAAGACCGAATTTAGCATCATATCGGATACCAAATTCACCATATTTTCTAGATAGTTACTATCACATTTAACAATATAAGATGTAAATAATTTATTTGTCATTGCATTCATATACGCACCGATCTTATTAAACGTCTGGGTAAGTTGTAAAGAATCTTCAATAGATGATGTTCCTTTAAAACACATATGCTCGATAAAATGTGCCGAACCTTTTGCATCCTTTGGTTCATCGACTGAACCAAAATTACAAAATGTCCGTGTAAATGTAACTGGTATATTTCCCAGTGATTTTTCATAAATCAATTTGAATCCATTTGGAAATGTATATGTTCTCACGCCCATCTATTAAATATATACATATTGTAATATAGATAACAAACTGGTTTTACGTATAAACTCTCATACTTGATCGGACTTAATTTACAAATATTTAATTTAATATATGTAAATTATCTACTACACTCTCCAATATTCAAAGGAACTCTACCGTAATCAGGTTCTATTGTACTCTTATTCCATGGTCCAGTGTCAACTGCAGGTATTATCGGGTCTGAACGCTCTTGAAGGTTGGCATTACGAAGACTTTGACCAACAGTGTCTAAACCAATATGGATTCCAGATTGGAGAAGATCTGGCATGTTAATATTGGAACCATTCAGATTATTTAATGAAGTCCATTGGTTGTTAGCATCCTTTGGTAAGAGATCGATTGGATTGGCAGTAGGTGAAAGTGTGTAATTATCTTGAGAAACTATAGGAGATGGGAGAACCTCTTCATCGGTAGGTTCAGAAGTTGTAGAACCATCCTCAATTCCTTCAAAACCCATAACCTTACTATTAGAGTAATACAAGAGCGCAACGCATAATAAAATTACTATAACAAAAAATATAATTCGGTTAGGTTCAAACCATTTGGAAAGTCCTTTCTTTAACTGTTGTAAAAAAGTCGACATCTTGTTTATATAAACGGTTGATAAAATTATTTTCGTTAAATGAATTTTATTTGCTAAATTAATTTTCATATATGTCTAAGTCTTCGTCTAAATCACTATCATCGCTTAAATCAGTCAACATATAAGTATTTTTTATATGCTTTGCATCTAAATAACTTCGTAATGCTAATTCTTTTGCAACTCGAGCTTTTTTTAGAGCTTCCTTATACATTTTATAATACATATCATCGCGTTTTTTGAGACATATTTTATCGTGTGTTTCGATGGAATCTATTTCTAATTCTATTTCTTCTAAACCATCCGATAATTTCACATTTACTTCTAAAACTGGTTCGGGTTCTATAACTGGTTCGGGTTCTAAAACTGGTTCGGGTTCTAAAACTGGTTCGGGTTCTAAAACTGGTTCGGGTATTTTATATTCGTTTTCTTTTTCTAGTTGTTGTATATTTATTGTAGCCATCTTTCGTTCTTCTAAATGTTTAGAAGGTTTTAACAGTATACACTTATCAAATATGTCTACTGGTTTCAATAGTAACAGTTGCTTTATTTCTAAGTCTATCTGAAACATACGAGGAGAACATCGAATTCCTTGTATTTCAAGTATAGTTGCTACATTCTCATTTTCTTTTAAAGTATCTCCATCTATAATGTTCTCATTTTCATCATAAATTTTTAAGGTATTTTTACCTAGAACACTAGGTACATTCACACGCGCAATGTAAAACTTACCCGATTTAAATATCTTCAATGGCGAAGCAAACGAGTTCTCTATGTCGTGTTCTTCTAATTCTGTTTCAAACCATTTAGCACGATTCTTAAAAATTAATTTTCTACTATGAATTTCTAAATTCTCCATCCATCTAATGAAATTTTCATTCTCGTTAGTAAACATTAAATCACAATACGATCGTTTACCTGCTTTTATTATACCCTGTTTCAACTTGCAATTCGGTGGTTGAATGTAAAGTGGTCGTTCATTTAGCAAATATTTTATAAAGTGATTACCGCCAGTAATGACAACTGGAGTCGTCAACACTAATTCATCAAATGAAAAATTGTCATTTGGTTCTACAATTCCGCTCATTATGATATACAATGAAATAATAAATATTATGTATAAACGCGTATATAATATTTATTATTTTTCTATTACTGTTTTAATACAATGCGCAACGTAGTTGCTGATTTCTTCAAGAATGAAGACATAAAACGTGATATAAAAGATACTATTAAACCAGTTGTAAAATTCATATATGATGAAATTTATATTTATATATGGTTCATTTGTCTATATAATGTATTTTTTATCATGGTTGTTTTAGCAATATTATATCTAATTATACAATTGCCTCAAAAAATAAAAAATAATACGCATATTTTTTTATAATCTACAACTAATATATATATAAAATGGAAAATTATGATCGTCAAAAACGAGGAGGTTCACACCCACTTTCACCTAGCGAAGTAAACGGTGGTTCGGGAGCTGCTGACTGGGCTATTGCCAGGTATGGAGGTACTGATAGTCAAACATCAATACCTGGATCTAATGTTATTCAAATTACACCACCATCGGATAATGTCCTTACTGGTGGTAGAAGAAGAAGAAGGCCCACGAATCGAAGTATGAGAAACAAGAATATGAAGAGAGGTGATATGGATGGAGGAGAGATCATATGGATGGTGGAAGAGACCATATGAAGAGAGGTGATATGGATGGAGGTAGAGATCATATGAAGAGAGATGATATGGATGGAGGAAGAGATCATATGAAGAGAGGTGATATGAATGGAGGAAGAGATCATATGAAGAGAGGTGATATGGGTAGAACAGATCATATGAAGAGAGGTGATATGGGCATGGACGGAGGAGCAGATATGGGTATGGATGGAGGAGTAGATATGGGCATGGACGGAGGAGCAGATATGGGTATGGATGGAGGAGTAGATATGAGCGAAAACATGGAAACAGAAGATACGGGTATGGGAGGAGGTACTGGATGTAAGGCTGTAAACGGAGGTAGAAAGTCAGGCGGACGTGGAGTTTTCACTAACGTCGCTGTTCCTGCTCTTCTATTATATGCTAACAATACATTCAGACGTAGAAAGACTATGACTAAGTCGCGAAAGAGTAAAAAAAACAAAAAATCCACCAAGACAAAAAAGTCTCGTCGTGGAAAAAGATAAAATAATATATTTATTATTGTAAATGGATAATAATAAATCAAAAACAGATTTTGTTAACAATATACAAAAATGGGTTGCGACTGACACTCAATTGAAATCAGCAAATGAGAAGATTCGACAAATAAGGGATTCAAAAAATCAACTTACAGTCCAAATATGTAATTTTGTGGATACGCATAATATACGCAGTACTAAGCTTGATATAAGTGATGGCAATCTCAAAGTGTATGATCGTAAAGAATATGCACCACTAACGTTCGGATATATTGAAGAGTCATTGCATAAGATCATACCGAATAAGGAGCACGTGGAATATATCGTAAAATATCTCAAGGATAATCGTGAAGTAACTACAACGTCTGATATACGCAGAAATACCACAAAATAAATATACAAATATTGTATATGATATACGAAGACGCATTTTTAGACAAAGTTCAATTTGGAACTACAATATTTCCAGATTTTCACGGAGGCGGAGGCGATATGAAAGAATGTGTCGCTGGATATCCTGCATTGAAACATCTCTCCATCCCACTTGGTTTAGTAATGAGAAAATTATCGCCATCAAATATTATAAATTCGGATTTTATCACGGACGTGATGGAATCAGATAAATATGACACACTCTATGAAAAAACATTGGATACTCATAAAGGACGGAACACGAGACGACCAACAAAACAAGTCACCAATAGACGTAAAACTAAACGCCGTTCCGTTTTATTCCTATAACACCGCATGCAACTCGTGCGCCAGCGTTACCAGTTATTAGTGATTCATCGTCTCCTCCCAGTCCTAAATCATCTTCATCTTCATGAAGTATAACCATCCGTCCGATAATGCACGCACGATGTGTAAATTTCAACGACAGGATACTTGCAATTATACCCCCTTTGCATTTACCGCCTTTAGAAATTATATTGCCTAAGTCTCCTGCATGTCGTTCCTGTGAATCTATATCTCCATGTTTTTTATTATACGGGTTGAAATGCGCGCATGCGCTTTTACAGCCGTCTGTTAAGTCGCCACATTCGTGTATATGAAATCCATGTTTTCCGTCAGAAAGTCCATTTATATCATATGTTATTTTCAATCCATTTGCAGTTTCTATAAAGACAATTGTACCATTCACAGCATTATCTTTTGATACCAAGACGGATACAGCTTGTATACCTCCACCTTTACATCCGATATACGGAGAACAAGACGACCTCATAGTAAATCCTCTTGGATTTTTACATTGTTTCCTAGTAAATTTCCGTGGTAATTTAAACTTTTTCCCATCTGTCATTCTAAGACATGTATTTGCCGTCGTATTAGCATTACAACATGACATATTATATAATATATACTCATATATTATATATGAATCAATTACAAAAACGATTTCTTTTATTCTTGATTTGTTGTATAGGTTCCCGCTTACTAATTACTTATATAGCAAAAAATATAAATATTGTATATCTTCCTATACTAGGTTATATAGCCTTGTTACCGGCTATAGGATTCATGTATATATATATAACTGATTCGAGGAAAACAGGTGCTGAGGTTTTTGGTGGTAATATATGGTGGAATTATTTGAGACCAATACATGCGATTTTTTACGGTTTGTTCGCGTATTATGCAATCAATAAAAATAAGGATTCGTGGATGTATCTATTATTGGATGTATCATTTGGATTGATTATGTTTTTACTGCATCATTATTCAGTTGGTAGTTTTTCTAAATTAGGCGTTTTATAGAGAGACCATTTTTCTTTATTGAATGAACTGATAGTAGCGTCTTCCCACTCTTTCGTTAGGGTCCCATCTTTTATTGCTGGAGTGAGTTGATTTTTTTTAGCATTCATACGAAAAAGGTCGGCTTCTGATGCAATTGGTTTTTTTCCAAAACAGTTTACCCCAAATTTAATATATGGATTACCCATATACCCACCATTCACTCCAGGTCTGCCACAATCATTTGCATGCTTTTTGTTTCTTTGGAGAACAGACCAAGTATCTTTTTGAGTAGGGAAAAATGCCATTTGTCCATCGGACCATCCGTAGTTACACCATTCAGCACCATTATTATATGCATTTTCGATCTCGTCATAATTAGCCAATCTCGCTCCGTATGAACCGCATACATTTTTCGCGTCGTCAAAAGTATATAAATTATTAGATATATTGAATACTTCATCCGATACATCGTCAGTTTCCACAACTGTTTCTGGTTCGTTATTAGATGATGAAAATATAATATCTAACAGAGAAATCTGGAGAACATACTTAAAAAAATTAAATATCAAGATTACTGACAAATAAATCCAACTAACGCTGGATAAGAAAGCAAGTGAGAATGGCGCACTATTTGACATGGTGAGTAATTTATATGCATACATGACACCAGTTAATCCAATTGCAAATATACCAAAATAAATAGTAGTGTTTAAATCTTCTAATTCACGCTTTAAATAATCTTCTAATGTTTGATCTTTGTTTTCATAGTAAACATACAATGAATAATATGCCAGAGTACCAAAAACTAATATATCTACGATTTGTTCTGATAATGCTTGTGCAGATGCCAATTTATCCTTAAAGAATATAGCTAAAATAACCAATATGAAAAAATAAACTGCTAAAAACCAAATGACAGTAATAGTATTTTGACTATTAAAAATTCCTTTTAAATCAACTTCAATAGTATTATCTGGTTTTGTATCGCTCATGATATATTATAGTTATTTATTTTTTTTGCGATAAAATAGGCAGTAAGCCATTGGAGTTACTATCGATTCGGGGTTCGTAATAATTCCTACGTTAGTATCATTATAGTGTATCCATTCGTTCGCATAATTACGAACGAACGCAGTGTAATGTCCACCATGTACTCCACCAATATGATTGCATATCGCATATAAATCGTATTTATAAGAACTTGGATTATATCCAGACACATACTTTGATAGATCTAAATCTGTAAGCGGAAAGGATATTAAATCATTATTTTTCATCGAACCATCTGACGTGAAACGTTTAAGTGTAATTATGAGAACACTAGGAAAATTCCAAAACGATATATTTTTTTTTATATCCTCTTTCCGTCCACTTTTTTCATTAAACCATGCGTTCTCTCCAGATAGGATTTCAGGTTTGGTAAATGCGTCAAAACAATCATATATCGTAACTGATGATTTGGTAGGAACAGGGAGATTCATAACAAAATAACTTTCTGGTTTAATTGAATGCACTATAGTACCATCAATTGATGAAATCTGCGATACATGAATACCATAGAAAAGCCCCATAATTTCAGAGTAATCTTTAGCATATTCGCTTTGAATCATTTTGTAGCATTCCAGTGCTAATTTATCTATAGGGTTCTCCATATTACCTTGAATATTTATATTTACCTTACGGGATATTGCTTCGTGTATGGATTCGATAATAAACAATAGAAACTCGGGCATATCATTTTGACTCCATCCTGTAAATAGATCCTTTCCTTTGTTGCGTGCGATTCTTTGTACATTTGATACAAACTGTCTTGGCGATACAATTGCATCCTTTCTCCACATAATATTTCGTAAATCATTCCATTCGCTTAATATGAGATACTTGTCACCCTCGCCTATATGTGCTTTATCCAATATATCGTTTAATTCGTATGTGTGATTTAACGCCTGTAAACATGAGTTTAAAAAACAAGTATTTCCAAGATTTGCTAATCCTGAATAACACTTTGTTTTTCTTAATTCCATTTTATAATGTATGATAATATAAGGACTAAAAACTTTATATTATTAACAGAATACATTTAATGGATCGAATATAATCTAGCGAAAGAAGTTAGTGATCGGTTGCATATTATTTTTATCATTCGATATCTGGTTTAATACTTTATCAAACAATAGTGTTTTTACTTTTACGGAACAATATTTTTCCTTTTTCTTCATGAATAACTCGTAGTCTTTCTTACATTCCTTTTCCATAACTTCAATATCCTTTTTATATGTCTTAATAGCACCTAGTTTTCGCTGATGGGTCCATATTAATTCTACTGCGAGTCCAAATAACTGTTGTAATGGTTTCATTAATTGATTTGTAATATAATGTGCATAATCAATCTTAATTTTACTTGATATTATGAATGCGGGAGTTTCAATACGCTCGCCCATTAAAACCTTGGGTTTTTTATTAACAATAAATAAATATTTAACACGGTCACCAGGTTTCGGTTTGTTTCCTGGATCGCGTTCACCAATCCTATTGGCTAGAACCCTATGTGCGATTTGGTTTGGATTCTTATAATCACTTCTTAATGCACGGGTGATTGTCAGTTTATCCATAGCAACTTTTCCCGAAATTAGATCATTCAATGATGTATCCAAGAATTTTATAGAACCTTCTATGTTATTTTCCTTTACCAATAAATTCAATATCCCACCATATGTATCTTTCAAATAATCACATGCATCTCTACGCTTTAGACTTAATCCCATATATTTCAGTTGTCCTTCATCGGGGTTCTTCTCATATAACATACCGAAATACCTTTTTTTAGACAATAATACAAACGGCATCAACGTCTTCTCATAAGTTAAATCCATAGGTGCCTTCAGGAACGAGGAACATAAATGTGCTACATCCTGTGCAATTTCTATTGTTATTTCCAGTGCTTTTTTACCGCGAATGTTTTCACCAGTTATCGGGTCTTGTAGATTGAATGTAAAGAATACACTATCTGTATCACCATATACATATTCAGCCTTTGTGAGAACCGAACCATGTTGTTTAGTTTCATATTCCAGATTTCCATATACATCCTCTATCATACGTTTTGCATATATAATCATGGAACGTCCTGTAGCTGTTGTGGATGCTGCAATATCCTTCTCGTAAAATGTGGATGTTTTTGCACCACATTGACCATACAATGAGTTAGCAGTTACTTTATATCCCAATTGACGTTTTTCTAGTATATTTTGCATAAATGGATCTTTTTCAATCTTTCCCATTTTCCTAGTATCTGACCTTGCTTTCAATAACTCTTGTAGGATAGCTGGCATAATCGCATCTTCGGATTGCGCCCATCGGCAAATCATTTTACCAGACTTTACTTTATCTGCTCGTGAAGTCGGGGTCTTACGTACATATACATAAGTATCAAATTCAATATCAATATACTCCATCCCAGGAAGATTATCATATTGCATGTCACCCGTCTGCTTACATAACTTACCAGATAAATCATATTCTTTAGTCCATACTTTTGTATCATGAGAATATTTCTGTGAAATCATAGCGGATGGATATAGCGACGCATAATCAACACATGCTACTGGATTGTCCATATACATCGCACATTTAGGCGGAAGAACAATTGCACCTTCATACCCCTCGTTACTTCCACTCCTATCAAGGTCAGGCATCAATGTATTTTTATCACGGCATTTTTTGGCTACATAGCTCGTGAGTTTGATACCCTGTCCTCGGAACACAAGGAAGCTTATTGGTACACTGCAAATTCTTGCCATTTCCACATATCCTGTTATTACATCTATCTTGCGCATCAAGTGATGCACTATGTTACAATCCTGTAGACAATATTTCGCAACTATTGCACGGTCACTTGATGAACCATTCGACAATCGGAAGATATCTTGTGGAGTAACATCATCTTTTGCCATACCCCATTTTACTGATTTTAATGTATCAATATCACTGTAATGTCCTCCAATTAATATGAATTTTTCTGTTTCCTTTTGAATATCCAAAACACGGAATTTACGACCATTTGCATAATAATCAGATGAAAACCCAGTGATTTCAATATGGATAAAATCATTTACATTCAACCCAGTTAGATTCTCACTGTATAATTCGGTAACATCACCGTGAATTGGATGAACTGTCGTTACAATTTTGTTTATGTTATCACCAATATATTGCCCTGCAACGTCATCTAATTTGTAAGATGATAGATTAAAATCACGTCGGAAATATGTATACATATCAATTTGTAAACGTCCAGCAGTCTTTATATATTTGAGGTCATATTCACCACTCGCAAGAACTACTTTAGCGTTCTCTATCCCGGTTATACTGACATCCTGTCCGAATTTCGCACAAATATCGTTTTTTTTGCGTGATAACATTAGGAATTGGCGTTCACAATGATTTTCTTTTGCTCGATTAAACATGAAATCATAGTCAAATCCGAATATATTATATCCGATAATAATGTCAGGATTTTCAGTTTGGATGAGTTCTGCCCATTTCAATAGTAATTCGGATTCTTTATCAACCGATTCTATAACTGCTCCATTAACTGGGTCGCATGATCCCAATACGAAACAATGGTTTAAATATGGCTCTGTATCACCATATTTCATAAATGTAGAACCAATAAAAGTAACTTTATCGCCTTCTAAATCTGGAAAGATTGAAGTCATTACATCATCTATGAATTTTAGTTTTTGGTCTCTTGTATATTGTGTATTGAATAGAACATCAGTTATAGTTGCTTTATCGGAAATTCGTGCAGGTTTGTTATAGTATGTTTTATACTTAGGTTCATCGTCTTCGTCGTCGTATTCATCCTCGTTCTCGCTATATTGTTCAGGTTCGTCTTCTATTTCTTCGATTGTATCTTCTGTATCAACTTGTGATGTAAACAATGAATTTATTGTATTTACCTTCACCATTTTTTCAGCATCTTTAATCGGTGTTACAAATAGACTCTCCATCAATTTCTGTATATTGTCCTGCGACTGTGTATATTTAGGATATACAATATCAATATCATCGAATTTATCATAACCGAACCCTGTGAGGATTATACGTTCCAGTAGCATTTTTGTGCGGGCTGCATCTGGTGAATGTCTTTGAAATGCATCAATCAAATTTGACGCGAGGCGCTTGTAAGTTTTTACAGGTATTGGAAAATCACCATGACTACTGCTTGCCTCAATATCAAAACTGCATATTTTATATGGAACTTGCGTTTCCTTATCTGGAAGCGGTTTGATACAATCGCATGTGCATCTATATTCATAATCACATGTTGTTGTTTTTTCAGATGGGATGTTTGCCCTTTTTGTAAATATCTGAACCCATCCAGATGGGCTTATATTTTGGATATGGAAATATCGAAGTAAAGGAGGAATTGTGCTCTCGTATAACTCCACATTGATCTCTTTAAATTTCATACGTATCAATCGTCCTGTATTGTCATCGTACCATAAACGTTTTGTTCGATTCATTGTTGATAGATTATCAAATGTAAATTTGACAAATTTGTATAATTTACCAGCAGTGAATCCATATAATTTTTTATGTTCTACAATTTCGGAACTTATTACGGAACTAGTTTTAACTCTCTTTGATAAATCACGATTTAATGCACGAGCATCAGAATCGGTCCAATCATCACCTACTTTCACATAGAAGAATGGTTTATACCCATTCACTGTAATACTACATGTTTCTCCTGTTTCATTTACCCCAAACATCTGTATGGCAAATTCATTATTTTTTTCTATTTTCTCGTCATATACTTGGAAGTCAATTAACTTGAATGACTTTGAACAAACGATAGGTTTTTTACTCATTGTATTAGATTATTATTAGTTTTTTGTATTGATTTTGTTTTATAATAAATAAAATCAATTTTCTGGACTGGTAACTTGCGATTTTGTCTCGTTTAAAATCTTCAATGGTATAAAATTGATTTATAAAATATTTAAATGGAATACATTTATAAGACTATCAAAAAATGAATGAACTAACCGAAGAAAAAACACAATCAATAATCATCAATAAAGGGACTGGTGCTGGCGGTGCAAATACAAATTATTACGGAAAACAATTTGAAGAAAAAACAAATAATCAAGATAGATTATTGGAAATGGGATATATCAAAAATAGTTATACAAATAAACCAAAAAAAATGTATGACTATTATTTATCAAAAACATTTGAAGACAAAAAAATTGTGTTTGTATTACAAAATGGATTAAAAACATATATGAAGAAAATACACAACATTGAATTATTTAGATGCCCCGACGAAGCATATATTATTGAATATACAAGTGGTAGAAAAGTAATAAAAATATTAGAAAAAAAAGAGCAAAATGTAGATGGTTCAGTTGAAACAAAATTATGGGCTGGGTCTGCATTGAAAAGAGAATATGAATTAGTATTGGGTTCCGAATTTGAGGTGTTTTATGGATTTTGTGTAAGTGCGTTTTTAAAAAAAAAGATTGTTCAGACACAAAAAAAATATATAACATTAAACACCATATTTAATGAA
>FUWD013170026.1_pt1 | contig 19372 bp, 22 predicted proteins | sample 1063281 | NCBI WGS metagenome assembly FUWD01 (sample SAMEA79048168, study PRJEB19326) | metagenome | biome: marine | reverse complement strand
GCGTGCCGACGTGAAGCCGGCCGAGCGTGGAAAAGAAGACCGCACCCATCGAGCAGATCGAAAAGCTGGAAAAAAGAGATGAACCAGGTACAAGAGAAGTACCAGGAGGCCGAAAGTTCCTACGGCTCCGACTTGCTCAACCTGGTGGTGGCCAAGGGCTACCTGACCAAGTTGCTGGCCAACGGGGCGGTCAAGAGTTACATCGGCCGCCACGAGCCGGAAATCCTGACCCACCTGGAGCTGGTGGTGAACACCGTCAGCATGGAAGAGGCTGTCCAGCAGCAGCAAGTTGCAGACGCCTGAACTCTTCCACGCCTGAAAACTATTTTTGATGACGGAGTGGACCGAACGGCTGAGCACCGGGTACAATGTTCAAGTTCTTACAGAACTTTACTTTGCTACTTCCTTCGGCTGAGCTCCTCTGAGTGATACGGCACTGCGGTAGCCTGCCTAAAACACATTTAAAACCACAGCTTACACAGAAAGCTCGTCAATTTTATGACAAGTCGCCAAGCTAAACTCCAAGAAGACACGTATTTCAGGGTGATGCGCATCCTGCAAGAAAACCCCGACCTCACCCAGCGTGAGCTGGCCGAGAAACTGGGTATCAGTGTGGGGGGTCTGAATTACTGCCTGAAAGCGCTGATGGAAAAGGGTTTGGTGAAGATGAAAAACTTCGCCACTTCCAAGAATAAGTTTGGTTACGTTTACGTGCTCACCCCAACTGGCATGGCAGAAAAAGCGGCCAATACCCACCGGTTTCTGCAGCGCAAGATGGAAGAGTACGAAGCGCTGAAAGTGGAAATTATGGCACTAAAAAGTGAAGCTGTCGCTAACCCGAAAACTTTTGAAAAATAAAGATTTCGAAATACTAAGCGAAAAATAAATAATCAAAACATTAATTAAAAGTAAAATATCATGAATATCAGTGTGGCAGTTGTGGTTGTTACATACAACAGAAAAGACATGCTTGCTAGATGTTTGAATTCATTGAAATATCAAAATCATTATATAAGTAATATCATAGTAGTAAATAACGGAAGCAATGACGGTACGAAAGAGCTGCTTAAAACATTTGACGCGGGGTGGTCTCTTGAAGTGGTGAGCATGAAATCCAATGTAGGTGGGGCAGGTGGATTTAAAGCAGGGATTGAAATGGCCAAACTGGCCGGCTATGACTACATTTGGGTAATGGATGATGATGCTTATGCGGAGGAAGATTGTCTATCAAAATTAATCGCTACTGCTATTGAAACAAATGCCGCATGTGTTTGTCCATTGATTATTGGAAGTAGTGGAAATCCACAGTTATATCATCACAAAAAAATTGATAAATGGATGAATGAAAAAGCCGCAATATGTGCGGCGGACAGAGGAATTTTTAGAATAGATGCGAATGCATTTGTTGGACCTTTGATTTCCGCTAAAGTCATAGATATCGTCGGATTACCAAATGAAAACTTCTTTATTTGGTACGACGATGTGGAGTACACATATCGAATATCACGGTTTGGCTTATTGCTATTAAATACGGAAGCGAAAATAAATCATCAAGACTATTTTTCAAGCGGAGAACTTTCTGTAGATTGGAAAATGTTCTATGGAATAAGAAATAAATACTGGACAGCAATTCATTCTAAAAACTTTTTAATTTACATTTACGTTTCCATGAGAATCGTTATATGGTTTTTAGGTAGATTATCAAAGTTTAAAGGGACTGTTAGTGAGTTCGCTGCAAGCGTAAAATACTTTGCGCAACTGATGATTGATGCCCACAGAGAAAAGCCATCGCCGAGACTATTTCTGGGCTTGGGTGTAATCTTTAAAATAAGAAAATAAAAAATAATATTTTGCCAAATGTATCGAATGGCAACAATTACCGGGCCTAAAAAAGGCAAAGTAACTCCGTTTTAGCTTCATGAAAAATTTGAAAATTAATTAAATAATAAAAAATGAAGCAAATATATAATATAAATCAAAAATATATAAGTCAGCATGTTGCTTATATGCCCCATGTGGCCATAGCAATTATCTATTTAATTTCCAGTTTTCCTGGTATTGAATTTATCTATCTGGCGTTATCACTGGGTGGATTTGTTTATTGGTCATTAAGAAAAAAAGATGAGTATATTTTAATATTATTATTGCTTGGTTCGTCATTTAGTTATAATGGCCTGAGTATGTGGAATAACGGGATCATACCAGCATTACCTCTTATATTAATTATGATGTCATTATTCTTTGAAAATTTTAAAATTAAAACTAAAAATCTATTAATTTCATTGATAATCATAGGATGCATTTTCATGCTAAGCGCCGGCAATTTGTTGGATGTGGGCGCGTCGCCATTCATTATTGATTTGTTGATCCTTTTGTCTATTCCGCTCGCTGCAATACGCTTCCGAAAATTAACCGAGATTCAATTCTTTAATGGATTTTTATTCTGTGCCCTAATCTCGTTAGTGAAAATCGTAGTATTTGCTTATGTGGGCATAGAGAACCCGGTATTGTCAACTAATAATGGAGAAAAATTTCTGGACACGCATGATGAATTGATGGGTGCCTACCTGTTATTTATGGTTGCATTGATCTTTTCATCTAATCGGTTGCAATTAATCGGCATCGTTTTTTTATTTTGCTGGTTTTACATTTCATTATTTTCGATACATGGCTTGGATACTACGGAATAGGGTCGCAAGTATTGCTCGTGCTTCTTATATTTATATTGACAATTATCGCTAGATATCCAGTTAAGTTGCTTGCAATAATAACATCTGTTGTTTTCATTATTCCTAATATAAGTATTACCCAGGCGGATGTCAGTGATCTAAAGCTGCAGCAATTAATCTCTGTATTTGAAATTACGTCACATCTCAATTTTGATATATTGCCACACAGTCTACAAGTTCGAGTTGCAGAAATTAAGGAATTCAATGATGGCCCGTGGTGGCAAAAATTATTCGGTAGGGGGCTTGGTGGATATATAAATATTACTCCAGATTTCCCAATGCATTTGGGGCCGGATGATTACAGTGAGCAACAGATTGCTTCCGGAAAAATTACCTCTCCACACAACTTGGGCTACTTGCTTGTAAAATTTGGATATGTTGGTCTGTCGCTGGCGATGATATTTATAGTCTTGATTTATTACTCAACCCGGAGATTAGGAGTGATTAAAGCGGCTTTATACATTACATTGGGAGTGAGTCTGCTAATTAACCTGGGGTATACCATGAAAATATCTTTCTTGTTAGGGTTGCTGTTGGTGGTGATTCAAAAACTTAATCAGTTTGAAAAAATGAGTTGGCTTCGAATTAAATATAAATACATAGCGAGCTGTAGATAAATTAGATCTTAACAAAACAGAATTTGGCTATATATTACGTTAATATTAAAATTATAATACAATTTGTAGGATGTATTTGTAAAAATGAACAACTTTCCTAATTTTTTATGGAACATAGCCAGTCTCCGTAGACCTACTAGCGACAAGCTGCTGGAGATGCCTCGCGCCAAGATGGTCGAGGCGGCCACCTCAAGGCCAGTTACCGCACAAATTGCTGCTATCTCAAGAAATCAGAATCCGATACGTTACATGCTTTACTGTGCGCGGCTGGTCACACTATCCACTGGTTGATTCACATAAACGTCAAGAAGGGCCATGGCTTTCTGTTGTTCTTGTTTGCAGCAGCCGGTTTGGCGAGCTTGTTGTGCAAGCCGAATGAAATCATAATTTGTATTCGACTAAAAAACTCAGATCAGTGCTGGACGTTGGCTTGAAATAAATTTTGCAGAACAAATAATTGCATTTGCGTAAACTATATATATAAAAACATTTTTATTTGATGGAAATTTTAAATTAATGTTTGCAACATAAATTCACGATCTAATTCAATAAATAAATGTAAAATATGACTATTCATTAATAATGTTTTTTATGGAGTAAATCAGTGGAAATAAACAACCGATTCATTGTTATTGGTGGTCGTGGTTACCTTGGGGCAAAACTTTTCTCTTCAATTCCCAGTCATATTTTAAGGGCTCGCACTGCCTCTTCCCCGTTGGAGGGATTTATACAGCTCCGTCTTGATGTTCGCCAAGATTTCTCTAATATTCCAATTGCAAACGGAGACTTTGTGTTTTTAACAGCGGCAATATCATCGCCTGACATCTGTGAGCGAGAGTACGATAGAGCATGGAATGTAAACGTTACCGGTACAATCGAATTCATAGAAAGCGTTATTACGCGCGGAGGTCGAGTGATCTTTTTTTCAAGCGATACAGTTTATGGCGAATATAATGTTAAATTTGATGAAAGCGCAAAATGCAACCCTTCTGGCGAATACGCCGCGATGAAGTATGAAGTTGAAAAGCATTTTTTAGGCAATCCTTCTTTCAAAGCAATTCGTCTTTCATATGTGTATTCTCATCAAGATAAGTTCAGCCGTTATCTGGCCGGTTGCGCTGAGCGTAATGAAGAAGCTGAAATATTCCATCCTTTTTTTCGCGCAATCGTCCATAGAGAAGATGTAATCTCTGGAGCATTATTGTTAGCACAGCGCTGGAGTGATATTTCCGAGCAGGTAATTAACTTTGGAGGGCCTCAAATACTCTCGCGAATTGATTTTGCGGAATGCCTTCGCTCGAGTTATCTTTCTCACCTGCGTTTCAAAATATCAGAGCCTGGGCTCGATTTTTTCAAAAATCGTCCACGCACCATATCAATGAATTCGCCAATTTTGGAAAAGCTACTCGGACGTCCTGCGCGCTCACTTTGTGATGCGGTTCGTCTTGAAATCAAATCACTAACTACACCCAAGGGGATCATGTGAATAGTAAAATTTTAATTACTGGGGTTACCGGTCAGGTCGGATCGCAGTTAGCCGATTTTCTACTTGAACAAACACCGCACGAAATAATCGGCTTGATGAGATGGCAAGAGCCAATGGATAATTTATATCATCTTACCGATAGAATTAATCGTAAAGACAGAATAACCTTGCATTATGCCGATTTAAATGACTTTTCCTCACTTGCACGAATGCTTAAAAGCGTTCGACCAAACTACATCTCGCATCTTGCAGCACAGTCGTTTCCGAAGACTTCATTCGACATTCCAATCGAGACACTTCAGACTAACATTATCGGAACAGCAAATTTGCTTGAGGCCGTACGTCAGCAGAATGAGATCGATGGCTACCACCCTGTAGTGCATATTTGCTCCTCAAGTGAAGTCTATGGTCGCGCGAAGCCAGGTCTTCTTCTTGCGGAAGATACGCCTTTTCACGGTGCTAGTCCTTACAGCATTAGCAAGATTGGCGCCGATTATTTGGGCCGTTTTTATGGCGAAGCTTACGGGCTGCGTACTTTTGTCACGCGCATGGGAACTCACTCCGGTCCGCGAAGGAGCGACGTGTTTTTCGAAAGCACAGTTGCCAAGCAAATCGCACTTATTGAAGCTGGCTACCAGTCGCCAGAGATTCGCGTCGGCAATCTCTCCAGCACTAGAACTTTTCAGGATGCAAGAGATGCAGTACGCGCCTATTACCTTTTAATGGAAGCGAGTGCTCGTAGCAAAATCCCGTGCGGCGACTATTTCAATATTGCCGGCGAAGAGGCCTTCCAACTTCCAGAGGTTATCGAGATACTGCTAGGATTCAGTACTCGCAGTGATATCAAAGTCGTGACCGACCAGGAGCGACTGAGGCCGATCGATGCCGACTATCAAATGTTTGATAACGCCAAAATTCGTGCGGCGATTGATTGGAAACCAGAGATCCCCGCCAGAAAGATGTTTGAGGATCTTCTGAACCACTGGCGCAATGAAATCGCCAAGGGTCGTATTCCATTGAATCGCTGATTGGAGATATAGCATGCCCATTTATCGCGCTCGCGCCCCTCTTCGCCTCGGCCTGGCCGGTGGCGGCACTGATGTTTCGCCTTATTGCGACAAATATGGTGGGTATGTGTTGAATGCTGCCATTAACAGATATGCCTATGCCGTGATCAAGACACTGGATGAGCCAGTGGTTCGTTTCATTGCTACCGATCAGCGTGTCGAGACGGTTGTACCCGCACAGACGCATTTGCCACTCGATGGACAGCTCGATTTGCACAAGGCGGTATACAACCACATCGTCAAAAACTTCAATGGCGGCAGGCCCGTTCCACTGGAGCTCAGTACGTTTTGCGACGCTCCCGCTGGTTCCGGGTTGGGTTCGTCCTCAACATTGGTTGTGGCGATGATTCGAGTCTTCGGAGAGTTACTTAACCTACCTTTGGATGACTACACCATAGCCCAAATGGCTTATCAGATTGAGCGCGTCGATTGTTGCTTGCAAGGTGGACGACAAGATCAGTACTCAGCCACTTTTGGTGGTTTCAATTTCATGGAGTTTTATGCTGACGAGCGAGCCATCATCAATCCACTTCGAATTAAGAATTGGATCTTGTGTGAGTTGGAGGCGTCATTAGTGCTTTATTTCACAGGAGTCTCGCGTGAGTCTGCGCACATCATCGCTGATCAGAGCAGCAATGTGCAGACGGGCGTAGTGGATGCGTTGGAGGCGATGCACAGCATAAAGCGCGAAGCGCTGACGATGAAGGAATGCTTATTACGTGGGGATTTTGATGGCTTCGTCGATTCAATGCAAGTAGGTTGGGAGAATAAAAAACGATCGGCAAAGACCGTTTCAAATCCTCAAATTGATACGATCTACGATGCAGCCATTCAGGCAGGTGCATTTGCGGGTAAGGTTTCTGGGGCAGGAGGAGGTGGTTTTATGTGGTTTTTTGTTCCTACAGAAAAGCGCATGGATGTAATAAGAACATTGAACCGGTTTGGCGGGCAGATCAGTAACTGTCACTTTACTAAACACAGCACACAGGCATGGAGAATTGCATGAGAATTTACATCACAAAACAGATTCACGAGACCCAGCAGCTTATGTCAACTATGCTAGCGGATGACACGCTGTTAGCGGCCGTGGAGGCGGCTGCTGTGGCGTGCATTGATGCCATGAAGAACGGCAACAAGGTGATGCTAGCCGGTAATGGCGGTAGTGCAGCCGATGCGCAGCATATCGCAGGTGAGTTTGTCAGCCGTTTCGCCTTTGACAGGCCAGGTTTGCCAGCGATTGCGTTGACAACGGATACGTCTATCCTGACTGCGATCGGCAATGACTACGGCTACGAAAATTTGTTCGCTCGGCAAGTCCAGGCGCATGCGCAGAAGGGCGACGTTTTCATCGCCTACTCAACATCAGGGAGGTCGCCCAACATCATTGCGGCTCTACGGGAAGCCAGGGCTCGTGGTCTCATTTGTATTGGAATGACTGGTAATCGTGGTGGTCCGATGAAGGAACTGTGCGACCACTATCTAGATGTTCCGTCGGCTGATACGCCAAAGATTCAAGAAGGGCACGCAGTACTTGGGCATACCCTTTGCGGCTTGGTGGAACGTGAGTTGTTCAAGGCACCTGAATAATGGAGGCTATTGTTCTAGCGGGTGGATTTGGCACAAGGTTAAGACAAATTGTGGCTGACGTGCCTAAACCAATGGCCCCGGTTGCCGGAAGGCCTTTTCTTGAGCTGTTGTTGCGATCATTAGGTAATAAAGGATTTACGCGCGTGATTCTTGCTACCGGATACATGGCCGAGAAGATATCTGATCATTTCGGGTGCCAATTTGCAGGCGTGGATCTCGACTATTCAGTGGAGGCAGAGCCGCTCGGAACAGGCGGCGCAGTTTCACAGGCTGCTCGGTTGGTCCGTGAAGATCATTTTTTCGTATTTAACGGCGATACCTTCCTCGACTTGGACGCATACGCAGTGGAGGGCACTTGGCATCGTACGCGTGAGCCAGTGATCGTCGCGCGCGAGGTGGCAGATTGCGTGCGCTACGGTCGCCTAGAAACCGATCAGGGGTATGTGGTCCGTTTTGCTGAGAAGGGCCGAGCCGGGCCGGGGTTAATCAACGCGGGTTGTTACGTTTTTCGGGCTGACCAGTTTTCGGGGTTTGAACCAGGCGTTTGCTTCTCTCTTGAGAAGGATTTCCTTGCCCCACTGGTCGAAAGCTCTGCGGTTGCGCTACATGTTTCAAGTGGTTTATTTATCGACATTGGTGTGCCCAGTGATTACACGAAGGCTCAACACCTCTTGGCTGGGTTTGCATGATCCGACGTGCCTTATTTCTCGATCGGGACGGTGTTATCAATATCGATCACAAGTACGTCCACAAACCGGAGTCATTCGATTTTATCGATGGGATTTTCGATTTGATCAGAAAAGCCCGCGAGCTCGGCTACCTCGTTATCGTAGTAACTAACCAGGCAGGTATCGGGCGCGGTTATTACAGTGAGGATGATTTTCTGGCGTTAACGGATTGGATGAAAAATAAATTTGCAGAGCGCGGTGCGACTATCGATGCAGTTTATTACTGTCCGGATCATCCACTGTATGGTCTTGGCAGCTATCGGAAGGATAGCCCGATGCGTAAGCCAGCCCCAGGGATGCTGCTCCAGGCGCGCGATGAGTTCGGTATCAACATGGCCCTTTCGATCATGGTGGGAGATAAGCGGACCGATATGCAAGCTGGCGCCGCAGCCGGCATTGGCACACTGCTATGGCTGAATCCAGATGAGGAAGGCGGCCCCGGCGTGCCGGTGTTTTCCCTTAACCAAGTGGCGAGTCGTTTAAGACCTGCATGAATACGTCCAGAGTGTATGGAGTAATGAACGTACAGGGTAAGTAATTTAATGACTAATGACAAAATTTTATTTGTAGACCTGTTGTATAGCGAAAATGGCTCTTTTGACGACGACTTCAATGCAATTCGACAAGCGCTACCCGGTGTGCAGTGCGATTACCTAAAGTGCGATGTGCGTAATGCTATCGGTGGTGTACTACGGACGATTCGTATTACGTTGTCAATGCGTTACTCCAAGGTGATAATCTTGTCTGCAAAGGTTTCCCAGCTTGCGATGTTGGGACCCTTGAGTTTAACGTGCAAGATCTTTGCTATTTACCACTTTTTACCAAATTCTCGTGTCCGAATGCATTCGCGCTTGTTGCCAGTGCTGTCTAGGTACTTCCACTTTGCCACCTATGCAGAGTCTGTGTCGGACAAATTTAGCAAGATAACTGGCATCCGGCCGCCTGCGCTTCCGTCGCGTATCGTCGATAAGGCCGAAAGCGAGCTGCTCCTGCGCACGAAGTTTGCTTGTCAAGGTACGTTGCGGGTGCTGATACCCGGTGTTCGTCGTGGAGTACGCAAGGCCCTAGACCCGCAGCGGCTGATCTTGCTTTTACAACAAGTGACTGGCGCCAAAGAAATCCGCCTGTGCATTCAAGGTGAACCAGACGATTCACTCATCGGCGGACCGAACATCGAATTCGTTAGAAAGGGCATGCCAAAGGAGGCCTACATCGAAATGTACCGCAGTAACCATATCGTAGCGGTTGAATTTGAGAGTGGGTATGAGGTACGTGCGTCGGGTGTAATCCTCGACGCAATAGCGTCCGGCTGTCTGGTCCTAACAGCCGATCACGAGATTAACCGCGGCTATGGCTTTCCAAATTCGATCATTTGCGACATTGAACATATTGACGTAGTGATTCGACAAATTCGCTCGGGCGAGCCACTGCAGTTGCTGATCCCTGGAGTAGAAGCAGAGGAATTTGGACAGCTATGGCGTACATTCTTAGGAATATAGGCTTATCGTTGAGTACTTTGCCGCGTAGACGTCAGATTACTTTTGGGCGTCTTTATTCTGAGCGGAATATGATAGCCGATCAAGCCTTTGTTCAGCCAACCGAAAGTTAATACATAGTGTGTGGGATTTTTAAGGTTAGGCGTATAGCTTACCAAGTATTTATCTGGATTGTAAACAATCTTGTATTGCGCCTTCCGTGCAATGCGTTGCGCATAGGTTTTGTACGTCTAATTGGTGCAAAGGTTGGATTAGGCACCAGAATTGAGCGTGGTGTGAAGTTGGATTTCCCGTGGCGGCTCCGAATTGGAATGCATTCGACCATTAACCCTGGTGTCTATCTTGACTGTCGTGGCGACGTGATCAGCATCGGCAATTATGTGGATATTTCGAGCGACGCGATCGTTTACACCTTGACCCATGACATCTATACGATCGATTTCGGGGTGAGAAGCAGGCCGGTAGAATTGTTGGACAGCGTTTGGATCTGCTCGCGCGCAATCGTTCTGCCGGGGACCACCATTGGGAAAGGCAGTGTTATCGCTGCAAACTCGGTTGTAACGGGATGTATCGGAGGCCACCAACTCTGGCAAGGAAATCCGGCTGCCTTTAGGAAGGACCTTCCTACCGGGCGTGGTTCCGTGAGAGGCAAAGAGAAAGTTATTTTATGATATTAATCGTTAACGGAGTTAACACAGGTAAGGGTGGTTCTGGCGCGCATTCATTGAGCACCTGGTTACGCTCGCTGGACAGGTTCGGGAAAATGTATCATACCCTTGATACTATTCCAGCATGGCCGCGAATTCGCGGGGATGTGTTACGAGCAAGTTTAATGGCCTTTTATTTTTTGCCTGGCACATTACTAAGAGTATTCCGACTACCGTTGTTTGAATTAATCTACAAGACGAGCCCAATATTACTATGGAAATTTCTTCGAGCTGTCAGGTGTTATCGTCCAAAGCATGTGATTTTCAGCCACCACGCAATCTTTTATCTCTCGTTCTTCATCAGGCGGGAGGGGGCACATTTCATTATCCAAGACCTGCTCTATCGCCGATCTCGCAGCCTGGGTTTCAGTCGCAGGTTGTCGAAGTTGGTTTTCATGGCGGAGTGCGTACTGTACAGGCGGGCAGCTTCCCTGCTTTGTCTTTCTTACCAGGAAGAGAGGATCCTCAGGCGCTTTGGCTTGGAGCGGATTCAAATGCTTTCTTGCTTTGCGACCGACAGTCAAATAAATCCTCCGGCAAACTATGACCTCCGGAATATTGCCATTGTATCTGATTGGCGACGCCGCGAAAACATCCATGGTTTAAGGACATTCTTTCAGCAGGCGCCTTCGATCAAGACAGAGGCCGAAGATGGCTTAATCGATTGCAAGATCTATGGATTTAATTCGGAGGGTGCCGGCGGCATGCTCAGCGGGCTCCCTGGCGCCTGCACGAAATTCAATGCCGATGTACGGGGTTTCTTCAAAGACCATTCTGATATTCCAGAGGGCATTTTCCTTATTCCGATTTATCAAGGCGCTGGCATCAAGCTCAAGTTACTGGACGCGCTCAAACATCGGCGATACGTCTTTGGTACTCCAGGTGCATTTGAGGGCCTGCCGAGACATTGGTTGACGGAGGTATCAACCGTAGTGCGCTCGCTGGATGATCTGGCGAAGGTAAAGATCGAAGTCGACTCCCAGTCATTCGCACGATTCGAGCAGAAATACAGTGAGCGTTTCCGCGAACTTGGCGAGCTCGATTTCAGTAGTGGCTCAACAAAACAAGCTCAACAGACATTCGCGCCCAGCCCAATGAATGTTCCCGATTCAACGTCTATGCAAATGAATGCCCTCGCTGAGAACCCTAGCACCTGCTTCTCGATTGTTAGCCATGGACACGGCAAGCTAGTTGGCCAATTGCTCGCGTCCATCATTGAGAGTCGGTTGATTGACCCCGTGCGTGACCAGGTGATCGTCACTCTCAATCTGCCTGAGGATGAAGGCTTTCTGGTGGAGGGTTCGCCTTTGCCAATGACGGTAATTCGCAACAAATCGCCCAAGGGGTTCGGGGCTAACCACAATGCAGCCTTTGCGAACTGCAAGACCGATCTGTTCTGTGTACTGAATCCGGACCTGCAACTGGAATCGCTCGACCTGGCATATATGCGTCAGGTTCTGGCCGATCCGTCGGTTGGAGCTTGGGCTCCACAAGTATTCTCGCCGGCCATGACAGTTGAAGACAGCGCCCGCAAGTTTCCGACGCCGGCAATCCTGTTTAGACGGATATTTCTCAAGCAGTATTCGATCGATTACGTGGCGTCTAACACCCCGGTCGAGGTCGACTGGGTCGCAGGTATGTTTATGGCATTCCGCAGCAATGTCTTCGGCGCACATAACGGCTTTGATGAGTCCTACCATATGTACATGGAAGACGTCGATATCTGCCGCAGGCTACATCTGGCGTCTTTGAAAATTATCTACGACACTCGTACCGCCGTGGTTCACGATGCGCGCCGAGACAGTAGAAGGAAATTGAAGTATCTAATATGGCATGCATTAAGTTTATCAATATATTTTCGTAATGCTCGCAAGGTAACTCGGTGAAAAATCGCAAAGGCATCATCTTGGCCGGGGGCTCGGGCACCCGCTTGTACCCAGTGACCCAGGCGGTGAGCAAGCAGCTGATGCCGGTGTACGACAAGCCTATGGTGTACTACCCGCTGTCCACGCTCATGCTCAGCGGCATTCGCGATGTGCTCCTAATTAGTACCCCGCAGGACACGCCACGCTTTGCTGAACTGTTGGGTGACGGTGCCCGTTGGGGTATGAACATCCAGTACGCCGTGCAGCCCAGCCCCGATGGACTGGCGCAGGCCTTCATCATTGGGCGCGATTTTGTGGGCAACCACCCCAGCGCCCTCGTGCTTGGTGACAACATCTTCTATGGGCACGATCTGGTCAAGCAACTGCACAGTGCCAATGAGCGCACCGACAGTGCCAGCGTGTTTGCATACCATGTTCACGACCCAGAGCGATACGGAGTGGTTGCTTTTGATGCTCAACAGCGTGCCATTAGCATTGAAGAAAAGCCCAAGTCTCCTCAAAGCAACTATGCGGTGACCGGGTTGTACTTCTACGACCAGCAGGTGTGCGACATTGCGGCAGACATCAAGCCCTCTGCCCGGGGCGAGCTGGAGATCACCGATGTGAACCGCCGCTACCTGGAACAGGGGCAGTTGAACGTGGAAATCATGGGCCGGGGCTATGCCTGGCTGGATACGGGCACCCACGACAGCCTGTTGGAGGCTGCCAGCTTCATTGCCACCCTGCAAAAGCGCCAGGGCTTGCAAGTGGCCTGCCCCGAAGAGATTGCCTTCCGCCAGGGATGGATCAACGCCGAGCAGCTGGCGGCACTGGCGGACCCGTTGAAAAAGAATGGCTACGGGCAGTACCTGCTTAGCCTGTTGAAGTGAGCTGAGCCATGCCCTACGTAGTGACGCCAACTGCGCTGCCAGAAGTGTTGATTCTGGAGCCTAAGGTTTTCGGTGACGATCGCGGCTTTTTCTTTGAAAGCTTCAACCAGCGCGATTTCGAGCAGGCCACAGGCCTGAATGTTAACTTCGTTCAAGACAACCACAGCAAATCCAGCCAAGGGGTGCTGCGTGGGCTTCATTACCAGATCCAGCATCCACAAGGCAAATTGGTGCGTGTGACACAAGGCGCCGTGTTTGATGTGGCGGTTGACCTGCGCCGCTCATCACCCAACTTCGGTAAATGGGTGGGCGTTGAACTATCCGCTGAGAACAAACGCCAACTGTGGGTTCCACCGGGGTTTGCCCATGGCTTTGTGGTCACCAGTGAGTCTGCCGAGTTTCTCTACAAGACTACTGACTACTGGTACCCCGAATATGAGCGTAGCCTTTTATGGTGCGATCCAACTGTCTGTGTGCATTGGCCTGTGATTGATGTGCCCAAACTTGCAAGCAAGGACGCATCAGGCAAGGTGTTTGCCGAGGCTGTTTATTTTGATTAATGAGAGACGCGCTAAATGCAGACTATCAAAGTAATCGGCGGCAGTGTGGTTTCATCGGGACTCGCTTAGTCTACCCGCTAAAGTGTAAAGAACAACTTAAGGCGTCAATTACCGATGAAGCGCCTCCAGATGTAGTTAAATTGAGAGGACGTCAGATCGGTTGAACAGACTCGGATATCGATTGTTAATTGATCTATATTTGTCAATTTGGCGGCTGAGCATCGCGATAACGTGTAACCCCGGAGTCTTTATGACGAGATCCATATCGGGATCGCAACAAACATTTCCACCGTTGCGCGCGAAAAAGCGTGCAATTAATCATCTTTGTCAGCAACGTTGCGGTGTATAGTTTGCACCAATCGGTGCAGATTAGAAAGGAAAATCGCACCCTTTAACGACTTCGGACGCACCAAGCGCGAAGCTGATTAGGTCTTCAAGGCTTTGCAAGCTAAGACATACTTACATAACGTAGCTTGGTGATCATTTGATCGGCCTTAGTCTATGGGGAACAGAATAGGGGTAACGTATCCAACGCATACAGTGTGCTACGTCAAATTGCACCCGTATAGTGTGTGATGGTAGGTAGCGGTGAAAACTAAAAATCTATGGCTTATATCGAGAACGTCGCGGCATTTATTGAAAACAGCTTTAGCTTCAAGGCCGGAGTGCATATCTACAACTTCATCGACAAACCTGACTTCGCGATAAAAAACATGGTTGCTAATGGCAATCGCATACTTGGTCGACCACAGGAAACTGGTATCGGGCTTCCCTTTTTGTTCGGTACGCAATCGGCAAAGGCTTCGATCTGATTGCCTCACCGTCCCGAAGATGGTTTGCAATTATCTGAATACGAGTCAAGAAGTTTTGCGCGAACTCTTTTTATGACACCGCTATTGACCAGACTGGTTTTGTCTCACCTGTAACTCTTAAACAAGCCACAGCGAAGACGGTTGGGTATGAGTTTATAAAATCAAATTAACACGAATGTGTTTTAATGCTGAATAATCAATTTTAAAAGGAAAATTTGTGAAAGCAATTGCAGTGGTTGGTGCTGGATTCTCTGGGGCGGTAATTGCACATGAGCTCGCATTAGCAGGGCATAATGTGACTGTATTCGATTCTCGTCGACATGTGGCTGGTAATTGCCACACGCAGCGCGATTCTCAGACAAATGTAATGGTTCACGTCTATGGACCACACATCTTTCACACCAGCAATGAGGAAGTATGGAATTACGTAAATAAGTTTGATGAATTCATGTCATTTACTAATCGTGTTAAATCAATATATAACAATCGCGTATATTCATTGCCCATCAACTTAATGACCATAAATGCCTTTTTCGGTATGACACTCAATCCCTCTGAGGCAGCTAAATTCATGGATTCGCTTGGCGACAAATCCATCACGAATCCGCAGACTTTCGAGGAGCAGGCTCTGCGTTTTGTAGGTAAGGATCTTTATGAAGCATTTTTCAAGGGTTATACACAGAAGCAATGGGGCTTGCACCCGCGTGAGTTGCCAGCCAGCATATTGAAGCGCCTGCCTGTGCGTTTTAATTACGATGATAATTACTATGCCAGTGTATTTCAGGGGATACCTAAGAACGGTTATACCTTCATTATTGAGCGTATGCTTGATCATCCTAATATTAATGTGTGTCTCAACACGCCGTTTAAACGTGAACAGTCAAAACAATTTAATCATACATTCTACAGTGGCGCTATTGATGCGTGGTTTGGTTACTCTGAAGGGCGATTGGGTTATCGAACGCTGGATTTTGAGGTAGAGCGCCACGATGGTGACTATCAAGGCAATGCTGTTATCAACTACGGTAATCTGGAGGTTCCTTACACTCGTATTTCAGAACATAAGCACTTTGCCCCGTGGGAACGGCATGAGCAGACTCTTATTTATAAAGAGTACAGCAAGCAGTGTGGAGAGGGTGACATTCCTTATTACCCTATTCGTCTAGTCAAAGATAAAGAGCAACTTGTAAGATACGTTGACATAGCTAAGGGCGAAAAAAATGTCACATTCGTAGGGCGTTTAGGCACATACCGTTATCTGGACATGCACATAACAATTGAAGAGGCATTGGATGTTGCTGAGACATACTTAATGACACAAAGGACCAGTCATCCCATGCCATCCTTTTGTGTTGAGCCACTTTGAATTCTCTATGACTAGTCCAATTAGAAAAGCAGTTTTTCCTATTGCAGGCCTAGGCACTCGTTTTCTCCCTGCAACTAAAGCCTCAGCTAAAGAGATGCTGCCAGTTGTTGACAAGCCTCTAATTCAGTATGCGGTTGAGGAAGCTTACGCTGCAGGAATCCGCCACATGGTGTTTGTAACTGGGCGGACTAAGCGAAGTATTGAAGATCACTTTGACACAGCCTACGAACTGGAAAATGAACTTCAGCTTGCCGGCAAGACTGAGCTACTCGCGCTTGCTCGCAGTATAGCGCCTGATGACATGATTTGTAGTTATGTTCGTCAGCCTCGCGCACTGGGATTAGGTCATGCTGTGCTCTGTGCGAAGGAACTTATAGGCCAGGAAGCTTTTGCTGTGCTATTAGCTGACGATCTTATGGTCGGCATGCCTTCCATTACTACGCAGATGGTGGAGCAGTTTTCCAACTTGCAAGCGAGTATCCTCGCTGTTCAAGATGTTCCGAGAGAGCACACTAAACGATACGGTATCGTCAGCGGGCAAACTATTTCATCTGAAATTGTGGATGTCAGCGGGATTGTTGAAAAACCAGCTCCTGAAGTGGCACCGACAACACTTGCTGTTGCGGGTCGATACATTCTTACCCCTGGGATATTCAAGGAGCTTGAGAAACTTCCGAGAGGCGTGGGTGGTGAGATTCAATTGACTGATGGCATCGCGCAGTTGCTTCGACGTGAGAAGGTCTTCGCATTCCGATATAAAGGAACTCGATATGACTGCGGCAGTAAGCTGGGATTCTTGCAAGCAACTGTTGATCTGGCAGTGCACCATAACGAAGTAGGTGAAGAGTTTTCTGAATGGTTGCAGTCACGAAACGAGATAGTCCAATGAACATTCTTGTTGTTGGAGGGGCTGGTTATATTGGCTCACACATGATCAAGTATCTTGATCAGCATGGTTGCTGTGTGACAACGCTAGACAATTTATCAAGCGGTCACCGTAACGCGGTTCTCGCAGGAGAGTTCGTGTATGGCGACATTGTAGATCGTCAGTTGCTGGATGAACTCTTTTGTGCTAAGAATTTTGACGCTGTCATGCACTTTGCCTCCTTCATTCAGGTGGCTGAGTCGGTACAACATCCAGCCAAATACTATCAGAATAATGTAGTCAACACCTTGAATCTGCTCAACGCCATGCAGGCGTTTGAGGTAAGGAGATTCATTTTTTCATCAACCGCAGCAACTTTCGGCGAGCCACAGTACACGCCGATCGACGAGCGGCATCCTCAGCAGCCCATCAACCCCTACGGTCGCAGCAAATTGATGGTGGAGCAGGCGCTGGCAGATTACGACAAAGCTTACGGTATCAAATCCGTATGTCTTCGCTACTTTAACGCTGCGGGGGCCGACCCCGATGGCCAACTGGGCGAGCGGCACAACCCCGAAACTCATCTGATCCCGCTAGTGTTGCAAGCCGCATCAGGCCGTCGGCCGCACATTAGCGTGTTCGGCCGGGACTACGACACTCCTGATGGTACCTGCATTCGCGACTACATCCACATCGTTGACTTGTGTGAGGCTCACTGGTTAGCACTTCAGTCACTTATGGCAGGTGGCCCAAGCCAAGCTTACAACCTGGGCAACGGTAACGGGTTCTCAGTGCAAGAGGTGATCGATACCGCTCGCCGTGTGACCGGACGTAATATCAAAATGATAGACGGACCTCGCCGCTCCGGTGACCCTGCACGCCTAGTGGCCGACGCCCGACTTGCACGTGAAAGACTAAGTTGGATACCCAAGTATGCGGATTTGTCTACTCTGATTGAACACGCCTGGAAATGGGAAATTGGCAGATTCAACACGCATTTATAATAACAAGATGTAATGATTAATAAATTACTAAATAAATTCTCGACGAACTCGGAAAAGAGGCGCCTCTTTGAAAATATGTTATCACTAGGATTTTTGCAAGGGGCGAACTATGTTCTTCCGCTTCTGACCATACCCTACCTGGTTCGAGTTTTGGGGCCTGATTATTTTGGACTTCTTGCCTTTGCTACTGCGACGATAATGTATGTAGTATTATTAACTGATTACGGATTTAATTTATCGGCGACCCGTCAAATATCCATATGCCGAGAAAACCATAATAGAGTGAGTGAAATATTTAGCTCGGTAATGGTCATAAAATCATTCTTGATGTTGTTGGGGTTGATTCTTACAATAATACTTGTTGTAACCGCAAATAAATTTCGTGAACATTGGGAAGTCTACATTTTGACATTTGGAGTGGTGGTTGGACAAGTTTTATTTCCTGTATGGCTATTTCAGGGAATAGAAATGATGAAGCATATAACATATATTAATGTTGCCTCAAAATCATTATTTATGACTTTAATATTTATTTTCGTTAAGTCTGAATCTGACTATCTGTTGGTTCCGCTTTTTACTGCTTTTGGGGCGATTTTGGGGGGTGTGTGGTCGATGCATATTATTATAAATAAGATGCGATACAGGTTTGTTTGGCCTGAATGGGGTGATATCAAACTTCAGTTAAAAGATGGATGGCATGTTTTCTTTTCAAGCATGGCAACTAGTCTTTATACCGTATCGACTACATTTATTTTGGGTATGCTGACAAACAATTCGGCGGTGGGTCAGTTTGCTGCTGTTGATAAAATTATTCAAGCGGCGAAAGGAGTTTATCAGCCTATCTCCCAAGCGATTTATCCAATGATTGGAAGGAAATTTCATGAAGATAAATTTTCGGCTTTGAAGTTCATCAAAAAATTTACCAAAATTACAATCTTGTTAATGTCTGCCTTATCTATTTTAATTTTTATATTTTCAGATTCGATTGTTGATTTGATCCTGGGAAATAAGTTCTCAGATGCGGTGACTATTTTGAGGATCATGTCGCCGCTGCCACTTATTATCGCGCTGAGCAATATTTTGGGCATCCTAATCATGCTTAATCTTGGACTTAAAGCTGCTTTTAGTGGGATTTTGACTATGGCGGCCCTGATTGGAGTTTCTCTCAGTTTATTCTTAGTTCCAGTCCTGCAGGAAAAAGGGTCTGCATATACCATCTTAACCGTCGAAATATTTGTTACATTGATAATGTTTATTTTTGTGTGGAATTACTTTAGGCCGAAAGCTACGCTGTAGAAATCGCCATAAGCAGTACCTGAAGCTTTCCTCGCTGATCCTCAGCAGTACCCAGGTGTTGAGAGAATTGGTTCGAAACCAGTCGCCTCTGCACCAGCAGAATATTTACGCAATTATTATCAATCGAGGGCTTTGGCTTCTTAAGCCGTTCATTTTTCCCTTGCAACTCTAGGCTTGGCCGCTGCCGTTATAAGGTGACGCCTTGCTTTCGAGATCAAGCTAGCGATGCAAGCACTCGTAACTGATCGCTCCAACTGTTGGGCCAGGGGCGGCGGATCACCTTTTTCAGCATGGCGT
>FUWD013021521.1_pt1 | contig 19377 bp, 21 predicted proteins | sample 1063281 | NCBI WGS metagenome assembly FUWD01 (sample SAMEA79048168, study PRJEB19326) | metagenome | biome: marine | reverse complement strand
GTACAGTTTTTAAACTACAATATGCCAAAAAAACCAGACAATATTTTCTATGAAGATACTGTTGCAAAAGCTATTATGTTTAAAACAGCAGAAAAATTGTATGGCGTTAAACCTAATGCAATTGGTGACATGAGATATATAACTGTTCCTTATTCCGTTGCATTATTACACATTAAGTCGGAGTATAAAATTGATTTATATAAATTATGGAAACAACAATCATTGAGCGAAACATTAAAAACAACTTTGTTTAATTTAATGGAAGAAGTTGAAACTTTCATTAAAAACAATGCTCCTGGTTCATTGTACGGAGAGTGGGCTAAAAAAGAAGAGTGTTGGATAATGCTTAAAGAAAGTGATATTGAAATAAGTGTTGACGAATTAAAATCTGATTTCATTGATTCAAAATCTCCAATAAGAAAAAGTTTATCTGATGATGATGTAAATCAGAAAATAATAAATCAGGAAATAGCCCTTATTAAATCAATTTCTCCAGCGAATTGGGAAATAATTGAACGTTGGGGAGCAAAGACTGGTCTATTAAGTCAATATCTTCAAGATATTGCTCTTAATTTGTCAGTTTCAATAAAGAATAATAGAAGTATAAGTGAGAACTTAAGAAAGAAAGGGATTTCTATATTAGAACTAGTAGTTCATGACGCACCTGAATTATTGGAATCAGAACAGCCTGAAGAAGAAAGTGAAACAAGAAAAACAAAGTCTAACTCAAAGATTAATGAGAAACTGATTTTAAAATGATAGAATGGGATTCGAGAGTGAAAATCTTAACTGTAAATCAACGAAGCTATTTAACAGATTTTGCTTATGGATTAAAAAACAAATTCCTTCCATGAGAAAAACATTAAAATTTATTTAGAGAAATTGAAAGTAGAAGGTTTTAAAGAATAATGCCAACGCACACAGCCAAATACATTTGCAATTCACACAAGCAAACGCTAAAACCAAAAATTGCAAAAGAGTTTGTCTGTTTGCCAACGCTTTTTTGCCGACCCTAAAAACCAAAATTAGGACAGTGCTAGATTGAAAATAATGTAATCGAAATGAAGAAAGCCCAATAAGTAACAATGTATAAACGTAATGTGGGGTAAAATACTTAATATAGATAATTTAACTACAAATAAAGATCGGTGTAAAATTGAAAGTATAGTAAAAACAAACCCGCACTACGATTATACGAACCGTTACCTGCCGAAATTTTTTAATGAAGACAGGTTTGCCGCCCCCCAAAAAAACAATTATGTAAAAAATGTTAAAAATTTTTGGTCAATTAAAATATTAGTTGTTATTTTGCGAGCGAATACTAACTAACATTATTAAAATGCTTTCTGACAGGCAACAACAGATAATAGAAGAGTCAATCAATATAATTGATGAAAAAGGGATACAAGGGTTAACCATTAAAAACCTTTCGAAAGCTATTGGCATTAGTGAGCCTGGTATATACCGACATTTTGAGAGCAAAACTGAAATTCTGCTCACTATTCTTAATAATTTTAAGGATATGGCTATTGTATTATCAGGTTTGATGAAGGACTTTGAAGGAACAACAATTGAAAAAATTACCTTTATGTTTTCACGTATGCTCGACCTGTTTTCTGAAACACCCTCATTGGTTTCTGTAATTTTTTCAGAAGAAATATTTAAAAATGAAGAATTACTTAAACTGAAAATAACTGAAGTACTAAACTTGCATGCGCAAAACAATAGAAGATATAATTGCCACCGGTCAGAAAGAAAAAAATGTACGACAAGACATCGAACTAAAAACTCTTGCATTGATCATAATGGGCTCCCTTAGATTACTTGTTAAGCGCTGGGATTTGAACAATCATAATTTTGATCTCCGTAAAGAAGGACACAAATTGTTAGAAGGCCTGAATAAAATACTTGCTTATCAGGATATTAAACTTTAATGAGAAAGGTTGGGCGAAACCTGAATAATTTTTTGTAAATAGAAAAATAGTTAATACTAACTAATATGATTAAGAAATGGAAAAACTACTTAAAAAATCACTAAATCTACCATGGCTTTCAATAGCAGGAACAATACTATTAAGTGTTGTGTTCTTTTACTATATGAGCCAAAACTCAAGCATGGAAACCAATCTGGATAAATATATGCCACAAGATCATCCGGCATTTGTTTATAGCGATCAGGCTGAAGAATGGTTTGGAATAAACGATGGAATTATTGTTGCCATTGAGAATAAAAATGGAATTTACAACCAGGCAACCCTTGATACTTTAAAACAGCTGACCAGAACGTTACAAAAAATGGATGAAATTGAAAAGGCTGATGTTACATCTCTTTATACTGCTGACAACATAGTTGGTGATGAAGAAGGTATGGATGTTAAGCGATTCTTTACTAGGGTGCCAAAAACTGAACTAAAACTGAACGAGCTACAACAAAATGTACGAAATAACGAAATGATTTTTGGTCGTCTTGTTTCAACAGATGAAACCGTTACTGTTGTAATTGCCGAAATTAAAGATGACGTATTTACACAGGAGTTTTACAACGAAATTCTTGAAATGGCAGATTCATTTGAAACAAACGATATAAAAATTCATGTTGCCGGTCGCCCTATTGTAGAAGGCACAATGGCATTACTAGGCCCTGCCGACATGAAGCGGATGGTGCCAATAGTATTACTTGTAATCACCATTGTTCTTTATTTAATGTTAAAGAGCGTTAGAAGCACGATCTTAACAATGTCGGTTGTGTTTTTTAGTACCCTATGGACATTTGGTTTAATGGCATGGGTAAATATTCCTATTTACGCAGTTTCCACAATGATACCTGTTATGCTTATTGCCATAGGAGTAGCCGATGGAATCCACCTGTACAGTCATCTTCAGCTATTTCAGCGCAAAAATCCTGATGCAGGCAAAAAAGAAGCCGTAACCGACATGATTAAAAAAATGTGGAGTCCGGTGGTAATGACTTCCATTACAACTGCCGTTGGATTTATTTCATTGCTAACATCACAAGTATATCCTATAAAGTATTTCGGAATTTTTACAGCCTTTGGTGTGCTGGTAGCCATGATCCTGTCATTACTAATAATACCTGCCGGAATTATAATATTTGGTCTTCCAAAACTTAAAAAAGTTAAAAAGAAGAAATCAACAAGCAACTCAACATTCTACCAAAGTTTTGCATTAAAGGTTATCAAGCATAAAAACGTTTCAATATTTGCTACGGCAGCTATAATCATATTATCCATTGTAGGAATGCAAAAAATTTGGATTAACTCAAGTTTCCTGGATAAGTTTGAACGCGACAGTGATATTGTACTTACCGATCAGTTTATCAATAGTCATTTTGGTGGCACAACTTCATTAAATCTAATATTAGATGCTGATGGCAAAAAAGACACTTTCAAAAATCCTAAAGCACTTATGTTGGTTGATAAAATGCAAAAACAGCTTAATAATGACCTCGAAGTTGTTGGAACATCATTTTCACTAGTGGATTATGTAAACCGCATGAATAAAGTAATGAATGCTGATAATGAGGCTTACAATACCATTCCCAACAACAGGGATATGATTGCTCAATATTTGCTTCTTTATGAAATGTCGGGTGACCCCGAAAACCTAAATAAAGTAGTTGACTATGATTACGAGAAGCTGAATGTTACATTTCAACTAAAAAGTGATAATTCAAAAGCCATTAATTCGGCATTGGTCATAATAGAAACTTATGAAGATGATTTTGCTAGTATGGGAATCACTATGAAATATGCTGGTAGTGGCTACAAGGGATTGATTTTTACCGACTTAATTTTAGAAGGTCAAATAATGAGTCTTATTCTCTCAATAATTATTGTGGTTATACTATTATCGTTTATGTTCAGAAACATAAAAGCCGGTCTTATTGGGGCTGTTCCTATTCTAATTACTGCATTAATAAGTTTTGGTGTAATGGGGTTTCTGGATATTCCCCTTAGCACAACTACCGCATTGCTTACCAGCATTGCCATTGGAATTGGAATTGATTACGCAGTCCACTTCATTGAGCAATATCGAGTTAATGCTCTTAAAACCGGAGACAAGGAAGTAACAGCTCAAAAAACGATGTCGCATTCAGGCAGAGCCATTTTATTTAATGCAATTGTTGTAATCGCTGGTTTTTTAGTGTTGTTGTTCTCAGTATTTCCACCAAACCGTGAACTAGGTGCATTAGTATCACTAAATATGTTTACAAGTTTTGTCGGCACACTTACTATTATGCTGGTGCTACTTAATGTTTCGAAATTGTATTTTAATAAAAAGTAAAATAATTATATAATGGTTCAATTATTTAATAATAAAATAAGTAATTTGACATCAATAAAACATTGTCCCGTTATATCATTATACCTATAAATAAAAGAACATGGAAGAAAACATTATATTATCTAAGACTTACGATTTTGCTTTACGCATTATTGAACTTTACAAATATTTAAGTAAAGAAAAGAAAGAATATACTTTATCCAAACAAATTCTTAGAAGTGGAACATCCGTTGGTGCGAATTCTGAAGAGGCTGCAGGTAGTATTTCAAAGAAAGATTTCAGAGCTAAATTTTTTATTGCATATAAAGAAGCAAGAGAAACTCATTATTGGATTAGGTTATTGAGAGACAGTGATTATATTGACTCTAAACTAGCATCCAGCTTACTAACCGATATTGATGAAATACTGAGAATTATTGGAGCAATACTTAAAACTGTAAGTGGGAAGTAAATTATACAATGATTTAATTATTCATAAAAAACTTGTCATCGTTAAATCATTAAACAATTATATCATTATACCATTAAATAATTATAAAATGAAAACACTAAAAATCACATCAGTATTAATTGCAACATTATTTGCATTCAGCCCGATAATAACGGCACAAGAAATGACAGGAAGAGAGATCGTAGAAAAAGTTTATAATCTTCCAACAGGTGAAGACCAAACTTCCAACCTCACCATGACCCTTATTAACAAAAGTGGTAAACAAAGAATCAGGAAAATTAAACAGTTCACAAAAGACCTTGGTGAGATGGAAAAAAGCATTATGTTTTTCCAGTCGCCTGCAGATGTAAAAAACACTTCTTTCATGAGCTGGACATACGATTCAGATAAAAGCGATGATCAATGGATCTATCTTCCTGCGCTAAAGAAAACCAAAAGAATTTCCAGCGACAGCAAAAGCGATTATTTCATGGGGTCCGACTTTACCTATGACGATCTTGGCGACCGTAAATTAGACGATGATACACACAATCTTATTGGTGAGGAGAATATTAATGGCGTTGATTATTATGTTGTTGAAAGCACTCCGGTTGATGAAGAATATATGTATTCAAAAACCAAAACCTGGATTCGTAAAGACAACTTCATAGGTTTAAAAAAGAATTTTATGATGAAGATGAAGACCTGTTGAAAATACTTAAGATTAAGAAATTTGAAGAAATTTCGGGATTATTAGTTATCACAAATTCTGAAATGGAGAATGTTCAAAAAAATCATCGCACCACTATGGTTCTGGATAATATAGAAATTAACACAAGTATACCTTCATCTAAATTCTCCGAAAGGATGATGATGAGAGGGATATAATTGAATTATACAATGTTTTAATGGTTAAATTATACAATGTTTCATTTAAAAAATGCATTATACCATTACATCATTGTACCATTATATAATTGCCCCATTAAATCATTAAAGAAATGAAATCTAAAAGTTTAATATTAGCTATGATATTTCTGGTCACAAGCCAGCTATCATTTTCGCAAGGCGTTGAAATAAGTGGTTTTGCACGAAACTACACAGGTGTATTATACAATACCGGAGAGTTTAACATGCTTCAAAACACACTTAACTTAAATTTTGAAAAAATAGGTGATCGTGTTGCCTTTAAGGCTAACCCAATGCTTTATTTATACGGAATTGACAGCCTTGATTTCCGCTTACGCGAGATTTACCTCGACTTGTACTTCAGTAATTTTGACATACGTGTGGGAAAACAACAAATTGTTTGGGGGAAAGCCGATGGGGTTTTTATTACCGATATTGTTTCGCCACTCAATCTCACTGAATTTCTCCTCCCCGATTTTGATGAAATACGAATAGGCGTATATGCTGCCAAGATTAACTACTATTTTGGAAGTAGCACTATCGAAGCAATATTGAAGCCTATTTATGCCGGCAATAAGTTTCCCGGACCATGTTCAATTTGGTATAAACCACCGGAATTTCCTGCTCCTGCAACTTTTGACTACTCAAAAAACAAAATCGATCCCAGCCTTGAAAATAGTGAGATTTACTTAAAATACTCATTATCCTCATCGGCAATAGATTTTGATTTGATGGCGGCCTACACCTGGGATGCCACACCAAATATGTATATCGAAAAGGAATTTGCAGTTGATACAGCAACAGGGAGTCCGGTACTTACCGGATTACTTGTTACTCCTGAAATTAACCGACTAACTATTGCCGGTGGTTCATTTACGTCAACAATTAAAAGTTTTGTAATTCGTGGAGAAGCGGCCTATTATGATGGAAAATATTTCCAAACTGAAGACCCAATAGCTGTCGGAGCCCTTACTCAAAAAAACTATTTACATTATGTTGTTGGCATCGATTATGGGATAGGAAGTCTTAAACTAAGCTCCCAGTTTATCCAAAAATACATTATGGACTACAACAATTTCATCGATGAAGAGGAATTTGGTAATACCATGACTTTCCTTGCCCGTTATGATGCAATGCGCGAAACACTTCACCTTGAGCTGTTTTCATACGTTGGTCTTAATTATGGCGATGCTTTAATACGGCCTAAAGTTACCTACGATTTCAGCGACAGCTTTTCAATATTGTTAGGTTCAAATATTTTTGTTGGGGATGAAAGGGGGATGTTTGGCCGTTATGATGATAACTCGATGATTTATACAAAGATAAAGTATAATTTCTAATATTAATCTATGTCAGGAATAAGCAATAAATAAGCCATCGCCATTCTTAGTAAAGAGGTCATTATGCTGTTAGCTCCATACATTTATTTTGGAGAACATTGTAATGGGAAATTATGTAACCTAACACGTTCATTTTTAACAATAACAATTTCCGTTCTACAATCATCAAAACACCCAAATAATGTATTAAAATATTCTTTACATAATATTTTGTACTTTTAGGCTTGTAAAAGAAAAATGAAACCCTGCCGCACAACATATTGTTATTTTCTCTTAGTAGTATTTATATCTGGGTGTACCCTCCTTCCAAAATATAAAAACCTCGATAGTTCATCTACGGTAAAGCATCAAACACCTAATTCAAACTGGAAACCTAAAGATTCAAAAACGGAGTGGTGGTATGCCTCTGGAAAACTTACGGATGAAAATGGTGGTCTATATTTTTATCAGTTTACTATTTTTCACACGGTTAGGCTTGGTGCACAGTTATATATAACACATATTGCCATCTCTGATTATCAAGCTAAAGAACGTTTTTTTGAAGAAAAAATTTACTTTCCTCTAAAAAATACAAATTTACACATGATACAATTCAGCTTGGGAAAAATATTATTTCACTAAAAGACGATCAAATAATAATTGATGTCGATTCTAAAAACATAAAATTTAACCTGATTTCAACAAGCACAAAACCAGCTGTTTGGCATGGAAGAGATGGCGTTATATCCATGGGTAATCCTGATAAACCCAATAAAAATAGCTACTACTACTCATTTACAAATATGAACACAACAGGATCAGTGTCATTCATAAATAAAAAAGGTGAACGCATAAATTTAAACGTTGAAGGCAATACATGGTTTGACAGGCAATGGGGTGAATTTGCAAAGGAAACCTGGGATTGGTTCTCGCTAAGATTTGATGATGGTGAAGAAGTAATGTTTTATAGTTTCCCTGATACAGATTATAAAACAGCAACATTTATCACAAAAGATGGTTCAGCAATACTATTTAATGATTTTAATTATAATGCCAATAAATTTATAAAATTTAAAAAACAAAAATTGGGCATGGATGGTGTATAAATATGCCCTTTAAAGAGCAAGAATACACATTAGAACCTCTATGCGAAAATGATGTTAACTCCAATATAGTACATGATTATTGGGAGGGATTATGTAAAATACTAAACTCCAATGGTGAATTTATGGGCTGGGCTGTTGTTGAGGTTACAGAATGAATATATAGCACTTTTTGTTATTCGATTTCAATATATTATTTCATTGTCTTAATTATTACTACTTTTGCAAAATAATTGAACATTACTTCCCTCCATAAATTAATTTTACAAATAAACCATTCAAAATAAAACTAATCTGTATATTGCAGATAGTAAAAAAGCATAATGATAAAGAATCGTGCACAACAAAATCATGCTTCTTCCCGGTCCTGCAACCTGATTCTTTCATTTTGGCTCAAAAATAAAACATATGAAAAAGAAAAATAGAACCAAAAGGCCAATAAGCGCCTTAACAGGAATTATACTAAGCATCTTTACAGAAAACCCTTTTAAAGCATATAACTACAAACAAGTTGGCCATTTAATTGGGGTAAAAGATAAAGCAGGCCGCGACTTGCTACTAAACGTACTTGAAGAATTAACAACGGCAGAAGACCTTAACGAAATAAAAAGGGTAAATATATACTTAACCCTAAAAAGATTCAAGAGCTTACCAATATCAAAAAATATATAACCGGCACTGTTGACATGAAGAAAACCGGAAAAGCATACATTATTCCTGATGAAGGTGGTGATGATATCTTCATAGCTTCAAATAATGTTGGACATGCTTTACATGACGATAAGGTTAAAGTATTTAGGTTTCCAAAGCGAAAAAGTCATAAGCCGGAAGGACAGATAGTTGAAGTACTCGAAAGAACCAAAGACACCTACGTTGGTGTGCTGGAAATGAGTAAAAATTTCGGGTTTGTTGTAACCGATAATCAAACAATGCCTTACGATATTTTTGTGGGTAAAAGCCAAATTAAAAATGCTCTCAATGGCCAAAAAGTCCTGGTAAAAATTACTGAATGGCCAGAGCAGTCCAACAACCCTTTCGGGGAAATTATTGAGGTATTAGGCACTCCCGGAGATAATGATGTAGAAATGAAATCTATATTGGCTGATTATAGTTTCCCATTGTCGTTTCCTGATAATGTTGAAAGAGATGCCGACAAAATAAAGACTACAATATCAGCTTCTGAAATAAAAAACGTAAAGATTTTAGAAACACATGGACCATAACAATCGATCCCTATGATGCTAAGGATTTTGATGATGCTATTTCATTTAAAAAACTTGAAAATGGCAATTACGAGCTTGGCGTTCACATTGCAGATGTAAGCCATTATGTTACCCCCGGCACAGCACTGGATAATGAAGCACTTAAGCGTGCCACATCTGTTTATCTTGTTGACCGTGTTATTCCAATGCTTCCGGAAGTGCTTTCAAATAATGTATGTTCACTACGTCCCAATGAAGACAAACTTACCTTTTCGGCTGTTTTTACAATGAACAACAAAGCCGAGGTTATAGCTGAGTGGTTTGGTAAAACCATAATTAATTCCGACAGAAGATTTACATATGAAGAAGCCCAGGAAATTATTGAAACCGGCCAGGGTGAATACTCTGAGGAGATAAACACAATAAATGCCCTTGCTACAATACTTCGTAAAAAACGATTTAACAACGGCTCAATCAATTTTAGCTCCGAAGAGGTTAAGTTCAAACTCGATGATAAGGGGAAACCTATTGAAACTTATGTTAAAGAACAAAAAGAAGCCAATCATCTGGTGGAAGAGTTTATGCTACTGGCTAACAAAAAAGTGGCTGAATTAATTGGAAAACCAAAGGACAAAGGTAAGGAGCCCAAAACCTTTGTTTATCGTATTCACGACGAGCCAAACCCCGAAAAACTAAACACTTTTGTGCAGTTTCTTAAAAAACTTGGCTATGGATTAAATGTTAGCTCCCGTCAAACTTTAGCAAGTTCATACAACAATCTATTTGAACGAATTAGCGGAAAAGGTGAAGAACACATGATTGAAACCATCGCCATAAGAACAATGGCTAAAGCCGAATATTCGACTGATAATATTGGTCATTACGGATTAGCATTCCCATATTATACACATTTTACTTCTCCTATCAGGCGATACCCTGATATGATGGTTCACAGGTTACTTGAAAAATATTTGGAAGGGAGAAAATCGGTTAAAAAAGATCCTTATGAAGAAATGTGTAAACACTCATCGGAAATGGAACGCAAGGCAACACAAGCCGAGCGCGACTCAGTTAAATATAAGCAAGTTGAATTTCTACTTGATAAAAAGGAAAAGTGTTTGATGGAGTTATTTCAGGGGTGAGTAAATGGGGAATATTTGTTCAATTGGATATTTCTAAAAGTGAGGGGCTAATTCGTTTCAATGAACTAAAAGATGATTACTACTATCTTGATGAAGATAATTATCGGATAATCGGGCGACAATCGGGAAATATGTATCGGTTAGGTGATAAAGTTCATGTGCTTGTTAAAGATGTGGACATGGAGAAAAGACAGTTGAATTTTGTGATTGTGGATTAAGGGTAAGTTTGGAGTGCCTAGAGTTCGGAGTGCCTAGGGTTTGGAGTGCTTAGAATTTGGTGTTATGCCAATCATATAGCGTTTTCTTGTCGCTCTGATCAGAATGACAAAAAGAAAATCATACTAAGCTTCAATTCAATATTCATCAATCTCTTTAACCCTCCCAACCTGTCCATCTTCAAGGCGTACTTTAATGCCGTGTGGATGAACTGAGGATTTTGTAAGTATTTTATCTACAACACCTTCTGTGAGGATTTCGCTTCGCTGATCTTTTTTTAGCACTATCCTGACTAACATTCCAACTTCAATGTTATTTCTTATTGTTCCTTCCATAAACTAATCATAACAAACTAATCCATTACTTTTGCAAAAATATCTTTTTGATGAATACATTTGAAATTTTCAATCTTTCTAAACAATTACAAACTGCAATTGACGAACTGGGGTTTAAAAATCCTACCCCAATACAAGAAGAATCTTTTTCTGTTATTCTATCGGGTAAAGATATTGTAGGTATAGCACAAACAGGTACAGGCAAAACTTTAGCTTACATGCTACCAATACTTCAGGAGTTGAAGTTTTCAAATCAAATAAACCCAAGAATATTAATATTAGTTCCCACGCGAGAGCTGGTATTACAATTGGTTGAGATGATAGAAAGTTTTGCTAAATATATTAATGTACGGGTATTGGGTGTATATGGTGGAACTAATATTAACACACAAAAGCAAGCTGTTGCCAGAGGCTGCGATATTCTTATTGCAACTCCGGGACGATTATATGATTTGGCCGTTTCCGGAGTGTTACAATTAAAAGCTGTTAAAAAACTGGTTATAGATGAAGTTGATGTGATGTTGGATCTTGGATTCCGCCCACAATTAACAAATATCTTCGACATACTAAAAGAACGCAGACAAAATATAATGTATTCGGCTACTATGACGGAGGAGGTTGATACACTAATTGATGATTTTTTTATTGCTCCGTCTAAAATTTCAATTGCTGTTAGCGGAACTCCTTTAAATAATATTTCTCAAAAATGCTATCCTGTAGAAAATTTCCATACAAAAATAAATTTGTTAAACCATCTGTTAAAGGATAAAGATGAATATGATAAAGTATTGGTTTTTGTCTCAAGCAAAAAAAATGCTGATTTTCTATTTGAAGCCTTATCAGATAATTATGGTTCGGAAACATGTATTATACATTCCAACAAGTCACAAAATTACAGGATTCGATCAGTTGAGCAATTTGATGAAGGAATTAACAGGATATTAGTAGCTACTGATGTGATGGCTCGTGGATTAGATTTGGAAAAAATAACTCATGTAGTAAATTTTGACACCCCCGGTTTCCCGGAAAATTATATGCATCGTATTGGCAGAACAGGACGGGCAGAACAACAGGGTAATTCTTTACTGTTTTATACTGAGAATGAAAAACAATCTAAGGCAGCAATAGAATCGCTAATGAATTATAAAATTCCCATTGTTGATTTCCCTGATGAGGTTGAAATATCCAAAGAGTTAACACCCGAAGAGCGTCCAAAAATAGTTGATAAATATTTTCGTAGTACTAAATTAAAAACTGAAGAAACAGCCTTTCATGAGAAGAAAGAAAAAACACGAAAATAAACCAGGGAGGATCGTATTTAAGGAAGATGAAAAAATACAAAAACCCTAAAACAAGAGGTGATAAGAAAATGAATAAGGGAAAAAGAAAAAATAGTTACAGGCTTAAGTTATGTCAAAAAAAATATTGAGGGTTCTGGCAGCCATACGCAACCAGAAGGAAATGAACAGGTTAACAATCCGTTACACGGTGTTAAACTCCATGACATACTTGAATATCTTGTGGCAGAATATTGGTGGGATGAGTTAGCAGAAAGAATAAATATCAAGTGTTTTAAAAACAACCCATCAATAAAATCATGTTTAAAATTTTTAAGAAAAACTCCCTGGGCTCGTGAAAAAGTGGAGAAATTATACCTTAAATCTATTCATAGATAAGCGAAACTGCTGGTTCTTAGTTACAAAGAAAAATTACAAGCTAGTATAATTACAATAACATCTTTGTTGTATCTCATTAAATTAAATCTCAGATAGAATAAGAAATGTATTTGTATCACCAAATATCATTAACTGATCTAATAGTTTTTGTAAACAGAGTTGATTTTTAATAACAACTTTTAAGTGTAAGTTTTGATTCCCTGTTATGCGATGTGCTTCCTTTATTTCAGGAAAATCTGTAATTTTTTTAAGAACATGCTTTAATTGCCCGGGAAAAACTTTTAATAAAATAAATGCCTCCAATTCATATCCTAGTTTTTTATTATCAATTTGTATATGATATTTTTTGAATAACACCTATGTCTTCCATCTTTTGGACTCTCTCTCTAACTGCTGAAGGTGATAAATTTATTTTTCTTCCTAAATCAGCAAAAGACAAGCGGGAATTGTCTTTTAAAATATCCAATAATTGTTTATCGATAGCATCTACCATTAAATCAATCTTTTTTTGTCATAAATACTATTTTTCAATGGTAAATATAAACATAAAATAATTAATCAATTATGTGCTTTATTAGATAGAATATACTTTTGAATTAAAATATAGCAAACATAAGTGTAATACCAATATTTTAATTTTTAAGACAGGGATATGAATTCTAAAATTCCAAACAGAGTTGTTCAACTTGAAATACAAAACAGAGAAGAAACAATAAGTGCCAGACAAGCTGATCTAAAACTTTTGAGTTTAGCACCGAAAGGCTTCCTAGATACTACACACTTTGATACTGTTCGATTTCCTCCACCATCTTGGGCAAGAGAAGTTTTTGATACGGCAGCAAAAAATGGGGCATTAGCATACACACCATACCGTGGTAATAGCGATGTTTTAGAAAATCTAAGTGAATCCCTTTCCAATTTTATGGGAGCTGAATTTTCACCATCCAATCTGATTCTTGCACCAGGAACACAAGCGGGATTGTTCATCGCACTCTCTTCTATTGTGGAGCAAGGTGATAGAGTGGCTCTAATGTGTCCTGATTACCTTTTTAATGCACGAATCCTGAACTTTTTGAATGCCAATATTGGTTATGTTCCAATACACGAAAGCAGCACTAATCCAGCTCCCGATTTTTCAATATTAGAAGAAGAATTTTCGAAAAATGGAGCCAAAGTCTTAGTTTTATCAAACCCTAACAATCCAACTGGCTTTGTATATAGTGAAGAACAACTTAAAACAATTGCAACCCTGGCTGAGAAATATGATATTACCGTACTGATCGATTCATTGTATTCCAGACTTTTGCACAATGGTCATCTTTATTCGCATTTGGCATCTCTTCCTGGAATGAAAAATCGTGTTATTACCTTACTTGGACCTAGCAAGACAGAATCATTAAGTGGGTACAGACTTGGAATAGTTGTAGCACCAGCTCATTTGATGCCAAGTTTAGAAAATGTTCTTTCAGTAATAGCATTACGAGCTCCTGCCTATGCTCAGCACCTCTTATCTCATTGGTTGTCCAAAGATCAAGAATGGTTAAATTCACTTTTGCCAACATTTACAAATTTACGAGACATAACAATCAAATCTTTCAAGAGATTGCCTTGGCTTAAACTAGAACCTCAACAAGGTACTGCTTATGCATGGCCTGATATTTCTGCACTAGGCATGAAAGATTCAGCAGTAGCAGAACAACTTATGAAAGATGCTTCTGTATTAGTAAGTCCTGGATATCAATTCGGGAATCAGGGTCAAGGACATTTTCGTGTCTGCTATGCACGTGATGAAAACATCTGGGAGAAAGCTTTAGACAAAATGGTAGATGTATTAAATAATCTTGCAATTAAACACAACTTGGGTGATGCAAAACTTTAAAGTAATAAATACGCCAAATGCTCCGCAACCTGCAGGAACATATAGTCAAGCAATTTTATCAAATGGACCATTTCTATTTGTTTCCGGGCAAGTACCGCGACTTCCAAATGGAGAATTATTGGTAAATGCCAGTATTGAAGAACAAACAAAAAGAGTCCTTGAAAACATACAAGAGATCGCACGATCAGCTGGAATGAAATTAGAAAATTCCGTTCACCTGACAGTTTACTTAAACGACCTTGCATCTAAATATGAATTTGAAAGCGTATATAAAACTTTTTTATAGAACCCCTTCCGGCCAGGATTGTAGTCCAATCTTCCTTAAAAGATTTTGATGTTGAAATAAGTGCAGTATTACAAAAATAAGTAAGGTCTAGTTTATAGAAGCGTAAAGGTGATACTTACTTAAATAATAATTATAGCATCAGTTACAAAGTATATTAACTCAGAAAATGAGATACAACACTGTATATAATACATTTGGCGGAAAGTGCAAATGTCTTTAATTAAACTGTTAACGACATTTTTGAATTAGAGGAAGCTGATTTGTATGTATAATATGTTTGTTAAGGCTCATGGCCAAATTAAGCATAACTATCAGAAAACAGCACTTACTCTTCAGTCTTCTTCTCCCTAATGCCTCTATTATAGATTATCAAGCCATTTAAAAAATTTCTCAAAATTTGATCCTGGAGCTGCATATATTTGGGGTGATCAGGTTTTCTAAAAAATGCGCCCAACTCACTTTTTGAAATATTATAGTCTACCAGCTTTAATACTTCTATAATATCATCATCTCGAAATTTTAGCGCTACTCTTAATTTCTTTAGTATATCATTATTTGTTAATGCCATAACATTTGTTTTTAAAATTCCATAAACTGCCTGAATACTTCCTGTAAATACGATTTTCCGTCCTTTATAATTGAGTCTTTTAGCTGGGGTTCTATTTGCATTTCATGATAGTCATCAATAGTTTTGCTATAAACAAAATACCCCCTTGGCGTTATCCACCCTACTCCATCTGTAGCTTCATAATACGCAAACTCCCGGGTGGTTGGATTAAACAAATTACGACTCCAGAAAAAATCATCAGTACCTATATCCATCTGCGCAAGCAAAGTAGCCCCTATGTCAGTTTGCGATCCTATTCGGCTTATTTTTTTGCCGATATATTCTTTTGCTATTACATCGCCATAAAGCAATAATGGTATCTTCCGATACTCTTTGGAATAAACGGGCCAGTTATTATATGTATTATGACTATGGTCGGCAACCAATATAAAAAGAGTGTTACTATACCACGATTGTTTTCGGGCTTTTTCAAAATACTCACCCAAACATTTATCAGTATAATAAGCCGAATTTAAATATCCGTTTTGGTTTGCGTTTGATGCCCAGTCAATCACATCTTCCATGGGCTGATCATAAGGCGAATGTGTACTCACAGTGAACAATACGGAAAAAAATGGTTGTTTCTCTGAGTTTAACTCAACTATTTGCTCATCCAACATGTATTTATCATAAATGCCCAACTTGCCCCTTGGAATATCACCGTCAAAATCGCTCACTTCTTTAATTTTATCAAATCCATTAACCGAAATAAAAGAGTTTATTCCGCCATAATTTAATTGTCCCCCAAAATAAAATGACGTTGAATAACCTTCTATTTCCAATTCTTTCGTTAAGCTTGGCAGTTTGGTTATTTTCTCAAGATTATGGGTTATCGCTGTAATTGGTGTTGAAGGAAATCCGCCTAAAATTGATGACATCGCTTGTTGTGACCTATTGCCACTTGCATAGAAATCAGTAAATAACAAGCCTCCTTTTTCCAGTTTCTGAAACTCAGGAGTAATTCCATCTTTGCCCCCTAGCGATGATATCAGATCTGCCGACCAGCTTTCCAATAATAACAATACAATATTCGGTCGTTTAGTTGTAAGAATATATGTTGTAGTATCATTATCAATAATATGTAATTGTTTAACGCGTTTTGTGGCTTCCTCGGGTTTATAAAACTCAAAGGGATTAGTGTCTCTGAAATTGTAGTTTTGCATTGTGCTTACCATAAAACTATATCCCGAATTTATGGAAGCCAGATTAACAAAATTATGTTTGGAAAAATAGGAACTGCTTTGCGTAATTGGGATTTCGGAAATGCCCCCCCTCAACCCCAGAAATAACAATGAAGGTACTATCAAAAAAAACAGTCCGCTAAATAAAAAATTCTTAGGCACGCGGGCTATTTCAACAAAAACAAACCGTCGATAAAACCAGTACCCTGCAACAACCTGCAAAATGAAAATCGAAATCAAAGTAAAAAATATCGCTGTTGAAGCTGAATTATAAATTTCGTCAGGATTTGAGATGTAGTGTAACGCTTTGTAATGCAATTTTGTTTTCCATTCATCATATATTCCAATTTCTGAAGTTGTAATAATTATATAGGCAAATAACACTATAAATGTATATCCTAAATTTAAGTAATTTAACCACTTAGCATTGAATAAAGATTGTGCCAACAGAATTAAAAAAGGAATAATCAAAATATAACTCGTAGTTGCAATATCCAGCGGTAATGCATACCAAAATGAAGCAAATACTTCATGCAGTTCTATATTCTCAACTTTTAGTATTCCTGAATAATAAATAAAAAAAATTGCTCTGGACATAGCAAATATCAGCATCCAGAACAAAAATTGTTTGATAATGGAAAGGATAATCTTCATTTATTTTTATTAGAAAGAATATGCAAAGATAGTTAATGGATGTAAACGGTGACATTGTTACCATTGTTATCATTGTTAGGTTTTAGGGTTTTTCTTGACAAAGACATTTGCAAGTTGTAACTTTAACCGCTTAAAACAAACTTATAAATTAAAAAATGAAACAAATTATCATGAAAACAAAATCTGTATACTCTTTAGCGTTATTCTTTGTATTATTCTGTTCGCTGATTATTCTGTTAGGATGTAAAAAAGACAATAATGATCCCAATAAAAAGAAATATGTATGGGCTGTTGGGAATGCCGACAGTACAAATTATGGCCTTATTTATTTTTCGGACAATGGAGGCGAGAACTGGGTGAGGCAGGGTGCAGACCAGACTGCATTACAAGGTATTGATGTGAACGATGTATGGGCTGTTGATGAAAATACTGTTTGGGCTGTTGCCAATCAAAACGTGATATTAAAAACCACCGATGGAGGAATAAACTGGAATCGTGTTGCTGCACCTTCCCAGCGTATAAATGTTGAATTGGCATCTATTTCCTTAATCGGCTCTGGTAATATCTGGATAAGTGGGCACTCCGGAGAGGTCTACCATTCAACAAATGCAGGAAACACATGGGTTGCATTTAATTCGGAAGTATTAAAAGATAAGGCCTTGCAGGGTATTCATGCCATCAATTCAAATGTTGTTTATGTTACAGGAGGGTATGATAGTAAAAACAATAATGATGGATTTATTGCCAGAACAACCGATGCCGGACAATCATGGGATTCTATTGTCCCGGTAAATGATTTTAACAAAAACAGGTGGATTGGTGTTACCTCATCCGATCCAACCAATATTGTTATTTACGGACAACGTTCGCATTACATCTATAGCAATGACGGTGGACAACTCTGGAAAAATGATTCGATAACCGGAGAAACCAATGGAGGTGATATTAACTGCCTGAAAATGCTAGATGCCCAAACATGGTGGGGAGCATTTGATTATGATGGAATTTATATCACAAAGAATGGTGGGGATTCATGGAGCAAGCAAAATTCAGTTCAACCAAAAAATATGTTTTTGGTAGGTATTGATTCTTATGGACTCGATTTGTGTGTTATTGTAGGTGTGGATGCATATAATTATAACCATGGGAAAATAATGAAGACTTCCGATGGTGGACAACTTTGGGAGCTTTGTATTGAGACAGATGCATGGATGAATAAAGTATCATTTATTAAATAGAAAATTAAGTAAACCTTTTATCTAAACCTAAAAACTATTTAGCATGAAAAAAATTATTGCTATTTCCCTGTTAATTTGTGCAATACCAATGATAACTATTGCACAATGGTCGAATACACCCTACCAAAACACAATGATTGTTGATACAATTGGATCACAGATAGTGCCAATTGTTGATCTAAACGGACAGGTTATAAAACAATATAATGAAGGTGTGAAACCGAGTGGAACATATTCAAAACAAATTGATATTTCAGACTTAAGCCCCGGCATGTATATAATTAAGTTGCAGGCAAATAACTTGCAGGTTTATTGCAAAATTATTAAGAATTAAAAAGGGGCAACATCACGGGTTGTCAGGGTAGTAGATAAAATTAGTAACTTTGGCAAAATGAATGAATATCAAAAAAACCAACTGGTATTTTACCTGAACATTTTGTCTACCTAAACTTACAATCATGAAGTTCATAAAGAGCCACTTATTCGTTTTATCTCTTATTGTTTTAATGGTATTGGACACTTTTATGGAGGATGTTAGTGGTGGTTTTATTATCTCCCTCCTATTTCTAACAATTAGCGGTATCATTTGGCTTTCATTAATAGCAGCTAATAAACGATTATTCTGGATAATGATAATTATCAGTATATCGATAATGGGGTTTGTTTATATCACTCAATTTTTTTGATGATTCTAACATGCTTGCTGCACAGTATTTAAGTTTAGCAATCCTTTTTTCAATATATACTTCTATTATGTTTTACCTGATTATGTCAAAAGACGTTAGCTCATATTCAGATATTAGCAATGCTATTTCAGTTTATTTGTTAATTGGGATTACATTTGGGTTTCTATATAGTTTTATTGAAATAATAATACCCGGATCAATTGTTTATA
>FUWD013429824.1_pt5 | contig 19378 bp, 20 predicted proteins | sample 1063281 | NCBI WGS metagenome assembly FUWD01 (sample SAMEA79048168, study PRJEB19326) | metagenome | biome: marine | reverse complement strand
GGAGCCAATAAGTTCAGCCCCGAACGATTCCTTATTCCACTTGCGGGTACGCACGATCCGGCCGAGCAGTGTGTAGACCCACGCAAGGGAGGTGAGCACCAGCAGAGTCTGCAGGGCAAGTAACGGCGTAAATATTGCTGCAACCACGCTGAGCACGAGCCAGCGTTCCCCAATGGGCATATGAATTACTTTTTTCACCCAGCGCAGACTTGTTCGTGAATTAACCCGAACGGAGAACGTCGCTGCACTCTCACCCCACGGGTCACCGGCACTGAGCAGAGATGCTCGTGGCAGTGCCGCTTCCCGCATTCGCTGGATCGCTGCGAAGTTGTAGTCCCCCATGTGCCGGGCGGTTTGTACGATCATGAGTAGCAGCGCAACCGACCACGCGACTTGAGATTCAACCCCGGTAACAACTGCCCCCGTGGCAAGGCCCGCGTACGCGGTGTATTCCTTAACCCGATCGGTTGAAGCGTCAAGCCAAGCTCCCACAACGGAGAACCTGTGGGTTGCTCGTGCGACTTCGCCGTCCACGCAATCCAAGATCAATGACAGCTGTAATAGCAATGCACCCAGGATTAATGCCCAACGGTTGCCTTGGGCAAAACTCAACGCCGCGAGCAAGCCGACAATGAATGAAATAACCGTAATCAGATTTGGTGAGAGATTGAGTCTTATGGCAAGGCTACTGAGTGGCTTGGAAAGTTTGCGAACCACAAACGTGGAATAAAAGCCGTCATCGACTCGGTTAGCTTGAAGTGCACGAATTCGACGCTCTGGCATCGATTCAATGGCGGTAATCGACTGGGGTGAGTGCTCGCTCGCACGAAACCATGGGGCGTCCACTAATTCAATTGCGCGAAAACGTATTTGAGAACGAGTTAGTGCAGCAAGGATGAGTTCGGTGACTTCAGTATCACGTGATGTGACGAGTCCTTCGGCTAAGGCTTGTGCGAGTTCTTCAATTGCAGGAGTGGCGGCGGCGAAGTCCTTGGCTTCAATTCGAACCGCACCAACACTTTGGGCATTGCCCGTTGTAATCCGATGAAAACCTGTTGCCACTGCTGCAATTTCATGGTGGGCAATTCGCAGATTACCGTCACGTTGCGGCCTGGTTGCAGCACTGGTCTTGGCGAAGGTGTCTTCGGTGATCGGGGTGAGCACCAATGGTGAAATCAAAAGATCAGGTGCAATGATCAATGCAGGTTCAGCCGCTGAGCGCATATGTTCCAGAAGGCGTTGCAGTGTTGCTGCTAACCCGCCTTGGGAGTCAATGTGAATACTCACTCCGACTCTTTACGAAAAAGTGAGCGGAGTCCATCTTTCTTCGTCTGGCGGTAAAGCCGGCCTGCGAGCGCTCGGGAAGTGGGATCCTCTTGGGAAGCTTTAATCACAGATTCAATTGCATTGACCGCTGCGTCAATCGGAAGCAGGGGAACACTTTCAGCGCCAGGTGTCGAAGCAACCCGAGTTGTAAGCAGATCAAGGTCGCCCAAGACATTAACTCCAGAGCCACGAATCGTTGCAACGCTGGCTTGTGCTACCTGCTGCGCTGAATCCAAGGCCCAATTCGGGGTGTGAAGGGCAGGTTCACTGGGATCAGGTTCGCGACCCTCGACCATGCCGAGGGCGACACCGCGTCGCACGAGGGTCACGTAGTCGGTCCACTGCATGTTTTTCTTAACCTTCTTATTTAGCCGCACCAAGACTTCGGCTTCCGCTGCGGTCATGGACCGGTTGCTGGTGAGTTCCATCCGACTTGTCAGAATCCTTGGCGGCAAGTCAAGAAATTGTGCGAAGGTCGCAAACATGTAGTCACGGGGCACGTCTTCGAGCACCATGACCGTGAGGTTTTCTGGGCCAACGGCCCCGGCCCAGCGCGTAATGACGTCACCGTGGTCGTGTCGTTTCCAAAACGTGGGTGTCATTTTTGAGCTACCCGGTGTTGCCAGAACGTCTTTTAACCAAGGTTCATAGGAAGTTGTCATTCCGTATTTCAAGTACTGCTGCCAGGAAGAGGGAAGCAATTTGCCCAAATTGCGAAGGGTAATGACAACGTGAACGGGTCGCTTACCGTTATCGCCGAGAGCCGTTGCAGCTTCCTTGGCCTGTTCCTCACTGGCTTCACACAGAAACTCACTGCTGATTACCACGCGACCCGGCGAGTTTCTGGTGCGCTTAGCCAACTTGTCAAAATGCTCTCGGTCCATGACTCCGCCGCCGCGGTTATTCCAACCCCAGGGCCGACCCAGCAGCGCGAGGGCCGCGCGGTGTTGGGCTTGCAACTTACCCGGGTAGCGGACGTTATGGGAATTGAGTTCTGGGCGGGCGTCGGCCAAGGCCGCTTGGATTGCCGTTGTGCCCGTTTTGTGAACACCAACATGGAGCAGGACGCCGTTGGGTGCAATGGGGGAAACCGACATAGGAGCAAGCCTATTCCCCGCGAGGCTCCCGCCTAGCCTTACGCGCGAGGGCGAGAGCTTCAGGAACCGTGGTATCGGCAATAAGTGCTCCCTGCTCGAAGTACAGGCCACGATCGCAGAATCTGCGGTATTGCTTCGCGCCATCAGAAGAGATCAAGAAAGTCGCACCGTTTTCTCGGAGTTTGTCGACCGCACTCCAGCATTTTTGTCGGAATTCAAGTTCACCTACAACCAGCGTTTGATCGATCGCATAGACGTCCGCGTCAACAGCCATTGCGATACTCCACGCGAGACGTTGCCGGGTGCTTGAGGGTGCACCATTGAGGTGGCGATCCAAGTAGTTTCCCAAGTCAGCGAATTCGATGATCCCAGGAAGTTTTTCAGCCAGTTCACCCGGTTTCATGCCGAGTAGTCCACCAACGAGATACGCGTTCTGGCGGATAGTGAAGGACGGGCCCATCGCGCGGGCAATTGAGATCATGGGCACCACCGGGGCAAGCCGGGTTACCGTGCCGGTGTCAGGGATCAAAGTGCCAGCAGCAAGTCGGATCAACGCTGTGCGCAGGATTGGTTTGCCACTGACAATCGCAACGGAGTCACCCTTGTTCACGGTGAATGACACGTCCTCGATGACGGGGACCATTGAGCGGGAAGTCTCCCCCGCGAAGCGACGAAGCCGCTGCTTGCGCCCGGAACCCTTGCGGCGCTTGGTGCGCGGCATGGTTAGCGAGACGTTGGCAAAGTCAATAATGCTCATGTTTCCTCACGCCTCCTTCAACAGACGTGGCTTGAGCCGGTGGAATGTGTAAATCCCTGCGATAAACAGGCCTGCGGCAACACTGAGTGAGATCGCGAGCGCGGCCACCGACGTGTGTTCTTCGGGCCACCAGCCGATCCGGTAAAGACCCAGGATTCCAACAAGTGGGTTTATGGCAGCGATCGTGTGCAAGCTTTGCGGAATATTCGAGATCGAATACAAAATCGGAGACAGGTAGAACATGGCGCGTAGAACAATTTTCACCACGCGAGCCAGATCCGGGATCACAATGCTCAGAGAAGACACCAACAATCCGACTCCATAGAGAAGTAAAAACTGCAACAGAATTGCGATGGGGAAAAACAGAAAGTACATTCCAGGAAGGTCCCGAGTGAGTGCCACCGCGAGCACAATCACCGGGAGTGAGAAGACAAATTCAACAGAAGATGACAGCACCGTTCGCATGACCCAGATCTGTGGAGGGAGCGTGGCAAATGCAAGTTCCCCTCGAGACCTTCTAAAAATTTTGGTGGATGCGTTCACACACTTTGTGAACCACCACCATGGCAGGATCGCAACGGAAAGGAATAGCAGGTACGGGGACAAACCGAGTGCTCGCTCACCCAGCAGAACCGAGAAAACTAACCACAGAACCAGTGACATACCCAGTGGTTCAAGCAGTGACCAGAGGTAACCTAACCGAAATTTGGTGTACTTCTTCTGCAGATCACGAAGGACCAACATTCGGAGTACCTGGCGGTGCTCCCAGAGTGCGCGCACGGCGTTTACATTAGATGACTCCGGCTCGCGTATCGTGCACCACGTGGGAAGCACACCGAATGAGTCGCAAAAACCAGGCAAAGTGGCCGTATTCGCTAAGCGCGCGGCACGAAGCTTAAGTAGACGATTACGCCAATTCGGTGAAGTCGAGCCAGATGGCTTCGATCTAGAGAACGTTCCGTCCGCTGACATCGCTCTCTACTTCGCAGACCAGTCCACAAAGCTCTACCAGCTCACCCAGTGGCTACCTGTTTTTGAAAACCACGCGGATTTGCGAACAATCGTGGTGGTGCGAAATCTTGAGACCTACAACGAATTGAAAAGCAAGACGACGCTTCAAGTGCTCCTGGTACCCCGATACGAAATTCTTATGGCGCTTTATGACCGTGCAGATTTTCATGCGGTTGTCTATGTCAACAACGGGTGGACCAACTTTCAGTCGCTCTCATTTCAGCAGGCGGTTCACATTCACGTCAATCATGGTGAGAGCGACAAGATTTGTATGGTGAGCAATCAGGCCAAGGCCTACGACAAAGTCTTCGTTGCCGGTCAAGCCGCGATTGATCGACATGCTGCAGCCATTGCCTGGTTTGATTTATCGCATTTGGTTCGCGTTGGCCGGCCTCAACTTGATCTTACGGTTGCAAATCCGCTGGAGCCAACTGATCTCACAACAATTACCTATGCCCCTACCTGGGAAGGTGAGGACGATGCAAACAACTACACCTCGGTAGACCTTTACGGCCCGCAGATCGTGTCGGCGGTCTTAGAAACACCCAATGCTCGCCTGGTGTACAAGCCGCACCCTCGGGTGATTGTTTCCTCGGATCAATTGGTGCAAGCAAACCACAAGAAAATCGTGAGCATGATTGCTGCGGCACCGGACCATCACGTGTATCTGCCCAATGCCAATATTTTAGGGATCTTGCCCAACACTGATCTGTTGATCGCTGACGTGTCCAGTGTCACCTTGGACCAGTTGTATCTCGCACCGGGTGCGCCGATTCTGCTCACGGACCGCAGATCTGACCCTGCTCAACTACTCGCAGACTCACCCATGTCTGCCGCTTGCACGATCGTTGATCGTGATTCCGCCAATGAAATAGCACGCTTGATCCGTGAAAGCTTGTCCCATGACACGCACGCATCAGCCCGCGAACAGATGCGCACGTACTACTTCGGGGACTCTGCACGCAGCAGTACCGAAAATTTCTGGGAAGCAATCACTACCGAGATCTCAGCCCACGACACAGCGCTCAAACAGATTGCACGAGTGCGTCAAGTTCGGTCTTGAGCCCAAGAAACAGTAGGCTCGTCGGGTGACTCAAACAGCTGTAATTTTGGCCGCCGGAATGGGAACGCGACTTGGTCGCCCCTGGCCCAAGCCCCTCACACCCCTCGCTGACGGGCGCACAATTATGCGCCAGCAAATTGACAACCTCACGAAAGCTTTCGGCGACGAACTCCGAGTCATGACTGTGATCGGCTTCAAACTTGAACTCATTATTGAGTCATTCCCTAATAACCTCTACGTCTACAACGAGGCCTACGACCAAACCAACACTAACCGCAGCCTTCTTAAGGCTTTGCGCCTTTCCGGGCCCGGTGGCGTTCTCTGGATGAATGGTGACGTTGTTTTCGACCCGAGAGTTCTTGACCGGGTGAAGGAATACATTGAAAAAGACGAGTCAATTATTTGTGTGAACACAGCGGTTGTCGGAGACGAGGAAGTCAAATACCGCGTTGACGCGGACGGGTTCGTCAACGAACTCTCCAAGCAGGTTGTGGATGCCCTCGGTGAATCCGTGGGAATTAACTTCGTGGCAGACAAAGATAAACAACGTCTTATCGATGGCCTTCACGCTTGCGAGGACGGCGACTACTTCGAGCGTGGGATTGAAATCATGATCGAAACCCACGGAACCCGGGTTCGCCCAGTAGATATTTCTGATCTTTTCGCGGTCGAAGTGGACTTCGAGGAAGACCTCACCCGCGCTAACTCGCACCTATAGTGAATTGAGTAGATCGCTCCAGCGTTGATATGTGACATGAGGCGAAAGTTGCGGTGGAGCAACGTTCTCCGGTAGAGAACTAGCGAATCGCAGTAAGGCAGCAGCAACGCCCGTTGCACTCTCGCGCGCAATCAAGTCCGTATACACAGAATCTGTTGCACTAAAGAACTCGCGAATCCCCGAGGAACAGTCCGTCGCTATCACCGGAACTCCCGCCGCGAGAGCCTCTGCGACAACCAACGGCGCGCCTTCAGTCCGCGAGGTCAGCAGCAGCGCAGCGCTCTGCTTAAGAATCGGTTCAATATTGGCGAGCGGAGCCACAAACTCAACTTGCAAACCGGCCTGCTCGCGCAACTCCTGCTCGAGTGGACCAGACCCCACCATGCGTAGCGTCCAATCAGCTCCGAGTTCCCTACGTGCCAGTTCGAAACCAGCCAAGGCGAGGTCAGGGCCCTTTTCGTGTGAGAACCGCCCAATAAAGTCGATAAACTTGCCTGGCGCACGAGCGAACTCGGGTGACGGTGACCAGGTACTTGGATTACCCATCACGATCATGTTGGTGAGCCCACAGTCGGCAAAAGCTTGTGCATCCTCGTGGGTAAGGACAGCAAATTCATCACACAAAGGGGCCGATCTCAATGCACGCTTGAGATCGCGGCCTCTCGCCGCGGCAGAGAACGCCCCGTGATACTGACCGACGATTCGCCACTCGGCCTGGCGGTGGACCTGCTTCATAGCGTCGAGCAGGATCTCAAGTGACCAGAGTTGCGCGGCAATGACGAACCCAGGTTCACGAGCCTCCAGCAGCACCACGAGATTGTTCACAGCGGCAGCCCGCAATTGCGCTCTGCTTTCTGTATTGGCTTCGTCCCCGGCAACGGCGAGTGGCCACATACGTGGCATCAGTGCAATTGTTTCCGCGTCACCGAAATCATGCGGCTGCGCAAAAGGCGTCACACCGACAAGGGTGCAGTCGTGCCCGTTCACTCTGAATAGCTCAGCAAGCGCGTGAACAACAACTTGCGCTCCCCCAAGTTCCTCCACATTGTTGGCCAGGATCACAACTGGTTTCATGTCGCAAGCCCCAGTCGTTCCCGCACACGTTCGTGCAACACCTGTTGGTCCTCAATGACTTCGACATTCGACACTGCTGGATCAAGCGGAGGGAGCAAATAGCGCGCTGCCCCGAGGTCTCTACGAAAACCAATCGCTCGAGGATCATCGATCAATTCAGGGCGATCAGTGATCACTATGTCGGCCATTGCCAAAGCCGCTTTATGTTGGGACGCCGACAGGCTCCGATAGGCAAAACGTGAACGTTGCGGGGTGGGCGTAAAGGTCTCTCTGGGAACAAGTAGATACACGCTGGTTCCAAGTTCGTTGATCCAGGCCTGAGTATCAAAACGATTCAGCCGGGTATCAAATGTGGGCAATTCAGCAGGGGCGAAGATCACGGTCGGGCGATCGGGGACTTTCACGAGCGGCAGGTACGAGGGAATCGACTTTTTACCTCGCGAGCGTCGAAGTTTTCGCACAGCACCCATAAAGGATCTGGCTGAACCTGTTGCACGCCAACGTACTCGCCGATCTTGTTGAACCTGAAATTCAATTTTGTCCGCACAATCAAGGGATGCGTGGCGAGTGATTGACAAAACTGGAAAGTCTTCCCCCGCTCCGATATGTAGTTCAGTTCGATTTACACCGAGTGTGCACGTGATCTGGACTTGTACAACTCCGTGCTCACCGGAGTTTATTCCACGATCTTGGATCAATTCGGAATTTGATGATTCCAGATTAACCCGAAAGGCCTTAGTTCCCGCAACAGAATCAACGGGCACGCCACTGAACGCGAGGAGAGCGCCCGTCTTGTTTTCGCGTAAGAGAACCTGCACCTGGGTGTCTGCTGGTAGGTCACGGGCGAAGTCCACAATGTCGATCTGCCAGTCATTAGTCCCCGCCAGTGCACTCAAATTCGCAAAATACCGGCGTTGGTCGAACGGAATCAACGTTAAGTGCAAGTCGTGAATGTTAAGCCACCAGGATGCTGGTCGGCCCAAGAGTTCCACGATCTCACCCGACCACAGTTCCCTTTTCGAGCCCACCAGTGTGGTGTTGATAAATGCTCCACCTTTTTCCCACCACAACGCTTCACGCATTTTAACTTGATCGCCGGTGAGCAGGTAGTAGGTCGCGACTCGTATCCCAGGTCGCAGAGCATCGAAGTCTTCAATGGGAATCGTGCGGATATATGCCGATAGTGCTTCAACTAGGTCACCAGACTCGCCCTCCTCTAGTCCGAAGAGAGTTGTGAGGTATAGCGAGAGTTCGTGTTGGAGGAACTTCTGGTTTTTTGCGTGGACTAAGTCTGGTTGAGACTGCAACTGCGCATCCATGAGTTGGTTGATAGCAATCCGGTCACTGACATTGCGTAGCTCGCGCCGAGACTGGGTGATCGAGCCGTCTTCGGTGCCGCGCTCAACATTCCAGTTATAGACCACTTCAGGGATCACCCCGATCCGTGAAGCTGCAAGGAAACACTTGAGCGTGAAGAGTTGGTCTTCAAAGAGCAAGCCCGAGGGGAACTCGATTCCGTTTTCACGCAAGAACTCAGCGCGGTAAATCTTGTTTACCGAAATGGTGTCAAATAGCAAACCCGGTTCTGCCCGCAAGCCTTGGAATACCTGCACGGTTGCGTGCAACTCCGGTCGCCATATCTTTTCCTCGCCGGTATTTAACACAATTCGTTTGGCCGCACCGACGACAAGATCTGCTTCCATGCTCGTGACCGCTGAATGCAAATTGCGAACCGCGTGCCGGTCATAGGTGTCATCCGAGTCACAGAACATGATGAACGGAGCCGTTGCTAGTTCGATTCCGCGATTGCGCGGGGCACTGCAACCACCAGAGTTACTGGAAAGCACCTCGACCTTGATCCGCGGGTCAAGCTCAGCTGCGGATTGCAACACCTCGACGCTGGAATCCGTTGAGCAGTCGTCGACCGCAATGATTTCAATATCGCGGAAAGACTGATCACGTAGTGAATTAAGGGCAATTGCGATGCGCTCCGCGTCGTTATACCCGATCAAGATCACACTGACCTGCGCGCTAGACACGACGCACCGACTTCGCCGCAGCGATCAACTCCCGGGCACGTGCACCAAAGTCGTGTTGGGTCCGAATGAGCTGCGAATCAGTGGTATCACTTGGAAAATAAGCATCCGGGTCGGCAACAATTTGGGCCAATTCCTCTGGTGAATTGTAAGTAACAACACTGGATCCGAATACCTCGCTGATTCCAAGGGCCGAATCACTCACAACGCGTGCTCCGGCGGCTACTGCGTCAAATAAACGATTGGAGAGAAACCCGAGGTCGGCCATGTCACGGTGGTGGTCGTTGAGCACCAATGCACTCGCAGCGTAAGCCGCAGGCAGTTCGCTATTGGGTAGAAACTCCCCCGCGATCTGATTCGGTTGTAGGAATTCCTCCCACCCGACGCCGTACACCTGGAGCGGTATCTGTGCTGACAGCGCGTCACGAACGATCGGGCGAAACTCGCCACGAGTGGAGCCAACAAAAAGCACACCAGATTTTTCGGCGGACTCAACTGGGTGGAACCTTGTCGTGTTTGTTGCCTGAAGTAGCGGCCTGAACTCGCCAATTTCTGGTGCCGGATCCCAGTGATCACTCGCCGCGAATGCGCGCGAGTACTGGGCCGCCTCACCTGGTTCAACGAGTTCGGGGTGTGAAATAACCCAGAGCATCCAGGTTGCACTTGTATTCGAAGGAACTACCCGACGCAAAGCCGCGAAGTACGAGAACAACGTCGTCCGCGTCACGCTTCTCAGTGTTCGCACCCGCACGTGAAACGACTTTGGCGTTGACGCCTTCAGCGTTAAGCGCTTGGGCAAGGTCCGTGGCAAACCAGTAATCCCCCCACTGTTTCCCCGCCTCACCTTTGGGCGCAGAAGTAACGATGGTCCACTGGGGAGTCCGCTTGAAAAGTTTCACGACTTTGCCCGACCGAAGAGAAAACCAAGGCCCCAAGAAAAGTGCATTACGGGAAAGACAATGAGTAGTCCTACTCGGTACCGACCAGCTTTAGTCGCAACACTTGCTGCGATCACTCCAAGGGCATAAACAGCCAGCGGGATGAGACCGAGCCACACCAACACGGATAGCGATGTCGCAAGCCCAATAGCGGAAATGACTAGCCCCAGCAACACCCCCATGACCAGCACCGGTGCTGCAAGGTAGCGAAGCGAAATTGTTTCGCGGTACCTGCGCGCAACTTCACGCCGCCACGTCCCGTACCCAAAATATTGTGAGCCAAGGGCGCGCAGACTCGATCGGGGACGGTAGGTCACAACCATGTCCGGGGTAAACCAGATTCTCCCGCCGCTTTCGCGGATCCGGTGGTTCATTTCCCAGTCTTGGGCTCGCACCATGCTTTCGTCGTAGCCACCCACACGTTCCAATGCACTACGCCGAAAACAACCGAGGTACACGGTCAAGGATTCGCCTTCGCCACCACCGACATGGAAGGCAGCACCGCCGACACCAAACTTGGAAGTCATTGCAGAGGCAATGGCCTTTTGCAATGGAGTTACGCCTTCAGCAGCCATAATTCCACCGACATTGTCTGCTCCACTTCGCTGCAAAGTTTCCACACCGATACGCACGTAATCAACCGGAATCAGTGCGTGCCCGTCAACTCTAATAACGATCTCGGACTGCGAAGCGCCAATGGCGGCATTCAACGCGGACGGCGTTTTCCCACTCGGGTTGGCAACAACACGAATAATGGGATTCAGTTGCGCTAACTCGGCAGCAATTTCCGCCGTCCGGTCATGAGAGGGTGCCACAGCAATCACGATCTGGGTTTCCCCTTGGTAGTCCTGGGCCGTTAGTCGGTCAATCGCGTTCTCAAGGTGGGCTTCTTCATTGAGAACTGGCATCACGATCGCAACACTTGGTAGGGAATCCATGTTCTTAAAGCACCAGGGATATTTCCGAGTAGCCACGTAAGACCCTCGTGTCCACTCCCGCAGTTTCACTGACAATTTCTTTGCGAAAGTGCGCGTCCGAAACGAGCGAGGTATTCGCAGCCGTTGAATCTTGTGCATGGCGCACATATATGTAGCCGTGACCGTTCATGCGATAAATCAGACCGCCGTGCTCTGTGACTCGTTCTATCAATGCCAAGTCAACAGATTTGGGTACCGGTCTCCACCCACCGACAGCGCGCAGGTCGGCTTGGGAGATCAACATGGTTCCACCAGCAACAAACTTTGCGTACTTCTCAGCCGCGTAATTCGGGCGAAACACTGTGACGTTCTCACTCGCAAGATAAATATTGTCCAAGGCTTTGCCCACTATTTCCGCACCCGAATACATGCGCGCAACAACAAGATCCCAGACATGTTCGGGTCCATAAAAATCATCGTCATCAATTTTCGTGATCAGTTCGCCACTTGCCAGAGAACTCGCGACCGTGAGTACTTCACCCAAATTGAGTTCACCGGGAACAGAGCGCGTCAAGGCTGGGAACGACAACTCCGAGAGGTGCGCGGCAATGTGGTCATCGAGTTCATAACCGTGAGTGAGCAGAACTAATTCCAGATTCGGGTACGTCTGCTTTGCAAGCATTTCAATGATCGCATGCAGGTGATTCTCACGGTTTGTGACCAGCAACATGGACACACTGGGCCAACCGAGAATATTCACAATCGGTGAGTGCTCGCGCAACGCAAGATTGCGGCGGGCCACACTGAGAAACTGGCTTTCACGTGCGTCAACGTCTCCTACGTCCAGATTCACCCCGCATGCCTGCAATTGGATTCGCTGATCACGCGAAAGCGACTTCGAATCCGCTATGGAGCTGACCGCGCGAAGCTTGTGAACACTCACAGCGTCCAGCGATTCGGGTAGGTCAAGTGAGATGTGAGCAACAGAATTCACGGCCGAATCAGACCTGCGGCCCGTTGGACGATGCACCAGCGGATTCACGACATGGGCAAATTCCGAGTCAATAAGTCGATCAGTTTCGCGCAGGTGCGGATTGGCATCCCCCGAAAACCCAACGGGTGCAGCAATATGCCGAACGATCTCCGCAAGGTTTCCCGACATGGGCAGGGCCACCGGATCCCAGGTGACTTTGGGGGCCAACACACCACCGGGTGTCGGGGTGCACGAACGCAGTGCACCTGCAAGAAGAATCGCCAGCGGTTGGGGCTCCGTGGCCTGCAGCGACACTTCGAATCCAGAATCGGTCCAGCATGCCGAGAAACTGGAAAGGGCCAAGTCAGGATTTCCCATCCAACCGGCTCGCGGGGTCACCGCGTGCGCGACCACCACACGTACGCGCGTGGCCACCTCACCGCTCTTGGCGGTAGCGGAGATCAGTTCGCGCAGTGAATCACGGTTGTGAACCCTAATTGTGAACTCACCGGAGCGACCTTTACGCACTTTTGACGCCGGCACGCGATTTGAGCCTTTCACGGTTAGCACTTTAGAGGGTCAGACCCGCCGATTGGGGCTAGCGGTGAGAATGGCGCGGTGGTTCGCACTAATCTTGTGTGATGACTTTGCGACTCTCCGTGATCGGTACCGGCTATCTCGGCGCAACCCATGCCGCCTGCATGGCAGAACTCGGGTTCGACGTGATCGGCCTAGACGTTGTTCCTGAGAAAGTCCAGCTTCTCAATTCAGGGAAAGTCCCTTTCTATGAACCAGAGTTAGATGCAGTCCTCGCACGTAATATCGATGCAGGGCGCCTGAGGTTCACCACCTCCTTCCAAGAGGCAGCGGAATTCGGTGACATTCACTTTATTTGTGTGGGTACGCCCCAGCAGTCTGGCGCTTATGCCGCTGACCTGTCCCAAGTATTTGGATCCATTGAGTCACTTGCCCCCTACTTGTCCTCAACCGACCTAGTGGTTGGCAAGTCCACCGTCCCTGTTGGCACGGCGAATCAGATTGCCGAGATTTTGAAAGTGAGCGCCCCCGGGGTTGACGTCGCGTGGAACCCCGAGTTCCTGCGAGAAGGCTTTGCCGTGCAGGATACTTTGGAACCAGATCGACTTGTGGTCGGCGTTCGTTCACCTGAGGCAGAATCACAATTACGCGAGGTTTACGCGACAATGATCGACAAGGAAATTCCGTTCCTGGTCACCGATTTTCCCACCGCCGAATTGGTTAAGGTGGCAGCGAACTCGTTTTTAGCAACCAAGATTTCCTTCATTAACGCGATGGCCGAAGTGTGCGAGGCAGCCGGCGCTGACGTTGTGCAACTCGCCGAGGCAATTGGGCATGACACCCGGATCGGCAACCGGTTCCTCAACGCCGGTCTTGGTTTTGGTGGCGGATGCCTACCCAAAGACATTAGGGCGTTCATGGCTCGCGCTGGTGAACTCGGTGCAGAAGAGGCTCTGACATTTCTGCGCGAGGTTGACCAAATCAACCTTCGCCGTCGCTCCCACACAGTTGACCTAGCCCGCAAGGAACTCGGCGGCGAGTTACGCGGGAAAAAGATTTGCATGTTCGGCGCGACCTTTAAGCCAGATAGCGACGACGTTCGCGACTCCCCCGCACTCGACGTTGCAGTGGCTCTGGCTAACGCTGGTGCCACCGTTGTCGTTCACGACCCCAAGGGAACCGTGAATGCCGAGCGGGTCTACCCGACGCTGACCTATTCAACCGATGCAATGCAAGCAGCGATTGGTGCCGAATTGATTATTCACGGAACCGAATGGATGGAGTACCGGGAAATTGACCCCGCGGAACTCGCCAAGGTTGTTGCGCAGAAAAATATTATCGATGCCCGAAATAAACTCGACGTACCAACCTGGCGAGCAGCAGGCTGGAATATTCGAGCACTCGGCCGCCCAGCGGCATAGCTATCGGCATACAAATCACGGCAATGCTGATCCCGGAGATTTTGACAAACACGAACCTGTGGTTTGTTGTGGGGCTGGGCAACAATCCTGATCGCGCTGCTTTCGGTGTTGCCAAATTCCTAAGGGATCACGGCAAACGCATTGTCCCGATTTACCCGCGGGCCGAATTTGTCCACGGGGAACAAGGTTTCAGTTCAATTGAAGAGGCCGCCAAAGTCTGGGGCCCACCCGAAGTTGTCGACCTTTTTGTGAATAGTTCCCGTGCGGGTGAATTCAGCGACCAAGGAATCGCTGCGGGTGCGCAAGTAATCTGGATGCAACTCGGGGTCGTTGACGAACAAGCTGCGATCCGTGCACGTGATGCCGGACTCACCGTCGTGATGGACAAATGTCCTGTTATTGAGTGGCGCTCGCTTAAAAACTAACTCAAGTTTTTTTGCTTCGCGGCAGCTTCGGCATTAAGTTCATGTGCGTAGCTCTCAAGTTTTTGGGCAAGTACCGAGTCGCTGACTCCCAAGATTCGAGCAGCCAGAATCCCGGCATTTTTCGCGTTGTCAATCGCAACAGTTGCGACCGGTATGCCGGCTGGCATCTGCACAATGGATAGCAGCGAGTCCATGCCGTCAAGTTTCGTGGCTGAAACCGGAACACCGATCACCGGAAGAGTCGTGAGCGCAGCGATCATGCCGGGCAGGTGAGCGGCGCCACCCGCGCCAGCAATAATCACGTCAAAGCCGTTGTCGCGTGCACTTTGTGCGAAGGTTGTCATTTCAAGAGGCATCCGGTGTGCGGAGAGAACCATCGCAGCATTGCTGACCTCAAGCTCGGTCAGGATCTCTGTTGCAGCTCGCATGACTGGCCAGTCAGAGTCGCTTCCCATGCAGACTGCCACTGAAATTTTTTCGCTACTCATTTATTTCTCCCGTGAAATAGGACACCGCGTGATCAACCCGATTCCGCAAGTCTGACAGATCTGCCCCAACCCCGGTTACATGTCCCACTTTGCGCCCAGGTTTGACGACCTTGCCGTACAGGTGGGTGTGCAGTTCTTGGTCGCGCGCAAAGACATGCTTGTAGGCGCTAAACAGGTTCGGTACTTTCCCACCCAAAATATTGCCCATGACCGACCAAGGGGCAATTGCCTTGGGGGAACCAAGGGGTAGGTCTAAGACCGCACGCAGGTGGTTTTCAAACTGACTCGTTGTCGCACCTTCGATACTCCAATGACCGGAGTTGTGCGGACGCATGGCGAGTTCATTGACCAAGACCCCTTCGCCCGTGTCGAAAAGTTCGACAGCAAGCATCCCGACAACGTCAAGTTCGCGGGCAATGCGAAGTGCGATCTCCTGGGCCACAACAGCGACCAGTGGGTCCAGGTTGGGTGCCGGTGAAATTACTTCAGCGCAAATTCCGTCTCGCTGGGTTGTTTGCACGACCGGGTAGGCAACACATTGGTCACTTGGTGACCGAGCAACCTGCGCTGCCAACTCTCGATTGAAGGCAACTCTCTCTTCCGCCAACCACCGCGACCCGGTGGGAAGTTCGCGCTCGAGCACCTGAGCGATCTCGGCTTCCGTGTTTACAAACCACACACCTCTACCGTCGTAACCCCCGCGAGATGTTTTAAGGATGAAGGGGTAACCCACGTCTTGAGCAAAAGCTTTCGCATCGGTGACGCTTTCCACGTGAGACCAGCGCGGGCACGGAATTCCAAGGTCGGTCAGCACCTCACGCATGGCCAACTTGTCTTGGGCGTAGATCACCGCTTGAGGACTCGGGTACACGGGCTTGCCACAACCAGCAAGTATTTCCATCACTTCTGGTGTCAATAGTTCGTGGTCGAATGTGACTACGTCACAGGACGCCGCAAACTCACGGACCGTCTCTGGGTCATCTTTAAACCCCAAAACTGTGTTGGCGCAGACTAAAGCGGCGGGTTCTTCGGCGTTATTTGCCAATACTCTGAATCGAACTCCCAGAGCGGTAGCCGGCGCGACACTCATTTGAGCGAGTTGGCCCGCACCGATCATGCCCACCGTAGGCCCGAGTTCATGGCCGGCGGTTTGTGTCACGAGAGAAACTTAGTCCTTGAGGTAATTAGGAGGCGAGATAGTTAGACTCCACGGGTGGTTGGTCCCAAGAGTCTCGTTGAATCGGTTGACTCGTGGATCACTGGAATCTGGCGGGAACTCGCAAAATTTGGGATCGTGGGGCTATCCGCCCTCGTGATCGACATTGGGCTTTTTAACTTCCTACGGTTCTCAGGCGGCGAAGGACCCATGTATGACCGACCGATCTCTTCAAAGATCGTGAGTGTTGCTGTGGCAACAACGTTTGCCTATTTTGGGAACCGCTACTGGACTTTCCGCAAGCGCGGTCGCACCAACATGGGTCGCGAATACCTGATGTTTTTTGGTCTTAATGCAATTGCAATGTCTATTGCAATTGGGTGCTTGTGGTTTAGCCATTACCTCATGGGTTGGGATAGTGCACTGGCTGACAACATCAGCGCTAACGTGGTAGGTCTTGGATTAGGTACCGCATTCAGGTTTTGGTCCTATCGCAAATTCGTTTTCCCCGCGATCCCCGACGACCTCGAGCACCAGGGTGAACGCGAGCTCGCCCAGCGTGATGCAATCACTCCGATCTAGATTTACTCGGGGATATTGCCTCGTCCGCGGCGACGCGAGTCATCGAGTTCATGTAGCTCGTACACCTTGCGTTGAATGTCTTCAACGTTAGGGACATCGTTAATTACTAAATCACCGTCGTCACTCGCAGACTCAATCTCAAGCGTTCCATAATTCAATATTCGACCCATCACGCTGACTTCAAAGGACACGTTATTCACTTTGGATAACGGCATATCTCGACCCTGCTTGGTCAGTAATCCGCGCCTAACAATTATGCGCCTACTCGTGAACACGTACTGGGTTGTGAGCCAACGAAGAAAGGGCAGCGCAACTTGCCAGATCAAAATGAATGCGCCAGCACCGACAATTATCCAGCGGACAATACTGTTGTCGAAAGCAAAAAATGCCCAGGTCGCAACGAATACTTCAATGACCAAAACAATCGCCGGCCAGAGCAGCGCACGCCAGTGCGGCTTGAGTTCAAATGCGATTGTTTCGCCGGGCGCTAAGAGTTTTTCGGGGTACATGGCTCAATAGTGGCATGAACAACGTCCGCGGCCACGAGAATCTCGGATTCTTGACCAGGCCGAGCGATAACTAGATGCCCTTCAGGATCAATCCCAACACCGACCGCACTAAACGAAGGTTCACCGGGCCGAGACACGTTCAGTTGTGCACCGACACTCGAACACAGCGCCAGATACCGATGTGAGATTGACTCACAACTCCAATTCGAATCCCGCCAGCCTTCCACCACCTCATGCAACGCACCAAATACCGCCGTCAGGACTTGAGCAACCTGCGGGACCGGTGTAACCAAGTCGGACATGGACACCGAGTTAGGAAAATGTGCTGCACCAACGTTGATTCCGATACCAACAATCCACTGACCGGGAACACCTGCCGACTCGATCAGGATCCCACCGAGTTTTGCACCGCCAGCCGTAATGTCGTTGGGCCACTTGAGTTCAACGCTTGCTCCCAGTTCCGTGCAGGCGTCGAGGACGGCAAGTCCGGTAGCCAGTGGTAACCAGCTGAGCGAATCACAACCGTGGAGATCAACCAGTATTGAGCACCACAATCCGCTGCCGGATTCACTTTGCCAAGAACGATCAAGTCTGCCACGACCGGCCGTCTGTTCCGCCGAGAGAACCACCGTCCACGGGGGCACGGTTCCTCCGTCGCAGAATCGGGTCAGTTCGCTGTTGGTTGATTCGACGGTGTCAAGAACGATCACCTGCGGGCACGACCGGATTGACAATTCATTCATGCCGATAAGGTACGCCGAGAGCACATCCAGCCAGCTACACGTACCCCCCACCCACACAGGAGGATCATGAGCGCCGAGAGCACCCCTGACATTCACACCACCGCGGGCAGGGCCGAAGTACTGCGCTCCCGTCGCTCTGAGGCTGCCGGCAAACGCCAAGCCGCAGTGGATAAGCAACACGCAAAGCAAATGACTGCGATGGAGCGGATTGAGGCTTTCCTTGATCCCGATCATTTCAAGCCATTGACGGCCTTACCCGGCACCGTTCGCACAACTTTGGTTTGGAAAAAACCCGGCCTTATGGTGACGGCGTGATCACGGGCTATGGAACGGTTGACGGCCGGCAAGTCTGCGTGTTCGCCCAAGATTTCACCGTGTTCGGGGGGTCATTAGGTGAAGTATTCGGCGAAAAAATCGTCAAAATAATGGATCTTGCGCTCAAAACCGGATGTCCCATGATCGGTTTGAATGACTCGGGTGGTGCACGCATCCAAGAAGGCGTTGTGGCACTTGGACTTTACGGTGAAATTTTCACGCGAAACGTAATGGCCTCTGGGGTGATCCCCCAGATTTCCTTGATCATGGGTCCGTGCGCCGGAGGCGCCGTGTATTCCCCGGCGATCACTGACTTTATTGTGATGGTGGATCAAACCTCCCACATGTTCATTACCGGACCCGACGTTATTAAAACCGTGACCGGCGAAGATGTTGCTTTTGAAGAACTCGGAGGCGCGCACACCCACAACTCCAAGAGTGGTGTGGCCCACTACATGGCAACCGACGAGACCGATGCACTTGATTACGTGCGTGCATTGCTGTCGTACCTGCCTAGCAATAACCTCAGCGAACCAGTCGTCGTTCCCACACAAGTGTCCATGGAATTCACGGACGAGGACTACGCCCTTGACACGATTATTCCTGACTCACCGAATCAGCCCTATGACATGCATGACGTGCTGAGCGCAATTCTCGACGACGGTGACTTTTTAGAGACTCAACCACTTTTCGCGCCAAACATTTTGTGTGGTTTTGGTCGCGTCGAGGGTCACCCCGTTGGCATTGTTGCCAACCAACCCATGCAGTTCGCTGGGACACTCAACATTGAGGCATCAGAAAAAGCCGCCCGATTCGTGCGTACCTGCGACGCATTCAATATCCCAGTAATTACTTTTGTTGACGTCCCAGGCTTTTTACCCGGCACCGACCAGGAGTGGGACGGAATTATTAGGCGCGGCGCGAAACTCATCTATGCGTACGCGGAAGCAACCGTTCCTTTGCTCACCGTTGTTACCCGAAAAGCTTACGGCGGGGCGTACGACGTCATGGGTTCAAAACACCTTGGCGCTGACCTCAACCTTGCTTGGCCAACCGCGGAAATTGCAGTTATGGGCGCCCAAGGCGCCGTCAACATTCTCTACCGAAAGGAGCTTGCGGCGGCCGCAGATCCAGTTGCTGAACGCGCAGCGCGGGTTGAGGAATACACGGAGAAGTTTGCAAACCCCTATGTTGCAGCCGAGCGCGGCTACATGGACCGCGTGATTTTCCCGCACGAAACCAGACTGCAACTCACCCGCGGTCTGCGCGCGCTGCGGACAAAACGTGCCACC
>FUWD013230804.1_pt1 | contig 19379 bp, 15 predicted proteins | sample 1063281 | NCBI WGS metagenome assembly FUWD01 (sample SAMEA79048168, study PRJEB19326) | metagenome | biome: marine | reverse complement strand
CCGCTGTCGGGCTTATACAGGCCCAGGATGAGGTCGACCAAAGTTGTCTTCCCTGCTCCCGAGGGTCCCACAATTGCCGAGTAGCTGCCTGCTGGCGCCCGAAGTGTGACCTGGTCAATGGTTTGACTCGAAGCTCCCAGGTGCCGAAAATTCACCCCGTCAAGACGAACTTCTAGCCCGGGCCTAATTTCTTGCTTCGCCTCGGTGCTTTGGAGGTGGGTAGCCGCGTAGATGCTCGCGTCGAGTAGCTCGGGGGTATGCTTCAGCTTTAACAAGACTTCCTGCGCACCCGTAACCCAATTCTGCATCACCCTAAGGTCATTCCAAATTTGCTGTAGCGGGAGAATTGCGCCCATCATCCGAAACGAACCGGACAGGAATATTCCGAGAGCCAGAAGCCCTTCAATGAGTGAGCCCCGGCTGAGCTGCCAGACGACAAAACCGAGCGCCCCCACAATGAGGCCCCCTTCGGCAATGTAGCGCGGGAGGCTCTTCAGGATCTGCAGGGTTACGCCGGTTCGAGCACCCAACTTCTTCGCTTCAATGAATTTGGAGAGAAAAAAGTTCTGCTTAGACAACACCGCAATCTCTCGAAACCCGTCAACCATCTCGAGAATGCTTGACGTCGTCCCCACCGCAACTCTCTCAATGTTCCGTCCCGACTCCAGGTATCGCTTTGCCGTTGTAGCCTGAAGAAGAAATACCAACGTGCCGAAGTACGCTGCTATCAGGAGGGCAGAAATCCAATCAACCGCCAGAAAAACAACGAAAATTGAGACAAAAAGACTCCCCTCGATGACCAATGTGGTCATCGCCCCGAGGACCCCTGAAAAGGTCGCGTGCGTCGACGTCCCCACAAGAAAATCTATCTCAGAGCGCGAATACTTTCTGAGTCTTTGGAGGGACCCGTTGAAGAGGTACCGAGCGACTTTCGCTGAGTTCTTAATCTCAACTTTCGCGAGAAAAATGGCTGTCCACCTGGCAAACAGAATTCCCAGCCCGCCCTTCAATATGAACAGCCCTGCGACCGAGGAAATCAGGGTTATCACATTTGCTGCCGAGGGTTCGGGCAACGAGAACCCAAAGATTTCGAGATTCTGGCCTGACAGGCCTGAAGCAGTCACCGCCCCAAGCAGTCCCATCAATCCCACGGCAATGATGTCCAAGCCATTCAATGCCATCCTGATACCAGCCCGAACCGCGAAAAAAATCTTCTCTGGTCGAGTCAGAAGCGACCAAGAAACTCCTGCGAGCTTGAGAAGAGCGAGCGGACTAGCTTCTTGAGATTTTGATGCCATCAGGAAGAGCCCTGGTCCGCACCGCGAGAGGTGGCAAGCCCGGCGGAATGAACCTCCAAAACGGCTTCCAAATCTGCCTCGACCATAAGTTGTGCTAACTGTGGCGGAAGTACGCTCGGGCCCCAGCCGGTAGCGGCAGCGATTTTCCCGGGGTCGCCAATAAGGGAGTCGACCTCGGTCGGGCGGAGAAAACGAGAATCGAGCTCAACAAACTTTTCCCAATCCAACCCGAGATGACCGAAGGTGAAGCCAAGGAAATCTTTCACCGAATACTCAGTTCCTGTGGCGACCACGAAGTCGCCGGGCTCGTCCATTTGAAGCATCCGCCACATGGCTTCCACGTACTCCGGCGCGTACCCCCAGTCCCGAACCGCATCGAGGTTGCCCAAGTACAGCTTGTCTTGAAGACCCGCTTTGATTCGAGCCGCCGCCATGGTGATTTTTCGGGTCACAAAGGTCTCGCCGCGACGGGGAGACTCATGGTTGAAAAGAATGCCGTTCGTGGCGAACATTTCGTAGCTCTCACGGTAATTCTTCGTGATCCAGTATGAGTAGACCTTTGCCGCGCCATAAGGGGACCTCGGATAGAAAGGTGTTTCTTCATTTTGTGGCGGCGGGGAAGCCCCAAACATTTCGGAGCTAGATGCTTGGTAAAAACGGGCTCCGGATCCCACAATTCGGATTGCCTCCAGGAGGCGAATAGACCCCAATCCCGTCGTGCTGCCTGTGAGCTCAGGCTCGTCAAAACTGACCCTGACATGGGATTGCGCAGCGAGGTTATATACCTCGTCAGGTCCCACAGATTCAACGAGAGATACCATTCTCGAACTGTCGCTGAGGTCACCGTAGTGAAGAAAGAGCCCGTGATCGATAATAGATTCGTCAGCAATCAGGTGATCGATTCGGGCGGTGTTAGGTGTTGACGAGCGCCGCACAACTCCGTGGACCTCATAGCCTTTCCCCAGTAAAAGCTCCGCGAGATAGCTGCCGTCTTGACCCGTGATTCCGGTGACAAGTGCGATTTTAGGTTTCGAGGACATCACTTCTCTTCATTCTGCATCGTAAGTGTTCGACTAACGGTATCCGAAATGGATGAGGCGTCGAGTTTATGGTGGCGAAGCACCTCAGAAGCTTCCCCGTTTGCCGGGATACCCTGGACTCCGGCGCGGACAAGCGTTTTGGGGTTGCTGGAGGTAAATTCTCGCCGCAGACCCTCGTGCTTGGCAAGAGCAGGGTTGTGGTTTTCCAACACGAAGATGAGAGAAAACCCTTCGAGCCGATCCCCCAGGGGACGCCAATTATGAGCCGTGATATCGGCCACAGAAAATACTGCAGCCTCGTAGCCGTGAGATTCCTTCAGCACGGCAGCCGCTTCCAGAGCCTGATGAGTGAGAAGGGGCCCGCTAGACACGAGAGCCACCCCCTTACCTGGCAGCCGCTCGGTGAACGAAGCCGGCTCCCCCGCCGGTGCTAGAGGAGCTAACCCGCCCATTCGAATAAAGGATGGGCCGTCGTGGTTCAAAGCCTGGTCAAGCGACCACCGAAGCTCAGTTTTGCAGGAGGGCTCAAAAACCCTCATCCCGGGAATCGACGACATTATTCCCACATCGGTGACTGCTTGATGCGAAAAACCCGGAGCGCTCGGGACGATACCCGAGAGGAAACCCATGTAGATGATTCGGGAGTACTCCGTCGCATTGTTGAAAATCTGCTCGGTTGCCCGCATGGTGAGGAAAGTGGAAAAACTGTGAACAATAGGGATTCGGCCCGAAAGTGCCAGGGTTCCTGCCATGGACACCATGTCTTGCTCAGCAATTCCAGCTTGGACGTAGCGTTCGGGAAAAAGGTGTCGAGCTAAGTGAGTCCCCGTGTCGTAACTGAGGTCGCCATCAAGTGCCACAATTTCTGGACGGTCCTCCATCACCTCGCACAACATTTCTTCCCACAGCGTGAGCATCGACTCGCCACGAGCCCTCGGCGTAGCCGCATCGAATTCAGGACGCTCAACCGACGTAGGTTCCCGGTCACCTCCGCTCGCTTCACCGGTCACCGAGAACTTGAGATGGCTAACGGCGACCTCATAAAGGTCAAAAGCCACCGCGCCCGAATGGAACTTGTAGTACTCGCCATTTTCGGGAAAGGATTCCATCCAAGGAATCCCCGATCCCTTTCTTGTCGTCGCCCAAATAAAAGTAGGTTTGCTGCTCAAACGGGTTTCTTCCAGCGCTCTCAAGACCGCTTCGGGATCGTTACCTTCGCACTCGACATAGGTCCAACCCGAGCCTTCAACGCGCATCCTGAGGTTGCCCATAGGGAGGGTTTGCTCAGTCCAGGTGTCGGACTGAATAGCGTTCGCATCGACAATTGCCACGAGCTCACCCATACCGTCCCGAGCTGCCCCGGGCAATGACTCCCATATTTGGCCCTCGTTGAGCTCCCCGTCGCCCAACATGACCACCACCGGATCAGCGCTCGTCGGGTCAACCAACCGCTGAGCTTTTACAAACCCTTTGCCCTTCGATATGCCCATCCCGAGGGAGCCCGTGTTGGTCACCACGCCTGGAGTAATCGTCTCTGGGTGTCCCGGCAGTCCACCCAAACGCCGCAGGGTGAAAAGGTCTTCATCTTCGAGCTGACCACAGGCATGCATGGTCGCATAAAATGCGGGAGCGTCATGGCCTTTTGAGCTAAAAAACACCCGTTCTGTTGGCGTCGTCAGGAAATTTTCTCCCCCCAGAAACCGGCGCACTGCAACCATGATGTCCAAAGAACTCAGTGACGTCCCAATATGCCCGCTACCTGCGAATTGAATAGCAGTCAGAGCATTCAGCCGACATTGGTCGGCAACCTGCTTTAGGTCATTGGTTTCCTCCCAGCGCGCACGTATCGCGGATTGCGGCCAAAAGTCGAAGGGTTGTCCGGAATCGTTGAGTCTCTGGGAGGTTTGCGGTTTCACGTTATCTTTCCGATAGGGGGCAACAGTCCCGGGTTTTCGCTGACCAGGTGTTCCAGAACAATCCAATCATGTGGCACGTTAACGTCATGACTCTCCGCTTCAGGAAGAAAGAACCCCAAAACGCGCTTACCAGCGATCGAGCCATGGCTGAGCACTGCCCCTCGTTTGACTATTTCCAGGCTCGAGGCCTGAAAAAACAGTTGCTCCTGGTCTGATATCGGCCCGTTGAAGGCTCCGCCCTGGTCAAGGTAGGTGGTTGATTCTCCGGTAACAGGATCGAGACGCCACATTTTGGACGGATGTTCGGTCACCCCGCGCAGCGCCCGAAGGGAGTCCGCCCAGGGGTTGTCCGAAAATTCTTGGTGAGCTCGTGCAATCGAAGCGGAGGATCGCAGAGGGCTGGTCGGCCTGAGTATCGCCCACCACTGGTCACTCTCCCCCGGACACCATTCCTCCATTGCGTGGCGCAAAAAACCGATGTCATGCGCTCCGCTGGTGGCAAACTCCGAAGGTCGGAGTCCCGGGATCTCAGCGCCGTATGTCCGAGCGATCTCGGCGATATCTTGGGAATCCGTAGAGACAATAATTCGATCGGCTACTCCCGAGGCTTGCGCTGCAGCAATCGTGTAGGCAATCAGGGGGTGACCGGCAAGCATCTTGATGTTTTTATCTGGGACCCTCTCGCTGCCAGAGCGGGCGGGGATTATCGCAATTGTTTCGGGCACAATCTACGCCCCAAAGAAGGTAGAAACGACGCGAGTATCCGAATACTGGTCAATCGAGTACACCCCAGCGTCTCTGCTGCCATTACCCGAGTTCTTCACTCCACCAAAGGGCATATTAATCTCTGCGCCGTGAGTGGGTCCGTTGATACTGATCACGCCTGCCTCCAGCGCGCTGACGATTCTTTCCGCTCGCGCGATATCGCGTGACCACACAGCTGCTGTCAGGCCGTACTCGGTGGAATTCGCTGCCGCAGCAGCCTCGTCATCACTAGTGAACGAGAAAAATCGAGTTGCAGGCCCGAAAAACTCCTCGGAGGCCAGTTCATGGGCGATCCCGAGACCCTCAATCAGGGCGGGTTGAGCCACACAGCCACCCTCCCGTTGTTCCGATACCGCAGTGCCCAATCGAAGAATCGAACCCCCGGCTTCCTCTGCGTTGCCGAGAAATCCTTCAAACGCCGCCACGCTCTCGGGGTTGATGAGGGTTGACACGTCAACTTCCGGTGACATCCCGAAGCTCAACCGGTTGGCTTTCTCAACAAACAACTCGCGGAACGATGAGTACACCGAGTCTTCAATAATGACCCGGCTTGCTGACGAGCATCGCTGCCCCGCATTGCTGAAGGCGCTATCCACTGCCACTTCAGCTGCTTTGTCTAGGTCAGCGTCGGCGCAAACAATGAACGGGTTTGACCCGCCAAGCTCAATAATGGTCTTCGCCAAAGTGCGCGCAGTTGCTTCAACCACCTTCACCCCGGTTGCATAACTGCCGGTGAAGCTCACCAGGTCAACACCACCCTCGATGATGGCGGCAGCAATTTCTCCTTCTCCATGGATTACCTGGAAAGCATCCTGGGGGACCCCGCAGTCCCACAGAACCTCTGCGAAAAGGTTCGCACTCAATGCCGTCGTCGGCGAAGGTTTCAAAATGACACTATTTCCTGCCATGAGCGCAGGGAAAGATTTCCACGCGTAGTTGGGAAGCGGGGCGTTATACGTGACGATTAACAGCGCAACACCCAGGGGGATTCTTTCCACTCGAATATGGCGCTGATCGATAGCGCTAGGCAACGTGTATCCCGAGGGATGGCGCCCGTGAGAAGACACAAGGTATCCCATTTCTGAGGCGGCAGAAATCTCTCCCAGCGCCGCCGGCAACGTTTTCCCGGTCTCTTGGCGAATCAATGCAGCGAATTCATCCCCGCGACGCTCGAGGGTCGCCGCAACTTTGCGAACGATCCGCCCGCGGTTCTCAATAGTGGTGCGAGACCACTCAGCAAAAGCCTCGCGTCCTCTGTTGATGACCTCGCCGGCTTCGTTAGGGGCAGTGAATTTCACCGTTCCCACCACAGAGTGATCGAGTGGTGAATACCTCGTATAAGTTTCACCACTCACCATGCCGTAAACCCCCCGTCCACGATCATGTTCTGCCCAGTCATCCCCCGCGAATCATCGGAAAGGAGGTAGACCATCGCGGGCGTGATATCCGCAATAGAGAGCATGCGAGCCTGAGGAACATGTTGCTCAAATTTGTCGACAAACTCTGAATCTTGACCAGCGGCAACACCGCCTAGTGTCAGCGTGTTCACCCGGATTCCCTCGGATTGCAGATGTGTACCGTATTGCCTGGCTGCTGCCACGAGTGCCGCTTTGGAAGCCCCATAAGCAGGATGTTTGAGCGAACCCCTACCTTCGTCGAAGTGGCTGTAGAGCGCGGGCTTGGGCGATACCAGGCCGTACAAGGACCCCAACATGACTACCGAACTGGGATTTCCAAGGAGCGGAATCAGAAAATTGAATGTCGACATCACGCCGATTACGTTTACCTGAAAAACTTTGTCCCAGTCGTCCCGTTTGTATTCCGTGAGGTGGCGCTTTCCACTCCCTGGCAGAGAGTCAATGCCTGAGTTGAAAACGATTCCATCAATCGGCCCTGAGGTGCCCAACTCGGACAAAAACTGCCCGAGCGCTACATCGATGGTGACATCTAGTTCAGCCGAGGCAACAGAGCCCGGATAGTCGCGGGCGAGAGATTGAAGCGCTTCGTCATCGTGGACCCCCAACCCGACCGAGAGCACAGTTGCCCCTTCCTGGAGAAGAGATTCGACCCAGGATGGCCCCAGATTTCCGGCCGCTCCCACGACCATGACCTTCTTACCGGCAAGCCTATTTGGCAACATCGTCCCTGAGTATTGGGGTGAGGGCAGGAATATCTTTCACCAGCGCTCTTCCCACCAAAACGTCCGAATCTGCGGGCGCTACGCCATGTCCTGGCGAGCGGTACTCAAAGTCAGCAGAGCTTAAAACGTGACCTGCAGGCAAAGCTTCCTTGGCGACAATCATTTTGCTCAACTTTTTCAGTGGTGCCGCTTCGCTCTCGTAGGATCGTTTTACACCATCCCCCAAGGCGTCATGCGCTCGCCCAAGGTCACGGACCATCTTCCTCAAGCCATCGGGCTCTAGAGAAAAAGCGTGGTCCGTCCCCTTCATGGCGCGATTAAGAGTGAAATGCTTTTCAATAATCCGGGCTCCTAGAACCGAAGCAACCAAAGCCATAGCAATCCCACTATCGTGACCGGAGTAGCCGATGGTCACGCCAGGGTAGCGGTCGCGGAAAGTTGAAATCACACTCAGGTTTAACTCATCAAAACGCGGCGGATAGCCTGATGTGCACTGCATTACTGCCAGCGGTGCGCCCTCTCCCTGAACCACCCCAACCGCGCGGTCAACTGCCTCGAGGGTCCCCCCACCGGTGGAGATGATGGTGGGTCGACCTTTGCTGGCGATATAGCGGAGCAAGGGTGTGTTGGTCAGGTCGCAGCTGGCTACTTTGTAAGCCGGGACATTGAGGTCTTCTAAGAAGTCAACGCTGGGGAAATCCCAGGGCGTCGCAAAAAATTCAATCCCCTGAGATTGTGATTCCTTAATCAGCTCTACGTATTCATCTCGGCCGAACTCCAAGGCCTCGCGGTGCTGTCCATAGGTATGACCGAACGCATTCTCACTCTCATACGGCGCGTTGTAGGCCGCTTCCGTAAAGAGCGCTTTGTTGTCCCGCTTTTGGAACTTGACGGCATCCGCACCCGCAAGCGCTGCCGCCTGAATCATTTTTTTGGCCGTTTCCATATCACCCTGATGGTTAGCCCCTATCTCTGCCACCACATAGGGCACGGTGTCATCAGTAATAGTCGCGGTTCCAATGGAAAAAGAACGGGAGTGTGAAGAAGGCTGAGAAGTCATAGGCAAAACCCTACCCCGGCTGACACGAAGTACCCGGTCATTTCTTACCATTCCAAGCACTTATGACGCGAAGGGCATATCGGAAAAATCTTGCGCCGACGCTAATCGGGTGCCGCAATGGGTACAGCCACCACTCTCTGGCATCCAGGCGCGACTCAAGAGCATCCAGCTCCGGATTTACTTGGATTACTGGGGGGTGAGAGAGGGGTAAATCCATGGTGGAGGCAGGGACCTGTGAAACATAATCTTCAAATTGAGTATGCGTTGATTCCACTCCAAAACCAATGTTTTCGACAAGATTGATGTGGGGAACAGCGCTCAGATAACCCCTTTGGGCGAAATGGACGGCGAAGGGAAGGGCCCAGGAGTCCAAGGTTCCCGCCGACTTCAACATTTTGGACATGGACTGCTTTCGTGCTCCATCAGGGAGGCGGGAGAGAATTTCCCGCTGCTGCTGGTCACTCCAGGAGGCCTCGAGGTCCCCGCTCTCAACGAGGGTTGTCCAGGTCCTGGACCATGTAGCCCACCCCCAAATCCTCAGGTCAGAAGAAAAATCGTACGAATAGGGGCTGACCTTTTGTCCCCGCAATCTTGAGCTGCCACTGATCACGCCCACGGTGGGCTCGTCACTGTATCGATCAAGAAGCTCATCGCAGTAGGAGAAAAAAGTGCGGTCAGGAACGCAGTCGTCTTCTAAGACAATCGCTCGATCAACGGTCCGAAAGACTTCTGTGAGGCCACTCACAATTCGATTCTTCAAACCCATGTTTTCCGACGCAAAAATCTCCACTACTTCACAAGGCCAATCCACTTGTGACACCGCCTCGCGAGTGCGACGGACTTTTTCAGCATCTGAGGGCACGTTCGCGCGTGGTCCGTCCATCACGAGATACAAGCGAGGTGGACGGGCCTGAGAAACCGCCCGAAACACGCGCGCTATCAAAGTGGGGCGGTTGAACCCGATTATTACCACCGGGCTCTGTTCGCTCACGATCACTCCTCTACTCCGCTCTGCCAACCACGCTAGGCCCTGGAGTTGTTACCTTTCGGGACAATGTGACTAGCGTAGTGATGTGGACCAGCCGATTATTCATGTGAATTTTTCACAGACCGGCGGTGCCGGGCAACTCGCCCACACTTTGGCCACCGCGCAAACCTCCGCTGGTAGGGACAGCCGGGTCCTCTCCATCATCGATGGGACTTTACGGACCGAGCCACTCACCAGCCCCATTCACACTGCGGCGGCTGGCATTGATCGCTACCTGGTTCAGAGTCCCACCTTTTCGGCCCCCATCAGCCTCTTGCGCGACCACGGACCTAGCAACATTCTTACCCTGATTTCTGAACACGCTGTGGTTCATCTTCATGGATACAACGGGGCACTCTCCTTGACCGACATCACCGCCATCAGTGCTCGTCAAAAACTAGTCTGGACATTCCATGACATGAATCCCTTCACGGGCACATGCCACTACGCCTTGGGGTGCACGTCGTTTAGTGCAGGCTGCGACGACTGCCCCGCGGTTCGGCCGGCTTTCCGCCCTCTCGTATCTCGCCACCATCGAGCAAAAATGCAGGCTTTTGCTCTCACGGAGAACGCTTCTCTCGTCGCACCGAGTGAGTGGCTGGCCCGTCTAGCTCGCACTAGTTCTATCTTCGAAGCTCGTTCGGTCTCGGTGATTCCAAACCCCTACGCGCCTGCTTTTGAAAAACAATCGTCCGGGCCCTCAGACCCCTCTTCCGCTCCTTCGGAGAAGTCGGTGACCGTTGGGGTCGTAGCGGCTGATCTGTTGGACCCGGTGAAAAACGTTGCTGAAGCCGTCGCGGCCTTTCGGCGGGCTCGGGAACGAAATCCTTCCCTTCGCCTGGCACTAGTCGGCGCACGTGGCGAGGAGTACGCAGGACCGGGAGTCGAGATTATGGGCGCGCTAAAGAATGAAGCACTACCAGCGTTCTATTCTCTGTGCGACGTCATCGTTATGCCCTCGCTTGCAGAGAATGCACCACTCGTCATTATCGAAGCCTCCTCACAAGGGTGCCCGACTTTGGCCCGCGAAGCAGGGGGAAGCCCAGAACTTCTGACTCGGCTTGGAGCGGGGTCCGTGTACACCTCGGCAGATCAACTCTCTGAGCTTCTCGAAAGTTTTACGCCTCTGACTTTGGCCGCTCGCACGGCGCTTCGCGACAAGACTCACGAGGTTTTTAGCCCCTCAACTGTCGCGAAACAATACGATGAAGTTTACGAATCTTAGAGATTCGCGACCCGAATAGGGAAAATTGACGAGAAAGAGCACACAACGTATGTCGGAACACATTCTCGTGACGGGCGCTGCAGGGTTCATCGGTTCTGGCATTGTCCGCAGACTCAACGAGCAAGGCCGACAAGTGTTTGGCGTGGACGCACTCCTGGGTGGTCTCTACCCCGCCCAAGAAAAAAAGGAGCGGTTTGCTGAACTCTCTTCGTTGTCGGGAGTGGAAATGCTTGCGTTGGACTTGCGAGATGGAGATCTCAGCCTTATCCCTGGCACCATCACGCACGTTATCAACGAGGCTGCAATGCCCGGGCTTTCGTTGAGCTGGGATGATTTTGAACTGTATTCCAGTTGCAATCTCAGCGCACTTTCGCGGCTCTTGGAAGTTGCCAAATCCTGGCCAGTAGAGAAGTTTGTTCAGGTTTCCACGTCTTCGGTCTACGGAGCACATGCTGTAGGAGACGAGTCCCAGGCCCTGCAACCCGTCTCGCCCTACGGCGTGACCAAGCTCGCAGCGGAACACTTGGCCCTCGCATATTGGCGCGATTCTGGAATTCCTAGCACCGTATTGAGATATTTTTCCGTCTATGGTCCTGGGCAAAGACCGGACATGGCGTATCGAAAATTCATTACCCAGGCTCTGGCAGGAGACCCCATCACGCTTTATGGCACAGGGGAACAGTCGCGAACAAACACCTACATCTCTGATTGTGTCGAGGCAACGATCTCCGCGCTGGCTCTCGCGATGCCGGGAGAAATCTACAACATTTCAGGCTCCGAGCAGCGGACGATCAACGAAGCACTCGCCATCATCGAATCGCTCACCAACCACCCCCTCACTATCATTCGTGAGCCCGCGGCACGAGGAGACCAACTCGAGACCCGAGGAGATTCTGCTAAGGCCCGGGAGCAACTGGGCCTCAAAGATTCTGTCAATCTTGAAAGCGGCCTAGAAAATCAATGGAAATGGCTCCTCGAGCGGCGATGATGGCAAAAAAATCGGCGGGCACACCGCCCCGCATTGTTGTGGGAGCCATCGACGACAATATGGTCTACCCCTTGCTTGTCTGGGCATGGTCATTGCACCACACCGCACAAGCAGGCTTTCGATTCGTGATCGGCCATCTCGCAGGAACCCTTAGCGATCACAACCGATCAACTCTTGGGCAACTTCTGGACTTCATGGGAATTGAACACGAGTTTCGAGCGCTGCCCTTCGATAATCGCTTCATCACTCAGGGCCATATTTCCCCCACTACCTTTGCAAAATTTGTTCTCGCTGACATGATTCCGACTGAGCACGTGTGGATCGATGTCGACACTGTTGCTTCCACCGGCTGGGACTCGATTTTCTCTGCAATCGAGAAACCCGCTCCAGGCATTGAGCTCATCGTTGCCGAACGCGGGGGCGCAAGCGCTGGCTCCTCAAGAATGGCGGCGTCACCCAGCGATCTCGCTTTCAACGCGGGCGTTCTCGGTTGGCCCGCCGGGCCTCGGCGGGCCTGGTCGAAAGCGCTGGATTCCATGGCGCAGGTCCAAACCCAAGAACAGCACCTCTTCAATGATCTGTACGCGGGTGCAGTATCTAAAGTGCCTGAATCTTTCAACACCCTCACCTACCGAATTGACACCCTCAAAGAGTTACCCCAACTGCCCCATATCCTGCATTTTGCAGGAGCCCACAAACCGTGGCAATTACCGAAAAGATTTCGAAAGCGCTGCTATAGCCACGAATGTCCTTGGTCGCTTTGGTTCAGCGCTGAAAGGGACATGCAGTCAAGTCTCCCCCCGCACCTTCGTGCGTCGCTTCTGCACCCTCTCCAGCGCGCCGCTTTACGCTCCGGACAAGGCGGATGGGCGCCCGAACAACGGGGGCTTGGACTACTTAGTGTTCTTCAGAAAGTGGGCCCTTTCGGATGGCTACTGGTGATCGCGGCAAAACCATTCCGTGCGCTGATTCCTCGCGGCACCCACCCTCTTCACTACAGTTGAAGTCCCCAGGAAAGTGACCCCGGTGCCCACAGACCGTTTTAGCACGAGGAAAAACATCGTTGCGCTCGGGCTTGACGACAATATGGTTTATGGATTCTTGGTTCTCGCTCACCGCCTGGCGAGGACACCACGCGACGAAGTTTTTCTCGTCGTGGGTTACTTCCCCGGCAAGCTTTCTGCGAAAAACGTCGACCTGATTGGCAGATACCTTTCATGGCTGGCGGTTGAACATGACATCGTCGAGTATTCCCCCCACGAGCTTTTCACGGAGCGACGACACCTCACAGCCACGACGTTCCTCAAGTTCGTCATTTCAGACGAACTGGGCCAACCACACCTATGGCTCGATATCGACACAGTGGTTACCAGCGGATGGGACAGTATTTTCCGCGCGATCCGCGAAGCTCCTGGCTCTGCCGGACTCGTCGTCGCTGAGAAAATTTCGGGCCCCGATACGCGGTTCGAAGGCTTCAACGCCGGCGTGCTGGGGTGGACGGAAAAAACCCGGGAGGACTGGTTGCCAGCTCTAGCGTCTCTCCCCGAAAAGCGCTTTAGCTCCGAGCAATACCTCTTCAACACCCTGTATTCAGGGAAAACCTCCTCCGTGGGGTCGGAGTTTAATTTCCTTTCCAGTTGGCACCGTAACTTCGACCCAGAAAATATGCCTCAGATCATTCATTACTCCGGCCCACTAAAGCCTTGGCATCTTCACCGATCCCATGCCTCTCGATGGACCAAGATCAACCCAACCTGGTCCGTGTGGTTCCAGGCAGAGCGGGAGATGATGACCGACATAAGAGGACAAGGCTTCGCCTCGACGGTGGCAATGCACTGTCGCCGAGCACTCTTCAGCGGTCGGCTTCACACCGGAAAAGGGTCTGCGGCGAGCTGGGTGCTGCGAGTCCTGGCCATTTTGGGGCCCCTGGGTGCTCCCCTGACCTGGCTCCTCGTGACTCGAGCAAAAACATGAGCACGATAGCCGTCGTCTACTACCACGGTGCCACGCTTAAAAGCAGAAGCGTTGTTACCTCTGTCATTGCTGATCTTCGAGACGAAGGGCACACCGTTCATTTCCTGGACATCAGTGGCTTCACCACTATCAGCCAGGATTTCCCTCCCCAGTGGATTGCCAGAATGCTGGGACACAGAGTGTTTAGAAAACGCTTCGATTCTTTTCTTCAAGAGCGGGATGTGACACACCATTACTTGGGGGAAAACCGAACCCTTCCCCGTCCCTTGACCCCCGGGCAGCAGCAGGAGTGTCACGTTGCCATCGAATCGGAGCTTCTGACCTATTTCCGACGTGAATCTCTGACACCCTCTCATTGGTTTGTTAACTCTCTTCGTGGCGAGCTGACTCGGCAAACGACCGCGAGCTACGCGGCCATTGTGGGGGCCCTTACGGAACTTTCTCCAGACTCAGTGCTGATTCCCAATGGCAGAACCTCCCGCCAAAAAGCAGCCCGCCTAGCGGCGGAATCACTCGGTATCGTTACTCGGTTTTACGAGAATGGTCGAGCTCGCAAAGATTCCTACTACTTAGGCAACACCCAACCGCACGACCGTCTCGCTTCCCAAGCTGAGATCGAGAACTTCCTCGCAAAAGTCTCGAGTCGTGAGATCTCTTCCCTGGCGTCAGCGTGGATTGAAGAGCGCACTTCCGTGGGCTCTGGAACAAATAGTTTTTCGTCACGGTGGGCTGCCCCCTCGGGCCTCTCGGGCCTCTTGGGCGACGAGAAGCAAGGGACCAAGCCCCATGCCGTTTTTTTCACGTCCTCAGCAGATGAGTTTCTTGCCTTTGGCCCGATGTGGCAGATTGACTCGTGGAGTAGTCAATTCGAAGCATTCGACATGGCGATGACGACACTAGAAAAAATGGGTGCATCCATGACCCTTCGAGTCCACCCCAATCTCACCGGTAAGAGCCGAAAATACTTCCTCAAAACCGTGAAAGCCATTCGCTCTTTGGAACAGCGGCACCCAGGGCTCGAAGTTCTGTGGCACACATCCTCAGCTAACTCTTACGACCTCGCGGCGAAAGCTGATTGGGTGATCGCCGAACGATCAACAATTGGTTTGGAAGCAAACCTGATGGGTAAACCTGTGTGGGTGAACCAGGCCAGCCAATGGGATCAGATTGCCGATGTCAGACAAATGTTGAAACCAGAGGATGTGACCGAGTCACACCTCACCCCTTGGGAAGTTGACCCCGGCGGGGCTCAAAGGTTTGTTGCCTATTGGATGCTTCAAGAACGTCCCTTGCGGCACCACTGGGACACGTGGTCTTCCTGGGACCCCGAGAACCCACCTCTGCGCATGCGGATTGCGAACCTAGCCGTGAAGAACTCGTGGCGACACCGCTTGCACCTGCTTGCGGTGGAGCGAGACCGATGGCTCAACGCCCTCTTTCGCTTCAAGCACCGCTGATAGAAAGCATTAGTCTGGTTGGGTGAGTGATGAAGCCCCCGAAACCACAAGTCTGAGCACAGCGCAACGCATCGCCGGTTTTAAGGACCGTTTGAATGAGGCCGTGACCAGTAGCGAGGAACTGTCCCAAAGCCGACAACACGCCAAAGGGAAGCTCACCGCGCGGGAGCGGATCGCTCTGTTACTTGACACCGGTTCGTTCGTCGAAATCGACGAGTTTGTCCGCCATCGCAGCCAGGCTTTTGGGATGGAAGCCAAACGCCCCTACGGCGACTCGGTAGTGACAGGATTCGGAACAATCCACGGTCGTCAGGTTGCTGTTTACGCCCAAGATTTCACCGTGTTTGGTGGCTCCCTCGGCGAAGCCGCTGGCGACAAGATAATCAAAATTATGGACCTCGCTTTGAAAACCAAAGTGCCCATTATCGGGATTTTAGATTCCGGCGGCGCTCGGATTCAAGAAGGTGTTATCGCGCTGGGAAAATATGGGGAAATTTTCAAGAGAAACACCCTGGCATCTGGGGTAATCCCTCAAATCTCGATTGTGTGCGGGCCGGCCGCCGGTGGAGCCGTGTATTCACCGGCTCTTACCGATTTTGTGATTATGGTCGACAAAACGAGTCAAATGTTTGTCACCGGTCCTGATGTGATCAAAGCCGTGACAGGTGAAGAAGTGGGGATGGAAGAGCTCGGCGGTGCCCTCACCCACAATAAAACGTCCGGAGTCGCACACTATCTGGCTCCGGATGAGGCAGATGCTTTTGACTACGCGCGCGTCCTGCTGTCCTATCTCCCTGATAGCTGGGACAGCGGCACCCCCGTGTACGTGGCCAATTCGGAACTGGAAATAACGGATCGCGATCGACGTCTCAATGAGATCATTCCAGACAGCACTTCTGTTCCCTACGACGTCCTGCGCATCGTCGAAGCGATAGTGGATCCTGACTCATTCCTTGAAGTGCAGCCTCTGTTCGCCCCCAACATCGTGATCGGTTTTGCCCGCGTTGAAGGACAGTCGGTGGGAATCATCGCGAACCAGCCCAACGCGATGGCCGGCACCCTCAATATCGACGCGGGCGAAAAGGCCGCTCGGTTTGTCCGTTTCTGTGATGCCTTTGGGATTCCAATTCTCACTTTGGTGGATGTTCCCGGCTACCTTCCTGGCACCGACCAAGAGTGGACGGGGGTCATTCGTCGGGGAGCAAAGCTGCTCTACGCTTACGCCGAAGCAAGCGTTCCTCTCATCACCGTGATCACGCGCAAAGCTTACGGTGGCGCCTACATTGTGATGGGGTCTAAACAACTGGGCGCCGACCTCAACTTTGCCTGGCCTACAGCCGAAATTGCTGTAATGGGAGGGCAAGGGGCTGTCAATATTCTTTACCGCAACGAAATTAAGACAGCAGAGGATACCGGTCAGGATGTTGCTGAAGTCCGCGCGCAATTAGCCAGCGAATACACTTACAACGTTGCTAGTCCGTTTCTTGCAGCCGAGCGTGGAGAGATCGATGGGGTCATCGAGCCGGCGGCAACGAGGACCACCATTGCCAAGGGTTTGCGCGCCCTGAAGAACAAGTCAAGAACTGCTCCCGCGGGGAAGCATGGGAATATTCCTCTGTGATTAGGCGTTTGCTAAATGTGGGCATAAAGCGCCTAAAACGATTGCGCGAGCGTCTCACAGTCGTCCGTTTTTTAGTTCCGAGTCGACCTTTTTCGCGAATTCTGAGACCTTCGATCCCGGTCGTGGTATCGATGACTAGCTATCCCGCAAGAATCGAAAATGCTTGGCTGTCGATCGAATCGCTTCTGCGCCAATCCGTTTCCCCCAAGCACTTGCTCTTAGTGCTGGCTGAGGACGAGTTCCCAGATCGTGTCCTACCCAAGCGGATTTGTCAGCAACAGAAGCGCGGGCTAGACGTGATGTGGACTGAAAAAACGGCGGGAAGCTATGACAAGTTGCTGCCCCCCCTCCAAGAATTTCCTGGTTTGCCAATTATTACGTGCGACGACGACAAGTTCTTCCCGCGAACACTGCTCAAACAGCTATACACGGCCTCACTTGCCAACCCAAAAACGGTGGTGGGTGCTCGGGGGTGGAAAATTCGACTGAACAATCAAACTCTGGAATACGGAGTCGGTTGGACCCGAGCCGAGCGAGGGGCTAGTGGCCATGCTTTACTGCTTCCCGGCGGAAATGGTTGCCTATACCCGCCAGGAAGTCTCCACGAAAGCGTCTTGGACACGGTGAGCGCCCTCGCAAAGGCTCCAACAGCTGACGATTTGTGGTTCTGGGGTGCTCTGATGAAGAGGCACACCCCTATGTACTGCCTTGGTCTGCCACCGCATCGACCGGTGAGGAAACAAGCAAACACCCCGGCTCTCGCTCACCGCAATGACTCGGCAAATGGTCCCCAATTTCAATCAGTTTTGAAACATTTTGAGATTAATTTGGTTGACCTTCTCTTGGAGGCGGACACGTCGCCAAAGCCCGAGCTTGAGGCCTGAAATATAAAATCTGAAAACATAGTTACCACTAAGCACAAAGCGCCCATTGGAGCCCCATCTTGAAAATTCTCATCGCAATCAACTCAGACATTTATGTCCGAAACTACCTCAGGACTAAAGCGTTTTCGCGGCTGTTTGAAAAGTTTGATTGTGAAATTATTGTGAATAACTCCATCTCCCTGAGGGGCGAAGTGGAACAACACCCAGCCTTTAGAGGGTTATACAGCGGCAACGCTCGAAGCGACAGATGGCACCAAATTCTCTTCAACGTCTTGATGTGGCGCAACCGGAAGAAGTCTCAGACTTTTCTTTATCGGTGGATGAGAAATAGCCAATGGCCTCTGCTATCGCCTGGCGACTCATTGCTTCGTCGCGCGGCACTGCTTCTCCGCTGGGCCGTGGGTGCCGGCCGCGGTCCAAACGGTCTGTTAATCCCATTTCTCGGGAGCCGCCTGCTATCCGGGATTACCACCCGGTGGCTCAAACGAAAAATACCTATCAACCCGACGATCAGCAGTTTCTTTACAAACGTGGAGTACGACTTAGTTATATTCCCGTCTGCCGGCTACGATTCGGCCACGATTGATCTGACGCGCCAAGGACGCCGGTCAGGCACAAAAACTCTGTGCCTGATTGACAACTGGGACAATCTGTCCTCCAAGACTGTATTTTGGATTCGGCCCGACTTCCTTGGCGTGTGGGGCGAACAGTCCGCATCCCACGCCGAAATCATTCAGGGATTTGAGACGGAACAGGTTTTCACAGTGGGCACACCCAGGTTTGATGTCTACTTCTCTCCCACCGCTCAGCAGGCTTCCGCCAGCCACTACCCCTTCCCCTACGTCCTTTTTGTTGGGTCGGCAATGCCTTTTGATGAAGAAGGCGCTTTGCATGAAGTGGAAACCGCTCTAGATCAGCTCCCGTCAAGGTTTCAAAAATTTAGGGTGGTTTATCGCCCTCATCCCTGGAGACAAGGCAAATCTGGGCAACCACCTTTTGATTCCGCCCGCTACACCCGAACGCTTTTGGACAAGCAGATGGCCTCTCGCGAACTATCCCACTCAGGTAAGGGAGTGAGTGAGGGATTTCAGCCCGACTTAGATTACTACCCCTCTCTTATTAGCCATGCGGAACTTGTGGTTGGGCCACTGACCACGATGCTGCTGGAGGGCACTTTGTGCAAACGGGAAGTCCTTGGGCTGGCGTACCCGGATGGCAAGAATGCACACACCTCGCGCAGGTATTTTGCCCATTTTGATGGCATGGATGCGTGTGAGGGTTTTGACTTCTGTATTCAACAAAATGACTTAGTCCCGTTGGTTCAGGAGAAAATCACCCGAGACGATCCTTTCACGCAACGGTCAGTTGCTGCTTATCCCCGTTTCATCCACAAGCCCCTGAACGGGTACGCGAACGAGCTCTTAAGTATCATCACTACGATTGTCGAGGAGAGGTAGTTTCTGTCCGAGTGAACCCTTCCCGCCTATTGCGACAGCAGATTTTTCTGTCTTCAATTTGTTAGACGTAAGGAGATACCATGATTCTCGCCTCGGTATCCACTCGCGCCTCAGACCAGATGGGCGCAGGTCATTACTACTGGACCTACCAAAGTTTGCACGCTCACCAAGTCAGGAAGGGCTCATCCGCGGGGAAAACTATCGGACCTAAATCCCTTAACGCTGCTCACATTGATGCCAGCATGAAGCCAAATCTTCAAAAATATGAATTCAACGTGTCCCCCTGGGCGTTCCGGAACTACGCACTCTGGTCCCTGCGCCGAGCCATCGAAAAGGCCGCCGCGAAAGGGGTGACTCATGTCCAATTCTACGATGGTGGGCTAATGGAGTTGCTGGTGTGTGCTCTCGTAGCCCGCCGGCTACCTTCCGTCAATTTCCTATACAACTTCCACTGGGCCGAACAGTGGATTGATGCGCTTTCACCCCGAAAATTCAGGCTACTGCCTTTCCAGTTTCTACTAAATAGG
>FUWD013230990.1_pt1 | contig 19400 bp, 18 predicted proteins | sample 1063281 | NCBI WGS metagenome assembly FUWD01 (sample SAMEA79048168, study PRJEB19326) | metagenome | biome: marine | reverse complement strand
CCGTTTTTGATCAGACCGTTTGAGCACGGTGCCGACATTGTGATCCATTCGGCAACTAAGTTCTTGGGTGGTCATGGAACGGTTATAGCCGGTGCGATCGTTGATGGCGGAAAATTCGAATGGTCCAAATCGGACAAGTTCCCAGGCCTAACCAAGCCTGACCCTAGCTACCACGGCGTTGTCTACACCGAGGCCCTGGGTGACGGAATTGCCTTCATCATCAAGGCCAGAGTTCAGCTCTTGCGTGACATTGGAGCTGCGGTTTCTCCAGACACTGCCTTTTCGTTGATTCAGGGAATTGAAACCTTGAGCCTTCGGATGGAGCGACACGTTGACAATGCCAGCAAGGTTGCAGCTTGGTTAGAGGCTCATCCTCAGGTTCTGAAGGTCAACTACGCAGGCCTAACATCCAGTAAGTACCATGAGGCTTACAAGCACTACGCGCCCAAGGGGGCAGGAGCTATCGTCTCGTTCGAGATTGCTGGTGGCCTAGATGCCGGCGTCAAATTTGTCGAGGGCGTCGAACTATTTAGCCACGTGGCCAACATCGGTGACGTTCGTTCGCTGATTATCCACCCGGCATCAACAACTCACTCTCAGCTGGACCCAGAGGCGCTTGCCAACGCTGGAGTTACGCCGGGTCTGGTGAGACTGTCGGTTGGACTTGAGAACTACGAGGACATCGTCGCTGACCTACAGACGGGCTTCGCCGCGGCAAAATAAATGGACTTTCAAATATCTGAAGACTCTGCTCCCTCGGAATTTATTTCCGAGGAGCAGCGTCGTCAGCTCGTCGGAAGACCACCTGCCAGCGGTGCATGGCGTGCTGGAGACAACCTTGGAGACCGAAAATTCTCCAAGGTTTTTTCGCTCCCTCTGGAATCAGGCGAACCCTTGAATCAGGCAGTTTTGTCCTATGAGACCTGGGGGGAACTAAACGCTGCAAAATCAAATGCCGTCTTGGTGCTGCACGCCCTAACCGGAGACAGTCACACCACAGGACCATCAGCCCCCGGACACCCAACGGCAGGTTGGTGGGGAGGCCTAATTGGTCCGGGGCTCGCAATCGATACCAATAAGTATTTTGTAGTGACGCCAAATGTTTTGGGAGGCTGCCAAGGATCGACCGGACCGGCTTCTCTGAACTCCAAGGGTCAAGAATATGGGCCCAGTTTTCCTCAGCTCACGATCAAAGACCAGGCCTTATCTTTTGAGGTACTTGCTCAGCAGCTCGATGTTTCCAGATGGTTTAGCATCATTGGCGGCTCCATGGCTGGGATGCACGCCATGGAAATGGCCATCAGTTCACCCAATAGCGTCGAGCGCCTAGCAATCTTGGCCGCTCCCCCATTCACAACCGCGGATCAAATCGCCTTAAACACGGTTCAGCTTGAGGCCATCAGATCTGATGCGAACTTTGCCGGAGGTTCTTATTACGACGCCAAACCAGGATTTGGACCTCACCGCGGCCTTGCTCTAGCACGCAGAATGGCGCTCCTAAACTACCGCTCTCCAAAGGAGCTAAACGATCGATTCGGTAGGACGTGGCAATCCAAGGTGAGCCCGCTTACCGAGGCTGGCAAATACGCGGTTGAGAGTTATCTAGATTTTCACGGCAACAAGTTCGTGAGGCGGTTCGATGCCAACAGCTACGTGACTCTCGTAAATGCCATGAACTCGCACGACGTTGGCCGCGGACGCGAATCAGTCGAATCTGCACTCAACACAATTGCTTGCCCGACACTAGTTATTGGCGTGGACAGCGATCGGCTGTTCCCAATCAGCGGTCAGCAACTGATAGCAGATTCCATCAGCGGCGATTTACACGGTGGTCAACTGCACGTGATTCAGAGTGAATATGGCCACGACGGCTTTTTGATTGAACTCGACGCGGTAGGGAAGCTACTTGAAGACTTCTTGTCCTAAAGTGTGAAGCGTGAACCTTCTAAGATCAAAATTTGCAGTCTGCTTCTTTTTCTTCTCCGGTGGATCATCCCTTGCGCTTTGGGCCGTTCACATTCCCCTAATTGAGCGAACTGTTGGGATTGGCTACGTCACTCTCGGAGCGTTATTTATGTTCTCAGGTTTAGGTGGCTTTTTGGCCATGCAAATTTACGGCTGGATTATTGACCACATTGGAGCAAAAACTGCCACCCGAATTGGTGGCCTTGTCGTGGGGCTTTCACTATTAGGCCCAGCATTCGCACAAGACATCTGGTCACTCGGTCTCGCGATATTTTTCCTCGGGTTCGGAATTGCGGGAGTAGACGTTGGGATGAACGCGGCGGCTCTGCAAGTCGACAAAGTCAATAAGCGCGCAATCTTTACCTTTTTCCACTTGTTCTGGTCAATCGGAGGTCTCTTCGGCGCAGCTCTAGGTTTCGCCACTATTTCTGCAGGATTCGATCAGTCGCAAACCCTCAGCATCACAGGTGTGGTGTTGAGCGTCACGGGAGTTATTCTCGCCGGTTGGCTGCTGCCTAACGAGGTTGTGGCAACCAAAGAAGACAAAAACCAAAATCGGGTTGACTCTCGGGCAAATCGCCGAGTACTGCCTTTTGTTATTCTGGCCGGACTCATGGCAGCTGCTGGGGCAATAATTGAGGGCGTCGCACAGGACTGGTCGGCGCTTTACCTAATTGACATTCAAAACGTCAGCGTTGCTTTAGCAGCTTGGGGTCTTGCCGCCTTCAACCTAGGGATGATCACCGGTCGCATTTTCATCGATCGAATAGTTGAAAACAAGGGGCGGGGTTTCATTATTCGCTGGGGATCACTGCTGGGTGGATTAGCAATCGCTGCCCAGGCACTCGCCCCTAACTTCGAAACCTCACTTATGCTTTGGTATTTCCTTGGCCTCGGAATTTCCGGGGTTGTGCCTCAAATCTTCGCTGCCGGAGGCGAAATCGGTGAAGCCACCCACTCGGGCAGAAACATGGCAAGGGTTGTTGGCATAACATACATTGGCGCGCTAGCTGGGCCCTCGGCTATTGGACTCTTGACCGCTATCTATCCGTTGAATGTTGCAATCGGCTGGGGAACGGTACTCGCGATATTTATTCTGGTTGCAAACCCTAGATTGGAAAAGCTCACTAAATGACCAAGCTGTTTAGCTCTATAAAGATTCGTGACCTTGAAATCAAAAACCGGCTCTGGGTATCTCCCATGTGCATGTATTCATGCGAGGGCCAAGACGGCATTGTTGACCAGTGGCATCTGGTTCACCTGGGATCCAGGGCGATGGGAGGCGCGGGCATGGTGATAGCTGAGGCCAGTGCAGTCAGTCCAGAAGGACGTATCAGCCCTTGGTGTCCAGGTCTCTACGATGACCACCAGATTGCTCCCTGGAAAGTCATCACAGACTTTATAAGGGAGCAAGGTGCGACCAGCGGAATACAGCTGGCTCACGCTGGACGAAAGGGCTCCACCCATCGACCAACATCGGGTTCTGGTTCGGTAGCGACATCCGAGGGCGGCTGGGAAACCTACTCCGCGACATCAGAGGCTTTTGAGGGTCTTGCTGCCCCCAGAATCCTTGCCACTAGCGAAATGCCTGGAATCGTTGCGGATTTTGTCAGTGCCGCGTTGAGGGGCCAGAAAGCAGGGTTCGATTCGATAGAAATTCATGCTGCCCACGGTTACTTGCTCCACCAATTTTTGTCACCGATTTCGAATAAGCGTGATGACGCCTACGGCGGAACACTTGAAAACAGGGCCCGATTGTTGCTTGAAATAGTGGCCGAAGTTCGCAAAGCATTGGGCGAGCAAATGCCGATCTTCATTCGGTTCAGCAGCACAGATTATATCGAGGGAGGTTGGGACCAGGATCAAACCAATCAGGTCGCTAACTGGTGCCGAGAACTTGGGGCGGATCTATTCGATCTTTCCTCAGGTGGACTTATCACGGGCGTAAAGATCCCTACTGGGCCCGGTTACCAGGTTGAGTTTGCTAAAAGCGCGAAGAGAGCAACTGGTTCGGACGTTGCGGCGGTTGGTCAAATTACTAACGCAGCCCAAGCCGAGCAGGTTCTTGCCGAGGGCCTAGTTGATGTTGTGCTTGTGGGTCGTGAATTTCTAAGAGATCCATACTTCGGATTGCGCGCGGCAGCGGAGCTCTCGGCAGCAATAGAGTGGCCGCACCAATATGAGCGAGGCCGCTGGCCTAACGCCTAGTCGCGTCCTCGATTTCGCCCACGAGCTCCTCGATGATGTCTTCAAGAAACAAGCATCCGACTATTTCTCCGGAAGAGCTAAAACTTCTAACGATGTGCGCTCCACTTTTTCGCATTTGAGCTAGCGCATCTTCTAGGTCAGTTGTTTCGGGAATGGAAATCATCGCCCTCAAGCGCTTCGAAGGTAGGGGCCTTGTCATCTCAGCTGGGTCGTTGGTGAGACCGTCTTTTATGTGCCAATAGCCAACGATGTCATCGCCGGTCCCCTTCACTGGATAACGGCTAAAGCCGTGCTCGGAAACAGAGGCTTGGAGGTCTGCGGCATTAGAGGACAGCGTCATAGTGATCAAATCGCTTATTGGAACTGCGACATCGCGGACTGTTTTCTCCGTGAATTCAAAGGTTTTTTCAATCGTGCCGGAGCCGTCGGCCAATGTTCCTTCTTTTTGGCTTGCAGAAACAAAGGCTTCTACCTGATCCAAAGTAAAGGCAGTATTGGCCTCATCCACGGGCTTGAATCTAAAAATTATGAGAATCAGGTTTGCGATTTGATTCAGTACCCAGACCACCGGTTTCACAAGCTGCGCAATGAAATAAAGAATCGGGGTCAAAATCAGTGATGTCCTAAGTGGAACAGAAATTGCGATGTTTTTGGGGATCATCTCGCCAATTACGACGTGAAGATAAGTAACGAGAATCAAAGCAATTACGAAACCAGTGACCGCCGAAGCCGCTTCTCCGATTCCGATTGCCTTCAGGGGAATTTCAACCAAGTGGTGAATCGCAGGTTCTGCAACAACCAGTATCAATAACGATGCAACGGTGATGCCAAGCTGAGCAGTAGCGAGCATCAGCGACACCCGTTCCATCGCGCGCAAGGTAATCTTTGCCGCGGGGTTTCCTGCTTCAGCTCGGGGCTCAATCTGAGAGCGCTTAGCGGTAATCACGGCGAATTCAGCACCTACGAAGAAAGCATTTGCTCCTAGTAATACGACAAACCAGACCAGTCCCATTAGATCGCTACTCATCGTCGACCACCACCGGTTCAAACTTGATTCGGTCTACTCTCCTGGCTTCCATTTTTAGGACAACTAGGCGACCACCTGAAATTTCAACCTGATCACCAGTTTTTGGAATTCGTCCAAGCTCGCTCATTAGGAATCCCGAGACAGTGTCGTAATCCTCGTCCTCCGCTATCGAGAGTCCAAACTCTTCAAGCTCAGCGGGTCTAGTAAGGCCGCTGAAGGCAAGTGAGCCGTCGGCATACTGAAGCAAATCAGATCTTTGTCTATCGTGTTCGTCGGACAGTTCGCCCACGAGTTCCTCAACTGCATCCTCTAGGGTAACTATCCCCGCGGTCCCGCCGTACTCATCAATCACAATTCCAAACTGCAACCCCCTGCCTCTGAGTTGCAGGATCAATCGATCCAGGGCCATGGTCTCTGGAACCCGAACCGGCTCAACCATCAATGCGCTGACTGGGACTTGATCGCGGCGTTCTACAGGAACTCCGATGCCTCGCTTTAGATGCACTACCCCGACAATATCGTCAGCATCCTCACCGGTGACCGGGAATCTCGAATGGCCGGTACTGGAAGCCAGTTCGATTAGATCACGAGCGGAGGCTTCCCTTTCTAGAGAATACATTTTTGGCCTGGGAGTCATTATGTCGCTGGCCAAGAGGTCGCTCATTGCCAGAGTTTTTTCGAGGAGTTTTGCGGTGTCCTGCTCAAGAGAACCTAGGGTTGCACTGCGCCTAACCATGGAAACCAGCTCATCGGCAGTCCTGGCACTTGATAGCTCTTCCCTTGGTTCAATTCCTAATTTCCTGACTAACCAGTTGCCGTTGTCATTCATGATCCGCACAAGCAGACTGAAAACCCAGGTAAAGCCGAGCTGAAAACCAACAACTATTTTCAGTACTCGCTTGGGAGCCGAAAGCGCCATGTTCTTTGGCACCAGTTCTCCGATTAGGAAAGAAAAAGCGGTGGCAATTGTCATCGCCAAGACAACTGACAAAACCCTTATTCCCTCGGACGATAACTCGAAACCTGTCAGCCAAGGGCTTAGCATTCGGGTCAGGGCCGGTTCCGCGACAAATCCAGTAAGCAAGGTCGTGAGAGTAATACCAAGTTGGGCCGATGAGAGGTGCGTGGAAGTTTTCGCAACTGCCCTTATTGGCAGGTCCAATCCTTTTTCACCAGCAGCCTGATCGGCCATCAACTGGGCTCGATCGGAGCTGATTAGGGAAAACTCGCTAGCGACGAATAGGCCTGTGCCAAGGGTCAAAACGACGGCAAAAGCAAGCAGGAGATAGTCGTTCAACCAATCACCTGCATGTAACTACGTTTATCAAGCTCCATTTCAATTCAACTATAGCCAGTCAAGTGGCTAGACTTATAGGGTTTTCCATAGGTTTTTTTTCGTTCTAAGGGGCACCCTTGTCGGCCAGCGATAGTAATGATTCTGAAAATGACTTCGGCGCCAATCAGTGGCTCGTGGCCGAGATGCACGCCCAGTGGCAGGACAACCCGGATTCGGTAGACCAATCGTGGCTGCCAATCCTTGAGCGTTACCACCTTTCGAACCAAACAGGTGCGGTCGCCCAAGGACCAAGCACTGGGTCCATTACGGTAATTGACACCGATTCGACAGTAGTTACTAACTTCGACCCAGACGCTCCTGCGCCGCCAACCGAGGCAATCACTATTCCGATTGCAAAGACCTCGGATGAGGCTCCTAGGACTGCTCCGGTTCCAGCGGACTTGCCGTCCACCGAGTCTCAAGCCATCACTATCGAAGAGATCGACGAGCAACCGGAAGTAAAGATCCTCAAGGGCATGGGTAGACCCTTGCTGCCAACATGGACGCTTCGGTATTTATGCCAACCGCAACCAGCGTGCGTCAGGTGCCAGCCAAGCTCTTGATTGACAACAGAATTGTCATCAACTCGCATCTGAAAAGAACGCGGGGTGGAAAGGTTTCCTTCACGCACATCATTGGTTACGCGATTGTTCAAGCGCTGAAGGCCTTCCCTTCTCAAAACGTCTTTTACGATGAGGTTGACGGGAAGCCGGCTGTTGTTTCTCCAGCCAACATCAACTTCGGACTGGCTATTGACATACCGAAGCCGGACGGCTCGAGAGCACTTCTTGTTCCAAACATAAAGCGCGCACAAAAGATGAATTTTGCGGAGTTTGTTAGCGCCTACGAAGAACTTGTGGCCAAAGCAAGGCAGAACAAGCTCACCGCAGATGATTTTAAAGACACCACTATCTCTCTGACCAACCCCGGCGGAATTGGAACTGTTCATTCAGTGCCAAGGCTCACCAGTGGCCAGGGTTGCATCGTTGGAATTGGAGCACTTGACTACCCGGCTCAGTTCCAAGGAATGTCCGAAGAGCAACTTGCCGACCAGGGAATCGGGAAGATAATCACGGTTACCTCCACCTATGATCACCGGGTGATTCAGGGTGCCGGCAGCGGAGAGTTCCTAAAAATCGTCAATGAGCTTCTTCTGGGTGAAAGAGACTTCTTTGACCAAATCTTCGCCGACATGCGTATTCCATACTCCCCCGTGGTCTGGTCAACTGACTTTCATTGGGACCTGGCCGATCAATCTGGCAAAAACACCCGGGTCCAGGAATACATCAACGCTTTCAGGTCCGCGGTCACCTGATCGCAGACATCGACCCCCTTGAGTATGTCCAGCGTTGGCACTCGGACCTTGACATTCGATCCTACGGACTCAGCCTTTGGGATCTAGATCGCACCTTTAAGACCGGTGGCTTTGGTGGCCGGGCAAAGGGTAAATTCCGGAACATCCTGGGTATCCTTCGAGATTCTTATTGCCGCACAATTGGCATTGAGTATATGCACATCCAGAATCCGTCTGAGCGCATTTGGTTCCAAGACAGGATAGAGCGACCATATCAAAAAACGACCAAGGAAGAGCAATTCAGGATCCTAAATAAGCTCAATGAGGCAGAGGCTTTCGAGACTTTTCTTCAGACAAAGTTTGTGGGTCAAAAAAGGTTCTCGCTGGAGGGTAGCGAGTCGCTAATTCCCGCTCTAGACCAGATCTTGCAGGCTGCAGCCGACGCTGGCCTGAACGAGGCGGTCATTGGAATGGCACACCGCGGCCGCTTGAATGTTCTGACAAACATCGCCGGCAAGACTTACGGGCAGGTCTTCCGCGAGTTCGAGGGCTCGAACGATATTTCTAGCGTCCAGGGATCTGGAGATGTGAAGTATCACCTGGGAACCGAAGGTGTATTCACCTCGGGGCACGGCACTCAAATCAAAGTCTCACTTGCCGCTAACCCTTCTCACCTGGAGGCAGTCAACCCGGTTCTTGAGGGGATCGTGAGAGCTAAGCAAGACAAGCTTGGAAACCCGGACAACTTCCCAATTCTTCCAATCTTGATTCACGGTGACGCGGCATTTGCTGGCCAGGGTGTGGTCCTAGAGACTCTCCAGATGAGCCAGCTAGAGGGCTATAAGGTCGGCGGAACCATCCACGTGGTAGTGAATAACCAAGTTGGGTTTACCACGGTTCCAAAAGACGCAAGATCTAGCCTGTACTCAACCGACGTTGCCAAGGCAATTCAAGCGCCAATTTTTCACGTAAACGGCGACGACCCAGAGGCTGTCGTAAAAGTAGCGCAGTTGGCATTCGAATACCGTCAGGAATTCAAGAAAGACGTTGTCATTGACATCGTCTGCTACCGACGACGTGGTCACAACGAAGGCGACGATCCTTCGATGACGCAGCCCATGATGTACAACCTGATTGAGGCAAAGCGCTCGGTTAGATCTCTCTACATGGACAACTTGATTGGCCGTGAGGACATCACCAAAGAGGAATTCGACGAGGCGAACCAACGCTTCCAGCACAGCCTTGAACAGGCGTTTATAGATGTTCACGACGCCATGACCGATACCGTCGCGCTCCAAACAAGGCCAGAAGGCATTGGAACCACGGCCAGTGAGAAACAAGAACTTCTTCGCCAGACTGCAATACCTCAAGAATTATTGGAAGCCATTGGTAACGCTCACGGAAATGAACCCGATGGCTTCAGCGTTCACCCAAAGCTTGCTCAGCTTCTCCAAAAAAGAGTTGACATGTCAAGAAACGGCGGAATCGACTGGGGCTTTGGAGAGCTAATGGCTTTTGGTTCGCTTCTAGTGGAGGGCGTAAACATTCGACTGGCGGGTCAAGACAGCCTCAGAGGAACTTTTGTCCAGCGCCACAGTGTGTTTTATGACAGAAATAATGGTCAAGAATGGACTCCCATTCGATACGTTTCGGAGCAGCAAGCCAAATTCGAAGGGTACAACTCTTTCCTGAGCGAGTACGCAGCACTCGGTTTCGAATATGGCTATTCCGTGGAAAGACCGGACACCCTGACACTGTGGGAAGCCCAGTTTGGTGACTTTATCAACGGCGCCCAAACTGTTGTCGATGAGTTCATTTCCAGTGCTGAGCAAAAATGGAGCCAGAGCTCCTCGCTAGTAATGCTCTTGCCTCACGGGTATGAAGGTCAAGGCCCAGACCACTCATCAGCGAGGCTCGAGAGATTCCTCCAGCTGTGCGCTCAGAACAACATGACAATCGCACAGCCTTCCACTCCAGCAAGCCACTTCCACTTGCTTCGCAGGCAGGCCTACACGGTTCCAAGAAGGCCGCTTGTCGTGTTTGCTCCTAAGTCCATGTTGCGCCTCAAGGCGGCTTCCAGTTCAGTAGCAGACTTTACCGAAGGTAGCTTCCGGCCCTTGATAAATGACCAACAGAACTTGGACCCGACAAAAGTTACCAAGCTTCTGTTCTGTTCCGGCAAGGTCTACTGGGACCTGTTGGCGGAGAGCCAAAAACGTGGCGCTGGTGACACTGCAATCGTTCGACTTGAGCAGCTCTACCCAACTCCTGTCGAGGAGATGAAGGCCGCGATTTCTCAGTTCCCAGAAGCGGAGCTGAGATTTGTTCAAGATGAGCCGGCGAACCAAGGAGCCTGGACCTACCTGGGGTTGTTTATGCCCAAGTACGGTGTCAACTTCAAGGTTGTTGCCAGAGCAGCCTCCGCTTCTCCGGCAACTGGTTCGGCAAAGAGGCACGCTGCCGAGCAAGCAGACTTAGTCAATAGAGCATTTAGCGACTGATGCCTGATCTGCGCGTCGTTATCCTCGGAGATGAGCTTCTTACTGGAGCTGGTGACCCCAAGGGTATTGGCTGGCTAGGCAGAGTTCAGGCCCGACTACCAGGAAACAGAGACGTCGCAGTCTTTGCCCTGCCAATGATCGAGGAAACGACCTCGGATCTTTTAGGTAGATGGAAAACTGAAGCGACAATCAGGTTTTCGAAGGAAAGTGAAAACTACTTGGTCTTAGCCCTTGGATCTAGCGACGTTAGATCCGGCATAACCATATCCCGCTCCAGATTGAACCTCGCCTCGCTACTAGACGACGCGGTTCGTAAGGGTATCAAGGTTTTAGTTGTGGGCCCCACCCCCACCGGTGTCCCAGAATTTGACTCCGCGGTCAGGTACCTATCAGAGGGCTTTTCGGATGTTGTTAAGCGACGACAGCTTACATACGTTGACTGTTTTAGTCCTCTAGTCGAGCATGAGGGTTGGCTGTCAGAAGTCACCAATCACCCAAAGCAGCTACCCGGTCAAGTCGGCTATGGGCTAATTGCCTGGTTGGTGTTGAACCGCGGTTGGTTCGAGTGGTTGGGTCTAGCCCAATCCGATTAGTCGTGTTGCTGGATCTCTCTTAGTCGATCCATGACTCGTTCCGCCAACTGCTCAGCGGGAACTTCATCGCACGCACGCTGAATTACCTGATTGAAAATAACCTCAATGTCGTAGTGGCTTTCGCAGGAATCGCAGTTAGCAAGGTGAGCGGTTACTTGCTCAAGCTCTTCTTCGTGAAGTTCGGAGTGCAGGTATTCGTGGACGCCAATTTTTACTTCTTCGCAGTCGACTTTTTTCAACCTTCGACCTCCACTCCTGTGTCGTAACCTTCTTGCTTTGCATACTCTTGCAACAAAGTTCTCAGTAATTTCTTCCCGCGGTGCAATCTTGACATAACAGTACCGACCGGTGTGCCCATAATGTCGGCTATTTCTTGGTACGGAAGACCCTCTACAACTGCGTAGTAAACCACCATGCGGAATTCTTCCGGGATTTGGTCAAGTGCATTTTTTATGGCCAGCGAGGGAAGGTTCTCCATCGCCTCTATCTCGGCGGACCTCGATGACCTTGAAGTTACTGACTCCCCCTGGCCAACTTGCCAGTCCTCTAGATCGTCCAAGGCGGTCTTCGCTTTATCCTTGGCCTTTTTGTTGTAAAGATTTATGTGAGTGTTGGTCATTATTCGAAACAGCCAGGCCTTCAGGTTGGTGCCCTGCTCAAACTTTTCCCAAGCCACGAAAGCCTTTGCGAGGGTTTCCTGCACCAAATCCTCGGCGTCGCTTGGGTTTCTGGTCCATCTTAGAGCAGCTCCGTATAGCTGAGGCATGATGGGCAAAGCCTGGGCTTCGAAGCTCCGGATTTTTTCAGATTTTTTCTCAGGCATTGTTCCTCAGTCTAACGCCCAGAAAAAAGCAGGAGTGCGGTTGGGAAATTGGCGACAAAACCTTTCAAATTAGAGGCAGCCCGGCAAGCCGATAGCCGCCATTCCTTGTATCTTTGGAGTGATGATCGAGTTTCCTGCCTGGCCCGCGCCGCTATCTTCCAAAGTGAGCGCCAAAGTTTCGCTGCCCGGAAGTAAATCACTCACAAACCGCGAGCTGGTGCTTTCGGCATTGGCGGAAGAGCCAACCGAACTTATTTCACCTTTAGTATCCAGAGATACCGAGCTCATGATTGCCTCTCTAAGTTCACTCGGAACCAAATTCTCATGGCACGGTTCGGACTTGCTGGTTACTCCCGGAAAGCTATTGGGTCCTGCAAAAATTGATTGCGGTCTTGCCGGGACCGTCATGCGGTTTGTCCCGCCACTGTCGATGCTGGTAGACGGAAAGGTTAGCTTCGATGGTGATGCTGGTGCAATAGCGCGGCCGATGAAAACCACCATCGAATCACTGCGGGCGCTAGGGGCTGAAATTACTTCCGACACCAACTCACTGCCGTTCGCCGTCGATGGAACCGGCTCGGTATTTGGTGGCGCTCTTACCGTAGACGCATCGGCATCCTCGCAGTTTGTCTCTGGGCTTCTGCTAAGCGCCGCCAAATTTGACCAGGGCCTCACCCTCACCCACGAAGGTCGCAGCCTGCCTTCGCTTCCTCACATCGAAATGACCCTGCACACCCTAAGAGCAAGGGGCGTGAGAGCCCAAGCGATCGACAGTTCCAGCTGGAGGGTGGAGCCCGGGCCAATTTCGGGTGGCAGAGTCGTAATTGAACCAGACCTTTCAAATGCCGGACCCTTTCTTGCAGCGGCAATGGTCACCAACGGAACAGTCAAAATTCCAAATTGGCCAAGTGTCACAACCCAAGTTGGAGATCACTACCGAACACTGCTGACTCGCATGGGTGGGCACATTGAAGTAACAGAAGATGTGCTCACCATTTCAGGCTCCGGCGAAATAAAAGGAATCGAAGCGGACTTATCTGAGGCCGGCGAACTGACGCCTACAATCGCAGCGCTCTGTGCACTAGCGGTTAGCCCAAGCAGGCTGATCGGTATCGGGCACCTTCGTGGGCACGAGACCGACCGTCTCGCGGCGCTAGTGGCCGAAATAAACAACCTCGGCGGCAACGCCAAAGAGCTTGCGGATGGAATCGAAATTACCCCTCAGCCCCTGCACGGAGGCGTTTGGCACACCTATCACGACCACCGAATGGCCACCAGCGGGGCGATTATAGGACTAGCGGTAGGTGGCGTTCAAGTAGAGAACATTGAAACTACCGCGAAAACCATACCTGGCTTTGCGAAGATGTGGCTTGACATGCTTGGGTCACAATGACCTGGTCTAGTGCTGATCGAATGGATCTAGATGAGGACGATGTTCGCATCAGACCAAATCCAAAAGGCTCCAGGCCAAGAACCAAGCGACGTCCAGACTTTAGCAAAGCGCCACTAGGAATGGTCTTAGAGGTTCACTTGGCTAGGTATCGAATTCTTACCGATGAAGGTAAGGAAATAACGGCGACATTGGCCAAAGAGCTTCGAAAAGATGGCTGCGTGATTTGTGATCGAGTTCGGCTAGACGGCGATGTCACAGGCGCCTCCGGCGCACTGGCCAGAATCGTGGGCATTGAACCTAGAAAGAACGCTCTTTCAAGATCAGCCGAAGACGGCGACTCACTAGAGCAAACAATTGTCGCCAACGCAGATCAACTAGTGATTGTTATGGCCGCAGCAAATCCCGAACCGCGCTCAAGGCTAGTCGACAGATATTTAGTGGCTGCTTTTCACTCTGGACTAAAGCCGATTTTGATTATGACTAAGTGCGATCTCGCGGATCCACAAGATTTCATCGACAGCTTTCAAGGGTTTGACTTGGAGATTATTCAAACCTCGGAAAATGCTCCGAACTTAGAATCACTCAAACAAATGCTCGCAGGCAACACAACTGTGTTTGTTGGGCACTCGGGAGTTGGCAAAACAACCATTATTAACCAAATAGCTCCGGATTTTATCCGTGCGACTGGGATTGTAAATAAGGTCACCGGTAAAGGACGCCACACCTCTAGCTCCGCTCATGCCATTAGAGCGCAGGGCGGCTGGCTGGTTGACACCCCGGGAATACGAAGCTTTGGCCTTTCAAACATCGATGCCGATGGCCTGCTCAAGGGCTTTTCGGACTTAAGTGATGCGAGTAGCGACTGTCCCCGTGGATGCACCCATCTGGCCGATTCGCCTGATTGCTCGTTGGATCAAAAAATGCTGGCCGGAGAAATTTCAGCCCTAAGACTGGACTCGCTTCGAAGACTGCTCGAGTCACTTTCCTCGGTAGATTAGGTAACAAGATGAACGATTTAGAGCTTGCCCAGGTCCTGGCGAATGCCGCCGATGAGATAGCACTTTCGCGCTATCGGGCACTTGATCTAAAAGTTGAAGCGAAGCCCGACCGGACCCCGGTAACCGATGCCGATCGGGCAGTTGAACAAAAACTTCGGGATTTATTGAAGCTTTATCGCCCAACCGACTCCGTTATTGGAGAAGAGTTCGAAAATACCGGTGACTCCCACAGGAATTGGATAATCGACCCAATCGATGGCACCGCAAACTATCTGCGAGGTGTACCTATTTGGGGAACATTGATTGCCCTTCGCGTTGATGATGAACTGGTTGCCTCGGTGGTCTCCGCACCCGCCCTGGCAAGGCGCTGGTGGGCTGCTAGCGGCAAGGGAGCATTCACAAGAGACATTGATGGCACGGTTAGAAAGCTTGCGGCATCGGGCATCTCAGAGCTTGCCGATGCGACTCTAAGTTTTAATTCATTGGAGCAATGGCGTGACGCCGGGTACCTAAATCAGCTCATGGAACTTTCAACCAAGGTTCATAGAACTCGTGCTTATGGCGACTTCCTGAGCTACATGTTCGTAGCCGAGGGCGCGATTGAGATTGCATCCGAGCACGACCTCAAGATTTATGACGTTGCAGCATTGGTTCCAATTCTGCTCGAGGCCGGCGGCATGATCACGTCATTTTCTGGCCCATTAGAAAACGACACTTCAACAGTTTTAGCGACCAACGGAAAGCTTCACGAAAAGCACTTCAAATCTTCAGACAGACTCTTAGCTTTGACCGAACGACGAACTAAATGGCTGGCGATCGTAGCGATCGCGATACTCGCACTAACATTAGGACTGCCGTTGGCTCATTTCGCCTTGGTTACTACATTCAAGAGGAAATCTCGCTCCCCATTGTGACCATTGGCTACTTGGGATCGCCGCTCCGCTAGCTTTCGCAATTGCAACCACGATGTCAAATGTTCCAACAAGAAGAATCGGTGTTGAAAAAACACTTATCGCCACCTCTCTGCTGATTATTGGTGGTCATGTTCTAAGGGCTCTGTCCTGGGACTCGACTGCCCTATTTGTCGGCAGCATGATGTGTCTTTTGGGCATGGGTATTGGAAACATACTGATGCCCGTCATGGTTCGTAAGTATTTCCCAAACCGAGTGGGCTTGATCTCTAGTTTTTACATTTCACTAACAGCGCTCAGCGCATCAGCAGGGTCATTTTTGGCTGTTCCATTCGCGGAATTAGGCGGCTGGCGCTTTTCGCTCGGACAGTGGGGACTAATGGCGGCACTTACCTTGCTGCCGCTTATTGCCCTTCGAAAAAACTCCACGCCTGAGAAGCCCCTGCCGGGTGTAGCCAAGCAAAAAGCAATCTGGCGCTCGCCAACAGCTTGGGCAATATTCGGGACCCAGGGCATGACTTCGGTATTCGGCTACGTGAGCTTTGCGTGGCTGCCGCTTTTATTACTTGAACACAATTCGGTTAGCGTGGCGGAAGCCGGCGCACTCTTATCACTCTTTGCAATTTTGGGACTTCCAGCAGCACTCATAGTCCCCGGACTAGCAGTCAAGTACAAGCAGCTCCACGCTCCGATTATTTGGTTCTCAAGCGCTATGGGTATGACCGGAGCCCTGGGTATTCTTTGGACCGACGGGGCACACCTCTGGATTTGGGTTGCGGCCCTGGGCCTTGGGCCGACGATGTTCCCGCTTGCTCTTACCCTCTACAACCTGCGCTCAAGAGAGCGGAGCACGGTGTTAGCCGTCAGTTCCTTCGGTCAAGGCATGAGCTACACAATGACAACAATTATTGTATTTTCGGTGGGAGTCTTCCGAGAAATTACCGGAGGCTGGGAATTTACATTGTGGATGTTCTTTGGGGTTGCGTTATTTAGCGCGTTGATGGGGATTCAAATTGCTAAAAACCACTTTGTTGATGACGAGTTAGTCCACTAGAGCCAGCGGCCTGCCTTGTGTTCGGCCAAAACTGTTCTCACTGTTCCGGATCTTCCTCTAATCACCAAGGACTCGGTGATTATTGTCGTACCAAGTTTTTTGACACCGGCGAACAGCATTCCGTCTGTCACTCCGGTGGCTACAAAAAACGTGTTGTCAGACTTCACCATTTCGTTGTTCTCGTAAACGTATTCAAACTTCAAGCCAGCCTCTAGGCCGCGCATTTTTTCTTCCTCGTCACCGGGAGCAAGAATTCCTTGAATAAGGCCACCTAGTGCCTGAATGCCACAGGCGGTAATAATCGCCTCTGGCGACCCGCCCTTACCGACGCACATGTCGATTCGAGAATTTTCTCTCGCCGCCTGAATTCCACCGGCAACATCACCGTCTCGAAGCAACCTAGTGGCTGCTCCGGCGCTTCTGATTTGATCCACTAGTTCAGCGTTGTATTCGCGATCCAACACTGCCACCAGAATCTCAGTCATCGGCTTCCCGGTTACTTTTGAATAGGCACGGAGGTTTTCATCCATCGATTGCCTAATGTCACACACACCGACGCCGGCGGGGCCGGTCACAAACTTGTCCATTTTGAAAACCGATGAAGCATCAAGCATGGAACCGCGATCCGCTACCGCTATCACAGAGATAGCATTCTGCCTTCCGGCTGCGGTCAATGATGTGCCGTCGATTGGGTCCACCGCGATGTCAACCTTAGGGCCGTTACCGGTTCCAACGATTTCACCGTTGAACAGCATTGGAGCGTTATCTTTTTCGCCCTCACCGATAACTACAAGACCCTCAAAGTTGACGGTCCCCAAGAAAGCTCGCATTGCGTCGACTGCCGCGCCATCGGCCGCATTCTTATCGCCTTTTCCAATGAAAGGATAGGCACGAATTGCCGCGGCTTCGGTGGCTCGCACCAGCTCCATGCCAAGTTGCGGTCGGGGTGCAGTTCCGGGGGCAATGAATTCATGCTCTTAGGTTACTGAAGCCAGATGTGCTGTCACGCTTAGTTTGAAAAATCAATGCCGTAGCCGGAGCACTTTTCCGCGATATTTGCGGTTAGTTCAGCGACCTTGTCCGAAGTTCCCTGAGCAGGGCTTGATTGGCTTAGTTGTTTGGCGAGCTCAGCCAGGTCAGCTGCCAATTCAGTCGAGAGTAAAAAATCGACTTGGTCTCCGACAATCGAATCGAGCTGAGCAACTACGCCGGAGTCAACTAAACCCTGCTGATACGCACCAGAATACACTCAGGATGAACTGAGCGCATTGCATGCAGCAGCGTCGGCTGCAGTGGAGGCTACTTCTTGGATACTGCAGCCAGCAAGGCCAAATACGCCTACTCCGAAGAGGACAGCCAAAGTGAGTTTCTTCATCGAGACAAACAGTATTTGCGATCGCTCTGATTTTGACTTAGCCACTCTTGCCAAATCAATACCCAAGCCGTAACAATTGGCAATAAGGACTTATGCACTCCCCACTCTGGTTAGAATCTTGGAGCCTCAACTTTTAGGACTGATCTTTTGCGTATTTACAACAACATCACCGAAGTGTTCGGAAACACCCCTCTGGTGACCCTCAACAAAGTAACCGACGGAGCTAAGGCGACTGTGCTTGCCAAGCTTGAGTTTTACAATCCGTCGTCCTCAGTGAAGGACCGACTTGGTATCGCCATGGTGGATGCCGCAGAGAAATCAGGTGAACTCAAGCCTGGCGGGACTCTTATTGAAGCTACCAGCGGAAACACTGGCATATCGCTGGCCATGGTGGGTGCGGCACGCGGCTACAAGACCATTATTGTCATGCCGGACTCCATGAGCATGGAGCGCAAAATCTTGATTCGTGCCTACGGTGCGGAGCTAGTACTCACTCCTGCAGCAGAGGGCATGAAGGGGTCGGTTGCCAAAGCCGATGAATTGGGCAGGACAATCGAAAACGCAGTCATGATGCGTCAGTTTGATAATGAAGCCGGACCCGACATTCACCGAAGGACTACCGCCGAAGAGATTTGGGCTGATACCGACGGCCAAGTCGCTGCCCTTGTTGCAGGTAGCGGCACCGGCGGAACGATCACTGGAACATCACAGCGTCTAAAAGAACTGAACCCAAAGATAAAAAGCTTCGTTGTTCAACCTGCCTCTTCTCCACTGCTGACCGGAGGCGATGCGGCCGGACACCCACTCGCTGGAATCGGACCCAACTTTATCCCCTCTATTCTCGACACTAGTAGCTATGACGAAGTCATCAGCGTCGAAAACGCAACCGCCTTTGACTTCGCGAGGCGAACTTCGGCCGAAGAGGGCATTTTGGCGGGCATCTCCTCGGGAGCCGCTCTTTGGGCAGCCTGCCAGGTTGCAACTCGTCCAGAATTTGAGGGCAAGCAAATAGTGGTAATAGTTCCCTCATTTGGTGAGCGCTATGTGTCTTCAACTCTCTACCGCGACCTCCAAGACGAATACCAGAGCAAGAATTGAGCATTAGAGAAGACATTCGCGCAGGACTTGAGCGGGATCCAGCCACATTGAGCGCCTGGGAACTCTGGTTCACATCCGCCGGACTTCACGCAGTTTGGCTATATCGTCTAGCTCACAGACTGTGGAAGCTCCGGCTTCGCACGCTCTCAAGAATGGTTTCAAACCACGCTAAATTCTTTACCGCCATTGAGATTCACCCCGGCGCAACAATAGGTAAGCGGTTCGTGATTGATCACGGCGTGGGAGTTGTAATAGGCGAAACAGCAGTGATCGGAGACGATGTGCTGGTTTACCACGGCGTCACCCTGGGCGGTAAAACCTTGGACCCAGTAAAGCGTCACCCCACGGTTGGAGATCGAGTAATTATCGGTGCGGGAGCAAAGTTGATTGGCAATATTCATATTGGCAATGATTGCGCAGTTGGTGCTAACGCCGTGGTTACCAAAGACATGCCGGCCGGAACAGTTGCGGTCGGCGTGAATGCCAGATTGCTAAACATCACCGGAGATGACCTGTACCTGATCTAACTATTGATCAACTGCCGAAAACGATTCGCTTAGGCTGATTACGCCGGCGTTTCTGGAATCTCTCTTTTTTTCTCGGTGCCCCCGGCCAAGTAAAGCCCTATTGCAATAAGTGGCAATCCAACCGCCAGCCCGATGGTGATCGGCTCGTTCAAAAACACAATGCCCAATGAGAGAGCTACGGCAGTGTTGACGTAGGTAATCAGAGTGGCTCTGACTGGCCCAACCTCTTGAATCAACATGAAGAACACCACAAACGCCAGCGCCGAACACACCAGTCCTAAAACTATGATCGCCAAG
>FUWD013021739.1_pt1 | contig 19457 bp, 19 predicted proteins | sample 1063281 | NCBI WGS metagenome assembly FUWD01 (sample SAMEA79048168, study PRJEB19326) | metagenome | biome: marine | reverse complement strand
CTCTACCAATTAAAGCAAAGTTAGTTTCATTTGCATTTGCTGGAGTTGAACCAGAAATTATGGGATACGGCCCAGTACCTAGCACGATTAAGGCTCTTAAAAAAGCTGGACTCGATATCTCAGATATTGGCTTATTTGAGGTAAATGAAGCCTTTGCAATTCAAGTACTTTCATTTCTAGATCATTTTGGAATTGTCGATGATGATAAGCGAGTAAATATTTATGGCGGGGCAATTGCAGTTGGCCATCCACTTGCATCCTCTGGAGTGAGATTAATTCTTAACTTAGCAAACGCCTTCTCTGAGCACCCTGAGGTTCGATATGGCATTACAACAATGTGTATCGGTCTTGGTATGGGTGGCACAATCATCTGGGAAAACCCAAACTATAGAGGTGCTAAGTAGTGGCTGAAGTTTTAACGGGCGCACCTGATGAAGTAGTAACAAATGCAATACTGCGAATGGTTTCACTCACTCCATTTGGTCATACTGGTGAATTAGCTTTAATCACCTTAGATAATGGCGCTGATCATAATCGCCCAAATACATTTGGCCCGGCATCCCTTAATTCACTTTCATCTGCAATAGATGAGGCGCAAAAATCTGATGCAGTTGCAATTGCGGTAACCGGTAAGCCATTTATATTTGCAGCAGGTGCTGATTTATCTGGAATTGGCTCTGTTAGTGATAAGTCTGTTGCCACCGCCTTTGGCGACCTAGGTCATGAAGTTTTTCTAAAATTATATGAAAGTAAGAAGCCAACCTTTGCATTTATTAATGGTCTAGCACTAGGCGGTGGCCTTGAAGTTGGTCTTAACGCTCATTACCGAACATTGGCATCAACTGCTTTTATCGGCTTACCAGAGTGTTTCCTAGGCTTAGTCCCAGGATGGGGTGGGGCAACTTTGCTACCAAAACTTATCGGTCCAGAAAATGCGGTTCAAGTAATTATTTTAAATGCTTTAAATAACAACACCATGCTTAAATCAAAAGATGCGCTTTCCCTAGGTGTAGTCGATGCTGTTTATGAACCAGCTGATTTCCTTGAACATTCAGTTAAGTTTGCTGCCGATATTTTAAGCGGAAAAAAGAAAATTGATCGCAAAGATTTTAGTAAAGATAGCGCAGGTTTTGAGAAAGCTATCGCAACTGGAAAGGCTGCAGTTGCTAAAAAATATAGTGGCGCTCAAATACCCTCTCCCCTTACCGCTCTTGAATTAATTAAAGCTGCGCAAACAAACACGGTAAGAGATGGATATGCTGCTGAGACAAAGGTATTAGCAGATCTAGTTATGAGTGATGGTCTGCGGGCCTCACTTTATTCATTTAATTTAATACAGAAGAAACGCAAAAAGGTGGAGGGTGCTCCTAAACCTGCTCTTGCTCGTAAAATTACTAAAGTTGGTGTGGTTGGTGCTGGTCTTATGGCCTCCCAACTTGCCCTACTTATGCTGCGTAATTTAAAAGTTCCAGTAGTAATTACTGATTTAGATCAGGAGCGAGTTGATAAGGGTCTAGCTTGGATAAAAAATGAGATCCAAAAGTTAGTTGATAAGAAAAGATTAAATCCTGAGGCGGCAACTCGCTTACTGGGAAATATTTCTGGTTCAGTTGATCAAAAAGTATTTGCTAATGCAGATTTTGTTCTTGAGGCAATATTTGAAGAGTTATCTCTAAAGCAAAAGCTATTTAAAGATCTAGAAGCGATCATTACTCCAGAGTGTATTTTAGCGACAAATACCTCATCCCTTTCAGTTGAAGCTATGAGTGAGGGACTTAAGAATCCGGAAAGAGTTGTTGGTTTTCACTTCTTTAACCCAGTAGCAGTGATGCCGCTACTTGAGGTTGCTAGAACATCTAAAACCGATGATGCAACTGTTGCAACTGCAATAAATATTGGAAAAGATTTAAAGAAAACTATGGTTATTGTTAAAGATGCACCTGCATTTGTAGTTAATCGCCTACTTACTAGATTTATGGGTGAAGTAACTGATGCAATGGATGAAGGAACTTCATATGAGGTAGCAGATGCTGCAATGGCTCCCCTAGGTTTTCCAATGTCCTCACTTGAATTACTTGGCTTGGTAGGACCAGGGGTTGCGCTGCATGTTTCACAAACTCTAAATAAGAATTTAGGTGCTCGCTATAAAGTCTCACCAACAATGCAACGCTTTGTTAAAGAGGGTGTTAGAACGTTTTATATTAAAAATGAACAAGGTGTTAATACGGTCAACCCTGCTGCACTTGCACTACTTGAAAAAGGTGAGAAGGCTTCAACGGCAGAGCAGGTTAGAAAGCGTGCACTAGAGGCGATAGCTACTGAGGCAAAGATGATGCTTGATGAGGGTGTTGTTGCTACTCCACAAGAGATTGATATTTGTATGTTACTTGGCTCAGGTTGGCCAATGCATTTAGGTGGAATACTTCCTTATTTAGATCGTGAAGGAATTAGCGAAGCGGTTTGCGGTGCTCGCTTTCATCCAAAGGGAGTGGCATCTCTTCCTTAATATCTACTGAAAACTCATCACTGCTCCATGCCACAAGTGATCTTGTAATATTTTGAACAGTAATTCCTAAATCTTCTAAAATTTGTGCTCTCTTAGCATGTTCTAAAAATTCTAATGGCACTCCAATTGAATGAACTGGCACATTAAGTCCAGATTCTCTAAATAACTCAGAGATTGTGCTGGCAATACCACCATGCTTTATGCCATCTTCAATTACTACTACTTTCTTATAACGCTGGGCCATTGTTACTAAAGATTTTGGTAATGGTTTAACCCACCTTGGATCAATTACAGTAACGCCTACTCCTTCTCGGTATGCCTGTGCTGCAGCATCAACTGCAACTTGGGCAAAAGCTCCAATGCTTACTAATAAAATATCAGCACTCTCTCCTCGATATAAAACATCAATACCATCTCTTCTTTCAAATGCAGGAATATCTGGATTTACGGCGCCCTTTGGAAATCTAATTAAAGTTGGTGCATTACTTATATCTAACGCTTCTCGAAGTGTTTCTCTAACTCGCTCACCATCACGGGGGGCGGCAACATGTAATGTTGGCACAATTCCAGTAAGTGCTAGATCCCAAATACCATTATGTGAAGGTCCATCATCTCCGGTAATACCTGCTCTATCTAATACAAATGTCACACCTGCTTTATGAAGAGCCACATCTAATAAAAGTTGATCAAAAGCTCTATTTAAAAATGTTGAATAGACAGCTACTACTGGATGAAGGCCTGCATATGCCATACCTGCAGCAGCAGTTGTTGCATGTTGTTCAGCAATTCCAACATCAAATGTTCTATCTGGATAAGCTTTTTCAAATTTATCGAGGCCAGTTGGTCCCATCATGGCTGCGGTAATAGCTACAACATCACTACGTTTTGCACCAATTTTTACTAATTCATCTGAAAATACACTTGTCCAACTTTGACCAGCTTTACTAAGTGGTTGTCCGGTCTCAGCATCAACTACACCGACTGCATGAAATTTCTCAGCCTCATCCTTAATTGCTGGAGCATGCCCTCGACCTTTTTCAGTAATAACATGAACTAGTACTGGCCCACCAAAATCTTTAGCTGATAATAATGCCCGCTCGATCGCAGAGATATCATGGCCATCAACTGGTCCAAAATACTTTATTCCTAAATCCTCAAACATTCCTTGAGGTGCAACAATATCTTTAATACCTTTTTTCATCCCGTGCAGGGTTTCATAAATTGGTTGACCTACTACCGGAGTTTTTTCTAAAACACCTTTACCCCAATCTAAAAACTTCTCATAACCACGAGTTGTACGAAGAGTTGATAAATATGTAGCAAGGCCGCCAATTGTTGGCGAATAGGATCTTTCATTATCATTTACAACAATTACTAATTTCTCTTTTTTATTTGCAGCTATGTTATTAAGTGCTTCCCAACTCATACCACCTGTTAAAGCGCCATCACCGACTACACAAATTACGGTTCTATCATGCTGATTTGTTAATGCAAATCCTTTTGCAATTCCATCACTCCAAGAAAGTGCGGTTGAAGCATGTGAATTTTCAACAACATCATGCTCACTCTCACTACGATTTGGATAGCCAGCTATTCCACCGCGTTGACGCAGCTTTTCAAATCCAGCTATTCGCCCCGTTAATAACTTATGAACATAACTTTGATGGCCTGTATCAAAGACAATTACATCCTTTGGTGATTGAAAAATTCTATGTAGCGCGATTGTTAACTCAACAACACCAAGGTTTGGCCCTAAGTGACCGCCAGATTTTGATACCTGCTCAATTAAAAAAGATCTAATTTCAGTAGATAATTGATCTAATTGCGTATTTGATAAGCCTTTTAGATCAGCCGGTGATTTAATCTCTGAGAGCATGGTGATAGTTTAAAGCCTGATACTTATTAAAGCGATCTATTTACTCAATAGTGAGCGTAATACATACTGCATGATTCCACCGTGGCGATAGTAATCTGCCTCACCTGGGGTATCGATACGTAGGCTAACTTTAAAGCTCTTATCCCCTGCTGTGACAGTCACCTCTTTTGGTATTTGTCCATTATTTAATTCTTCTACACCAGTTATTGAGAAAATCTCACTACCATTTAATCCAAGTGAGGAAGCATTGGCGCCATTTAAAAATTGCAATGGCAATACACCCATGCCAATTAAATTAGAACGATGAATTCTTTCAAATGATTCTGCAATTACTGCTCTAACACCTAATAATGCAGTTCCCTTTGCAGCCCAATCCCGGGATGAACCTGAGCCATATTCTTTTCCTGCCAAAATTACTAATGGAATATTTTCTGCAATGTATGCCCGAGAAGCATCATAGATTGTTGTCTGCTCACCATTTGCTAAGAAGTTTTTGGTAAATCCACCTTCAACACCGTCAAGTAAAAGATTTTTAAGGCGAATATTGGCAAACGTACCTCTAATCATTACCTCATGATTTCCACGCCTTGATCCATAAGAGTTAAAATCTGCTCTATCAATATTATGTTCAGCTAAATACTTTCCAGCTGGTGAATCAACTTTAATATTTCCAGCAGGAGATATGTGGTCAGTTGTTACTGAATCACCTAATACTGCAAGTACACGGGCCCCTGAAATATTTGTTACTGGTTTTGGATCCCGTGGCATAGCATCAAAGTAAGGCGGCTTTCTAACATATGTTGAAGCACTATCCCATTCAAAGGTATTACCTGTTGGCGTATCTAGTGATTTCCACCTTTTATCGCCATCAAAAACTGAGGCATAATCTTTTGTAAACATATCTGAGGAGATTGAAGATGTGATTACGGCATCAATCTCAGCTGTTGTTGGCCAAATATCTTTTAAAAATACAGGTTTACCATCACTACCTACACCAATCGGATCATTTTCAAAATCATGATCCATCGTGCCAGTTAATGCGTAAGCAACTACAAGTGGTGGTGATGCCAAGTAATTCATCTTTACATCAGGTGAAATTCTTCCTTCAAAGTTACGGTTTCCAGATAGAACTGCAGAGACTGCTAGGTCATTCTCATTAATTGCTTTGCTAATCTCCAACGGCAGTGGGCCTGAGTTACCAATGCAGGTAACACAGCCATAACCAACAAGGTTAAATCCAAGCTTTTCCATATATGGAGTAAGTCCAGATCGGTCATAGTAATCAGTAACAACTTTAGAACCTGGTGCTAATGTGGTTTTAACCCAAGGTTTACTAGTTAATCCTCTTTCAACCGCTTTTTTTGCAAGTAATGCAGCGCCAATCATTACTGATGGGTTAGAGGTATTTGTGCATGAAGTTATTGAAGCTATTACAACATCACCATTTGTAACAGTGGTTGGCTTACCATTTACCTTCACATCAATCTTATTCCTTGTAGTTTTATCACTGAAGTAAGTTGGCGCAATTTTTTCATAAGAGCTCTTAGCATCACTTAATGAAATCCGATCCTGTGGTCGCTTAGGACCTGCAATTGATGGCACAACTTTTGCAAGATCGAGTTCAAGCTTTTCAGAAAATCTTGGTTCAGCTTTTGGATCATGCCAGAGGCCATTAAATTTTGCATATTTCTCTACAAGTTCTAATTGGTCATTGGTACGACCAGTAAATTTAAGATAGCGAATTGTTTCTTCATCTATTGGAAAAATGGCGCAAGTAGATCCATACTCTGGTGACATATTTCCGATCGTCGCTCGATTAGCCATCGGTAGCTCACTAACTCCAGGTCCATAAAATTCTACAAACTTTCCAACTACGCCATGTGCTCGAAGCATTTGGGTAATTGTTAACACTAGATCAGTTGCCGTTGTTCCTATCGGTAGTTGTCCATTTAATTTAAATCCGACAACTTTTGGTATTAACATTGAAACAGGTTGGCCAAGAAGTGCTGCCTCAGCCTCTATGCCACCAACTCCCCAACCAAGCACTCCTAAACCATTAACCATTGTGGTGTGAGAATCTGTACCTACTACGGTGTCAGGATATGCACGAAGTTTTCCATCAACTTCTCGACTCATTACTACTCGTGCTAAATATTCAATGTTTACTTGATGGACAATGCCAGTTCCAGGTGGAACAACTTTAAACTCATCAAAAGCAGTTTGTCCCCAACGCAGGAAGCGATACCGCTCTTTATTACGCTGATACTCAATGTCAACATTTTTTTCAAACGCATCTTTAGTTCCAAATAGATCTGCAATAACTGAGTGATCAATTACTAATTCAGCAGGTGAAAGTGGATTAACTTTTGCAGGGTCACCACCTAGATCAGCGATCGCTTCTCGCATTGTGGCAAGATCAACAATGCATGGCACACCAGTAAAGTCCTGCATAATAACTCGAGCAGGCGTAAATTGAATTTCAGTGTCTGGCTCAGCTTTTGGATCCCAAGCGGCTAATTTCTTTATCTGCTCGGCAGTTATATTTGCACCATCTTCGGTGCGCAGTAAGTTTTCTAATAAAACTTTCAAGCTAAATGGAAGATCAACCGCTTCTTTAAAGCTAGTAATATCAAATACTTCATAACTTTTGCCTGCGACTTCAAGTGTGGTTTTGGCCTTAAATGAGTTCTTACTCAACGCCCCACACCTCTTTCCACCTGCTAATACGCTAATCCTATCTCTTTACTGGTGAAAATCCAGCCACGCACTCAATGTGCTGAGTCATTGGGAAAAGATCATAGGCAGATATGTGATCCAACTTATAGCCCGCGTCGATTAAAGTTTTTGAATCTCTTGCAAGAGCAGCTGGATCGCAAGCAACATAAACAATTTTTCTTGGCTTTAATTTTATCAATTGTTTAATTACTACCTCACCAGCACCAGTTCTAGGTGGGTCAAGTAAAACTAAATCTGCACGTTTAACTATTGGAAGTTGTTGCGCAACTAATCCTTGAAGTATTTTAACATTACTCTTATTTAGAAATACTTTTCGAGCATCTGCTACTGCACTCTTATCACTTTCAATTAGGGTGATGAAACCTTGCTCACCAAGCTCCTTTAATATTGCTGCAGCAAATAGGCCAACACCTGAATATAGATCGCAGACATGATCATTACTTTTAACACCAAGTTCGGCAAGGGCAGCTTTCACTAATGTTACTGGAGCTGATTTATGACTTTGCCAAAACGCCTCAGGTGAAATTTTAAATGAATTGCCACCAACTTGCTCAACAATTTGAGTTGGTCCGCTAATGCTTCGACCAGATCTCATAACTGAAACCTCGCTTGTGCTAGAAACTGCTACCTCAACCCTGGCATCTGATTTCCAGTTTCGAACAGCTAATTCACTCACATTCATTCGTTCATCTGCAATTAGACATTGAGAAATTTCAACTACCTCATTACTTCTAGCACCAAAAAATCCTATTTTTCCATTTGGAGAAACTGCAAAATCCATTCGGGTTCGCCAGTGCAATCCATTACTAGGTTCAACTTCAATCACCTCTAGATTAAATCCAAGTGCAGGTAAATCTATTTTTCCAATTCGCATAAACTGCTCTTTTATAATCTCAGCCTTTAATTTCCGCTGCGTTAGCAAATCAATATGCTGAAAGTCGCAGCCACCACACTTTCCGGCGTACTGACAAGGGGCGCTAACACGTGATGGCGCAGCTGTTAATACTTCAATAACATCAGCATGAGCAATCTTTGAACTAACTGCTGTTATTTTAATTTTTACTAACTCATTAGTTATGCCATGGCGAACAAAAATAACTTGGCCATTATGGCGCGCAACAAAGTGTCCACCATGTGCGACGGGGCCAATGACCAGCTCGATGACCTGCCCAACTTCTAACCGCTCTTGAGCGTTCAATTCCATAGGAGTGAGCCTATGGGTGTAAGTTGTGCTTTGTGCATGTAGTAATTATGGGTTGTGGCCGCGTCGGATCCACCCTAGCCGTAGATCTTGAAAAATCTGGTCACACCGTTGCGGTAATTGATCAAAACCGAGAAGCATTCCGCAGGTTAGGCGCTGACTTTAATGGTCGCACCATTGCAGGAGTTGGCTTTGACCGAGACACTCTGCTGGAAGCTGGCATTGAAAAAGCTGATGCATTTGCTGCCGTTTCAAATGGTGATAACTCAAATATATTAGCTGCAAGAGTTGCTCGAGAAAATTTTGGTGTTAAAAATGTAGTTGCTCGTATTTATGATCCAGGTAGAGCTGAAATTTATCAGCGCCTTGGTATTCCAACCGTTGCAACAGTGCTTTGGACAACTGATCAAATTATGCGCCGCCTAGCTCCAGATGGAACTAAATCAGAGTGGCGCGATGCTTCTGGAACAGTTGTATTAGTTGAAGTTAGCCTTCATAAAAGTTGGTATGGCGAAGCATTTTCCCTAATTGAGAAAAATACCTCAGCCAGAGTCGCCTTTATAACAAGATTAGGTGAAGCTTTATTGCCTGATGAACACACTGTTTTGCAAGAAGGAGATCTAGTTCATTTATTAATTGAAGAAAAAAAGGTTTCAGCAGTAGAAAAAACTTTAGCAGCGGCAATTGAGGTGAAGTAATGAGAATTGCAATTGCAGGAGCTGGAAATGTTGGTAGAGCCATCGCGCGTGAGTTGCTAGGAAATGGCCATCAAGTTTTACTAATCGATAAAGACCCAAAAGCCTTAAAACTGGACTCAGTTCCAAATGCGGAATGGTTACTTGCAGATGCTTGTGAAATTGCTGCACTAGATCAAGCCAAATTAGATGGCTGTCAGGTATTAGTAGCTGCAACTGGTGATGACAAAGTTAATTTAGTCGCTTCACTGCTTGGAAAAACTGAGTATGGCGTTCCAAGAGTTGTCGCTCGGGTAAATCATCCAAAAAACGAGTGGATGTTTGATTCTTCTTGGGGAGTAGATGTTTCAGTATCTACACCGCAAATTATCTCTGCTTTAGTTGAAGAAGCGGTAAGTATTGGTGATGTTGTTAGATTGTTTTCATTCCGAAAGGGTGAAGCAAACTTGGTTGAAATTACTTTGCCAGATACCGCATCTTGCTGTGGCAAAACTGTTGGTGAAGTTGAACTACCTGAAAATGCCGCACTTGCTGCCATCGTTCGCGATACTCATGTAATAACACCAAAAGATCATGATGTTTTCACAGCCGGTGATGAACTTTTATTTGTAGCGTCTTCAGTTGCTGAAGAAAAATTAAAGTCCTGCTTTATTTAAACTACTTTAGTAGTCGGTGTCTTTCTTAAGATTTGCCATGTACCCCAGGCGGTTGCAAGAAATAATGGATAGCCCATAATTAGTCGAGCACTTCCAAGGGCATTTATATTTCCACTCTTATAAAGCGGGTATTGAATAATTAATCTGGCAGCAAACATTGCCACCCAAAGCCAACCAGCATTTATATAAGCTCTAAGTCGAGCTGGATCTTTTCGCCACATTAAGTTCTCACCCAAGATTGGCCCGAGCATTAAACCTAGGATTGGCCACTTCGCTAAATTAGTTAGCGCATATAACAAGCCGTAGCCGGCATTTATATATAGCCCAGGTAGATAAAAATCTGCAGCATTACCACTTCGCTTTGAAAATAGAGCACAAATTGCAACCCCTACCAAGCCTGAAAACGCGTGCTGAATAGTCTCTCGCTTCACTAATCTAAGAATTGTTAAAATAATTGAAAGCGCTACTGCTGCCCAAATTGCAGCATTTATATTTCTACCAGATACGTTAAAAACTATTAGAAAAAGTAAAGCAGGTAATCCTGAATCAATTAATCCGCGCTTGCCACCGAGTGCTGAAACAACCTTATCTTTATCCTCGTTATTTCCCTGATAACTCATGAACCAGTTGATCCAAACCCGCCGCTTGATCTATCTGAGCCAGGTAAATCACTAACTTCAACAAAATCTGCTCGCTCAACTTTTTGAATAACTAATTGCGCAATTCGATCACCCTTTTTAAATGAGACAGGTTGTGTTAAATCATGATTAATTAAAATAACCTGTAATTCACCGCGGTATCCAGCATCAACGGTACCTGGCGTATTAACCATAGAAATTCCATGCTTTATTGCAAGTCCAGATCTTGGGTGTACTAAAGCAACATAGCCATTTGGTAAAGCAATGCTTATGCCAGTAGGAACCAACATTCGCTCCCCTGGATTAATTGTGAAATCAATTCGAGTGGCCAAATCTGCTCCTGCATCACCGGCTTTTGCATATGAAGGTAGTGGCACAGTTGGATCTAGCCGCTTAATTAAGATTTTAGTCATGGGTTTATGTCAAAATCTGGGTCAACAAATGCCATTAACTCTGGATGCTGCGTTAGATGATCTTTATATTGCTCAGTAAGATTTTTAATAAAGTGCTCCATTGGTACTGAAATGAATAACGCTGCTGCTTTTACGGCTATTTCACCTGTAGGTGAATCTAGCCTTCCTTCTGCTTGAGTATAGATCTTTCGTCCTGCTTGTCCGGTAATTCTGGCATCAATATAAAGTGTTCGACCCATTGGAACAGGCAATAAGAAATCAGTTTCTAATCTGCCAGTCACAGCTGGAGTTCTTATCAACCACATCAATTTTCCTAATGCTTCATCAAAAGCTAGTGATAACAATCCACCATGAGCAAGACCAGGAGCACCTTGATGATTTTCAGTTACCGTAAAATTCCCAGTTAAATCTAAATTTTCACCAGCGATAGCTTTAAAGTGAAGACCTGTTATGTGCAACTCACCACAACCAAAGCAGTGACCGAAGTGAGATGGAATTTGTGATTTAGCAGCGGGCGCCTTTGGATGTCGCTCTGGCATCACTGCATCAGGTGGGGCAACGGTACTGGCAACTCTGGTCATTGGCAGAGCGTATCCTTTATCTCATGGCAAGATCTAATTCTAAATCTGAGTTCGCTGAGCGAATTAATTGGCCGATCTGGCTTTGGCTATTTATCGCCATGATGATCGCCTCACTTTACCTGACCATCTGGGCACCATTTAATACTATGACTGCGGTAATTATTTGCCTGCTCGCTACTTTCGCTATTATCTATAGCAGCCAAAAATCACGATTAGATATAGTGGTAATTAATGATTGGCTTTATGTTGGAAACGCTAAAATTGAAAGTAAATATATTAAAAAAAGCTATCGCACTAGATAAGAATGCTTACCTTAAGTTACGTGGCGTGCAGGCTGATCCAGCCTGTTTTAATGCAACTAGGTTTTGGGTATCTGCTGGCGTTAAAGTTGAAATTAAAGATAAATCAGATCCAACTCCATATTGGTTAATCTCTAGCCGTAAAGCGAAAGCGTTAGCTGCTTGTCTTAATTAATCGCAATCTCGACATACTGCTTTAGGACCCTCACCACGGACACGTTGATTAACATGTTTAACTAAAAAGCAACGACTACAAGTAAATTCATCCTCTTGCTTAGGAACAACCTTTACCGATAACTCTTCACCAGATAAATCAGCACCAGGAAGTTCCAGGCTCTCAGCAGCCTCTGCTTCATCAATATCAACTTGACCAGATTGAGCATCAGCTCGTTGTGCTTTTAACTCTTCAAGTGATTCTTCATGTAACTCTTCATCGGTTTTTCTGGGGGTGTCGTAATCAGTTGCCATCGGTCACCTCCTTCTAAATTAGTAAATCTTTCTATCTTTTTACTAGAGTATTTATTACTCCAACTGGGCGGATAATCCCCTAAAAGCGACAGTTCTACCTAATTAACAGTAGGTGTGTCGGGATTATTCCTGATTTAACTGGCGAGTACGACGCTCAGCCTCAGCTTTTCGCCATTTTGCGATCTCACCATGGTTTCCAGATAACAAAACTGGTGGAACTTCTAATCCACGCCAAATTGCAGGCTTTGTATAGTTTGGATATTCAACTAATTGTTCATCATTATTACCAGAGATTGAATGTGATTCCTCTTTTAATGAGTCAGGATTTCCTAACACACCAGGTAATAAACGAGCCGTTGCTTCAATAATTACCATTGCTGCAACCTCACCGCCTCCTAATACATAATCACCAATTGAAACCTCATGAACTTTAAAATTTGATTTAGCGCGATAGTACTCACCAACTCTTGCATCAATTCCTTCATACCGACCGCAAGCAAATATTAATTGCTTTTTAGATGAAAAATGAGTTGCCATCTTCTGATCAAATTTTTTACCTGCTGGTGTAAGAATGATTAAATCAACCTCAGATTTATCATCAGTAATTGCATCAATAGCATCTGCCCATGGATCAGCAAGCATCACCATGCCGGCCCCACCACCATAGGGAGTGTCATCTACGCTGTGGTGAACATCAGTTGTCTGATCCCTAAGATCATGAATATTAATTGACAGTAAGCCTTTATCAGCTGCCTTACCCAATAGGGATAATTTAAGAGGTTGTAAATACTCTGGAAAGATTGAAATCAGATCAAAGCGCAACATCTAATAGCCCCTCCGGTGGATTAATCACAATCTTTTTCTTCTCCACATCTATTGAAATTATTATCGCAGCCACCATAGGAACTAATACCTCTTTGCCATTACGCTCAATTGATAAAAGGTCCTGCCCGGGTAGTTTAACAATCTCAGTAACTGCTCCAACTAAATCACCTTTTTCTAAAAACACTTCACACCCAATTAGTTGTTGGTAGTGATACTCCCCTGGTGCTAGCTGATTAATATCAACATCAGCTGACATTAATTGATCACGTAATTCTTCAATTTGGTTTCGATCATTTATTCCGATGAATGAAAGAAGCAAAACTTGATTATGCCAACGAGATGATTTGATCTCTAATTCTTTACCGTTATCGAGAGTTAATTTACTTCCAATTGAAAATCTTTGATCTGCATCATCGGTTATAACCTCGATTGTGGCTTCACCTAAAACTCCATGTGCGCGGCCAATACGACCTACGACAAGTTGCAAATTAACGAACCTCGTCTGCCTCAATTAGATCAACTCGAACTGAGCGACCAGCGATTGCGCTGACTACAGTGCGAAGTGCTTTTGCAGTGCGACCATTACGGCCAATTACTTTGCCAATATCTTCTGGGTGAACACGAACTTCAAGAGTTGTTCCGCCGCGAGAACTTTTTTCAGTAATTACAACCTCAGCAGGGTTATCAACAATTCCTTTTACTAAATGCTCTAGTGCTTCATCAATCATTATTACTCTTTTGCAGGTGAATCAGTTGGCACCTCATCAGCCTTCACAGCAGGTGCTTGCTCTACAACCTCAGGAGCTGCTTCAACTACTGCAGCTACAACTTCAGTAGCGGCAACAGCTTCGCCAACTTCAGGAACTGCAACCTTTTTCGAAACTACTGGTGGCACATATGCTGGCTCAACAATAATTTCACCGTCAGCGCCACGACGCTCTTTAATTTTTGTTGCTTTACCAGTTAATTTACGTAGGTAGTAAAGCTTTGCTCTACGTGCTGAACCATGTCGAACAATTTCAATTCTTTCAATCACTGGTGTGTGAACTGGGAATGTTCGCTCAACACCAACACCGTATGAAATCTTACGAATAGTAAATGACTCGCGGATTCCAGCACCAGAGCGTGCAATGACTACACCTTGGAAGATCTGAATACGGCTTTTGCTTCCTTCAATAACTCGAACGTGAACCTTTAACTCATCGCCAGAACGAAAAGATGGGATGTCTGTGCGAAGTGAGGCGGCATCAACAGCATCTAACACGTTCATTATTTGTCCTAATCGCTAAATTTATGGTCAATCAATTATTTTGAATGAACCCGTATCTTGCCACGCTAGGGGTGATTAGATCAAATTAGAGGTAAAAGTTGTGCGTGCAGGGCTGGACCTGCGCATACAACTAGATCCTTATTTGCCGGCCCACCTGCCCGGCCTGAGATTACAGCGCCAGCCTGTGTTGCAATCAAACCACCAGCAGCATGATCCCATTCATTTAATGATGCTTCAAAAAATCCATCAAGGGATCCCATTGCTACATAACAAAGATCAACTGCTGCTGCGCCGTTTCTTCGCAAATCTCGAATTCTCGGTATTAAATTTGATATCACCAGACCTTGCGTTATTCTTAAATCTAAATCATATGCAAAACCAGTAGCAAGTAATGCTTTATCTAATGTAACTGGATCATTACATTTAATTTTATCTCCGTTATAAGTTGCATCCCCGCCTCTTACCGCACTCCATAATCCATTAATACTGGGTGCATAAACCACACCAACTAATACGCCATCTTTGTCTTTTGCTGCAATTGAAACATTCCAACCTGGTAGTCCGTATAGATAATTCACTGTGCCATCTAATGGATCAATTACCCAAGTTATTCCAGATTTACTTGTCCTTGCTGCTCCCTCTTCGGCGATGATTCCATCATCTGGGCGAGAGTTGAGAATTTCTCTAACAATTAACTCCTCTGCTTGCTGATCCATTTGAGTGGCAAAATCAACTGCCGAGCTTTTCTCAGTAAAGGTAAAGCTGCTAGGACGGTTCATTAAATGAGAACCGGCCAACTTTGCCACCGTATGTGCTAACTTCAACAATTCCGTGCTCACCAGGTTATCTAAGCATGAAAAGTAAAGCCAGTTTCGTGTGTGGCAGATTTAACCCGCCGAATACTTGTGGCAATCTACTCTCATGAGTGAACCAACTGATCTACGCTTAATCGGGCGCTCTGCCGATGGTAGTGAGTTGGAATTAGTAGATTTAAATGGAAATCAATTTAACCTAAGAATTAGCGATACTTTGCGAGCAAATATAAACCAACCAAGACTTTCTGCGGTTTCAAATATTGAAGAAGTAGTTACCACATCAGTTAAAGAGGTGCAGGCAAGATTAAGATCTGGTGAGAGTATCGATGCCATCTCTCGCACAACTGATTGGTCGATTGAGAAGATTGAAAATTATGCAGGTCCAATATTACAGGAGCGAGCTTTCATTATTTCCCAAGCTCTCGCCACTCAAATACGCCGTGAACCTCATGCGCCATACCTTGAAACAGCTGTTGCTAATCAGCTAGCTCCTAGAGGTGTTGATATGAATTCAGTCGAGTGGAACACATTTCGCCAACCTGATGGAAATTGGAACTTAACACTTTATTATCCACTTCGCGATGATTCTCCAAGTGATACCAAAGGTGAAGCGGTCTGGTTATTCAATTTAGGTCGACGAGCCCTTTCAGCACATGATGATGGCGCTAGATGGATTGGCGGTGAGGCAAAGGTTAAGCAACCTGTTCAAACCTATGGAAACATTCCACAAACTGATGCTCCAAGATTAGTTTCAATTAAAGAGGATGTAACACCTTATGCACCAACTAAATTAGCTTCAGTTGATGAGGTCAACGATGTTGATGATGAAGCAAAGCGTGATGGTGTGACTAGAAGAATTAAAATTCCATCATGGGATGACATTATGTTTGGTAAAAAGGATGAAGACTAAGTAAGTAAGAGCGGGATCTCCACTTCGATATCAGTAACACCGCCATGGTGGCCCACCATTGAACTCTCCTCTTTTACTCTTGCTGGATCAATAATAATTAAATCATCATTTGCAATGGCAATTAAATCTCCCATTCGTTCCGATGCATCTTCGCTTACAACTGGTCCGAATAATCCATCGGCAATTGCCTCTGATTTACTCAAAACTTTCGCACTATTTCCCAAAAATTGTCGCCACTTGGCAACGGTTTCTTCCTGAGCACCTTCATTAATATAAATATGCCTTGCTCTTGGCTCACCACCGATTAGTAAGACATTCTCTAATAAATCATTATCCTGTCCTAAAATAATCTGCTTAGTGCTATTTACCATTCCATGATCTGATGTAATCCAAATGCGAGTACCAGTAGGCACAGATTCCTTAACCTTTGTAATAAATTCACTTATTTGAGCAAGTGCTGTTAGCCACTTATCAGAGCCAACTCCATCACTGTGTCCGGCTGAATCTAAGGTATTTAAATATGTGTAAACAAAGGATGGCTGTGGTTTTAACGCAGCAGATACAGCAATTGCCATCTCATCAATACCATTTGCTCCAACATATTTAGCACCACGTAGTGCTGCTTGAGTAAAACCACTTCCTTCATACCTTTTAGCTGCCACATGTGTAACAGATACACCTGCTAAAACCGCGCGTTCAAATAAAGTAGGAACTTTTTGCCACATTACTGGATCTACCCGCTCATCCCATTTAAGGGCGTTTAATAATCGATTACCACTTCTAGGAACTCTAACTGTGTAACCAAGCATGCCGTGAACTCCAGGAAGTACCCCTGTGCCTAAAGTTGAAAGACTTGTTGCGGTAGTTGATGGAAAATTTGTATAAATTGTTCTCATATTCTTTAACTCTTCAAAGATTGGGAATTGATCACCATATTTATTTACTGCATCTTGACCCATGCCATCAATTAAGATCAAGCACTCTCGCATATCTGCTTGCTTAAGTACTAAATAATCAATTGTATCGGCAACATTTAGTGTGGAAAATATCGAGTTAGTAAGGTGGGATAAACCAAATTGTTGATTCAATTTCCCACTATTCATAGCGCAAGGATACCTATCTTAAGAAATTAGTAAGTAATGGGCTTGTCGCTGACAAGAAAGTGAGGAAATATTGGCAAGATACGGCCTATGGCCAAAACACCAAAAGTAGTTACACCTAAAGCAGGGGAAAATCCTGGCCGAATAATTGATATCGATGTTGCCTCTGAGATGTCAGAATCATTTTTGGAATATGCATACTCAGTTATTTATTCACGAGCACTTCCTGATGCCCGTGATGGTTTAAAACCGGTGCAGCGTCGTATTTTGCATCAGATGAATGAGATGGGCCTTCGCCCTGATAAAGGTCATGTTAAGTGCGCAAGAGTTGTTGGAGATGTAATGGGAAAGCTTCACCCACATGGTGATGGCGCAATTTATGATGCAATGGTTCGAATGGCGCAATCTTTTTCAATGCGGCTGCCGTTAATTGATGGCCATGGAAATTTTGGTTCACTAGATTCAGGCCCAGCTGCTATGCGTTACACCGAATCACGCCTTGCACTATCGGCAATGATGATGGTTGATGAATCAGATGAAGATACTGTTGATTTTGGTTCAAACTATGACGGTCAAATACTTGAGCCACAAGTACTACCTGCAGCCTTTCCTAACCTGTTAGTAAATGGTGCTACCGGTATTGCAGTTGGTATGGCCACAAATATGGCGCCCCATAATTTAGGTGAAGTAATTGCTGCGGCTAAGTTATTAATGGAAAATCCTAAGGCGACATTAAAACAATTAATGAAGTTAGTTCCAGGTCCTGATTTTCCAACCGGTGGTTACCTAGTTGCAACTGAGGGAATATCTGATGCTTATGCCAATGGCCGCGGCTCATTTAAGGTGCGAGCAACAACTGTGTTTGAGAAGATTTCATCTCGTAAGCAGGGAATTATTATCACTGAACTTCCATACAACATTGGACCTGAGAAAATTGTTGAAAAAATTGCTGACCTTGTTAAGGCTAAGAAAGTCCAGGGAATCTCAGATATCGTTGATTTATCTGATGGCCAATCTGGCACAAAGGTTGTAGTTGAGATTAAAAATGGTTATGAACCAGCTGAAGTTTTAGAAAATCTCTACCGGCTAACTCCAATGGAGGATGCATTCTCAATTAACGCAGTTGCCTTAGTTGACGGTAAGCCGCTAACCCTAGGTCTTAAAGATCTTTTGCAAGTATTTATCGATCACCGCATTGAGGTCGTAAGACGACGATCAACATTTAGAAAAGCTAAGGCACAATCTAGATTGAATCTAGTTGATGGCTTACTTAAGGCAATTGTTGATATTGATAAGGTAATTAAAATAATTAGAGCAAGTGAGGATGCCAGCATTGCTAAGGCATCTCTGATTAAAACTTTTAAGTTAAGTGATGAACAAGTTACCTATATTTTAGATATGCCACTGCGTAGATTGACCAAGATGAGCAAGATTGAACTTGAGTCTGAGGCCAAAGAATTAAAGGCTACAATCTCCTCCTTAACTGCAATCCTAAAAACAGAGGAGAGCATCAAAGCTAAAGTGTCTGAGGAGCTATCTGAAATTGAGAAAAAGTATGCCTCTCCTCGCCGCACCCGCCTTGTTGCGTAAGCAACTTTGATATCAACTAACGCCCTAGAACTTCGCGCTGCAGCAAGGCTGCTGGTTAAAGATGTAACTGTGAGAATTAATCACGGTGATCGTATTGGGTTTGTTGGTAGAAATGGCGCTGGTAAATCAACGCTTGCAAAGGTATTAGCTGGCGAGGTTATGCCTGCTGGTGGTGTTGTAAACCGCAGTGGAAAAATTGGTTACTTACCGCAGGATCCAAGAACTGGTGAAGATCAAGGAACTGTGATTGATCGAATTCTTTCAGTTCGCGAGTTAGATCAGATTGCTAAGCGAATGCGCGCTGTTGAAGAAGAGATGGCAACCTCACAAGGTGCGGAGCTTGAAAAAGCAATGGAGCGATACACCAGAGTTGAACATGATTTTTCAGCCGCCGGTGGCTACGCAGCATCAGCTGAAGCAGAAGCAATTGCTTCATCCTTAGGTGTTCCTAATAATTTATTTGATCAAGATTTAAGCGCTTTATCCGGTGGTCAAAGACGAAGAATTGAACTGGCCAGAATTCTTTTTTCTGGCGCGGAAACATTGCTTCTAGATGAGCCAACTAACCATTTAGATGCTGACTCAATTATCTGGCTACGAGAGTACTTATTTAAATACTCAGGCGGGTTAGTAATTATCTCCCACGATGTAAACCTGATTGAAACTGTCGTTAATAAGGTTTTTTATATCGATGGAAATCGAAATGTAATTGATGTATATAACATGGGCTGGAAGCAGTACTTATTACAACGTGAGCAGGATGAGCATCGCCGTAAACGGGAGCGCGCAAATGCTGAGAAAAAGGCAGAGATCTTGCAAAAGCAGGGTGAGAAGATGCGAGCTAAAGCATCTAAGGCAACTGCGGCGCAAGGAATGCT
>FUWD013231191.1_pt1 | contig 19472 bp, 22 predicted proteins | sample 1063281 | NCBI WGS metagenome assembly FUWD01 (sample SAMEA79048168, study PRJEB19326) | metagenome | biome: marine | reverse complement strand
GTCTAAAACATCTAATTTAGTTAATGCAATTCCATCTATGCCTGAAATTTTAATTGTTTGTCTCACCAAAACTCCATCAAACCAACCACACCTTCTTTTTCTACTAGTGACAGTACCAAATTCTTTTCCTCTAGAACCAAGTAATTCTCCAATATCATCTGTTAGCTCTGTAGGAAAAGGACCTTCACCTACTCTAGTTGTGTAGGCTTTGGTTATTCCAAGAACATAGTGAATAGAATTTGGTCCACAACCAGTTCCTGTGGCAGCACTTGAGGCTACTGTATTAGAGGATGTTACAAAGGGATATGTTCCATGATCAACGTCTAATAAAATTCCTTGAGCACCTTCAAATAATATCCTCTTTTTTTGTTTTTTAAATTCATCAATTCTAAGCCACACAGGTTGCGAAAACTTTAATATTTCTGGGGCAATTTTTAATAGGTCCTCTTTAAGCTTATCTTTTTTAAAAATTTTTTTACCGAGACCTTTTCTAATGGCATTATGGTGAAGAAGTACAGTTTCTAATCTATGATCAAGATTGGTTTCTGATACTAAATCCATAACACGAATTGATCTTCTTCCAACCTTATCTTCATAGGCTGGTCCAATGCCTCTTCTTGTTGTGCCAATTTTCCCTTTTCCTGCTGCATCTTCTCTTATTTCATCCATCTCTCTATGAAATGGTAAAATAAGATTAGCAGATTCTGAAATTATGAAATTATCTACGTTTACCTCAACACCTTTAGATCTAATTTCTTCAATTTCTTCTAATAATGCCCAAGGGTCAACAACAACTCCATTTCCTATAATAGAAATTTTATTTTTTCTTACAATTCCAGAAGGAAGTAATCTTAACTTATAGGTTATGCCATTAATAACCAATGTGTGTCCAGCATTATGCCCACCTTGAAATCGAATAACCACATCTGCCTGATCAGATAGCCAATCAACAATTTTACCTTTTCCTTCATCTCCCCACTGTGATCCAACTACTACAACATTTCTCATTATCTAAATTTTTTTTCTATTGTTACTGAACTTAAATGGTTAATCGGTCCATGACCTTTACCAAATTTAATATTCGATTTTATTGAATTGTTTACATACTTAGTTGCAAGCTCACAAGATTTCTTTAAGGTTTTTCCACATGAAAAGAATGTAGAAATAGCAGAAGATAGAGTACAACCAGTTCCATGTGTATTGTTAGTTGTAATTCTTTTATTTTTTAAAATCATAATTTCATTTTTGTTAATAAATATATCTTGAACTATTTTAGAATTTAGATGGCCACCTTTGATAAACACATTTTTAGCACCAAGATTAATAAGTATACTTGCTGCATAAATCATATCTTCTTTTGTTTCAATTTTTGTGCCAGTTAATATTTCTGCTTCAGGAATATTGGGTGTTATTAAGCTAACTTTTTTAATTAATCTATTTTTAAGTAATTTAATAGCCTCGTCATCAATTAATCGTGCGCCTCCTTTTGCAATCATAACTGGGTCTAAAACTACTTTATTGACTTTAATTAAATCTAACGAACGAATTACAGATTTAATAACCTGCGAAGAATGTAACATACCAATTTTAATTGCATCAGGTCTAATATCTTGTGAGGTAAATTCAATCTGATTAGAAATTTCTTTTGGATCAATTGGAATTATTGATTTAACACCCGTGGTATTTTGGATGGTAACAGCCGTTATTGCTGTCATTGCGTAAGACCCTAGTGCTGTAACAGTTTTAATATCAGCTTGAATACCAGCCCCTCCTGATGAATCTGAGCCTGCAATAATTAATATTATAGATTTAGGTTTCAACTTATTTAATTTTATTTTTAATAATATTTAAGCAATTTAATAAGAGTTTTTTATTGTCACTTTCCACCATAATTCTTATTTTAGACTCTGTGCCTGATTTTCTAACTAAAATTCTGCCCTGGTTTTTCATAAGTGTTTCTGCTTTTTTAATAGAGGCTCTTACTTCAATATTGTTAATTATATTTCTATCTTTCACCTCAATGTTTTCTAAAATTTGAGGAGTTTTAACAAATGTCTTAAAAAAATCGCTACATTTACTTCCTTTTCTTAAAGAAAATAAAACTTCTAACGCAACTAATAAACCGTCTCCTGTTGTTGCAAACTTTCCAAGGATGATATGACCAGATTGTTCTCCTCCAAGATTAAATTTATGTTTTTGCATTTTTTCTTTTACGTATCTGTCACCCACATTAGATCTTATAAATTTTATTTTTTTTTCTTTGAAAAATTTTTCTAAATTATAATTGGACATTAGAGTGCCTATCACTCCCCCTTTTAACATTTTTTTTCGCTTCCATCTAACTGCCAATGCAGCAATTATTTGATCCCCATCAATAATGTTACTTTTTTCATCGCATATAATAATTCTATCTGCATCTCCGTCCAAAGAAATTCCTAAGTGGGCTTTGTATTTTTTTACAGCATTTTTAATTTTATTTGGGTTTGTTGAACCACAATTTTTATTAATATTCACACCATTTGGTATAATTCCTATCGCAAATACTTTTGCACCAAGCGATTTTAATAATTCCGGAGCTGCTTTGTAACCAGCACCATTTGCACAATCAATAACAATTCTTAACCCTCTAAGATTAAAATCTTTTGGAAAGTTTTTTTTTAAAATTTTAATATATTCATGATTAGCAGTTTCTAACCTTCTGACTCTTCCTAATTTTTTTGGTTGAGTTAAATTATTTTCAATTTTTTTATCGATAAGCTTTTCTATTTGTTTTTCAATTTTATCAGATAGTTTTAAACCATCTGGACCAAACAATTTTAAACCATTATCATAATATGGGTTATGTGAAGCCGTTATCATAATGCCCATGTTAGCCTTCATTTTCTTAGTTAACATTGCCAAACCATTTGTAGGTAAGGGTCCTAATGTGTAAACATGCATGCCAGCTGATGTTAAACCTGAAACTAAGGCAGGCTCAAGTGTATAGCCTGATAATCTCGTATCTTTTGCAATAATAGCTATTTGTTTATTTTTTTTTTGGTTTTTAAAATATGTTCCAGAGGCCAAACCAAATTTAAAAAACATATCACCATTAATGTTCTTGCCATTTACTGCACCCCTTATGCCATCAGTACCAAAATATTTTTTTGTCATTAGTTTTTTAATTCTTTGAACACTTTTATACTTTGCATTAATTCTTTTACATCATGTACTCTCAAAATTTGTACTCCCTGCATAATCAAATATAAGGAAGATGCTACCGTTCCTCCAGCTCTATTCTTAGTATCATTTATTCCTGATAGTTCTTTAATAAATCGTTTTTTTGATACACCTACTAATACAGGAAAACCAAGTGTGTGAAAAATAGAAATGTCTCTAATTAAATTCATATTATGTTTCAAATTTTTTCCAAAACCTATGCCTGGATCAATTATAATATTGTTGTGTTTTACACCTTTGGTTCTTAAAAATTTAATTTTTTCTTCAAAAAAATCATAAATATCTAATAGTACATTTTCATAGCTTGGTTTAATCTGCATGTTTTCTGGTGTTCCTTGAGAATGATGGATAACAAATGGTATTTTATACTCTTTTAAAACCTGAACTGTTTTTAGATCATACTCTAATCCAGAAACATCATTTATAATTTTAACTCCAAGCTTAATTCCTTTTTTCATTATTTCAGATTTTCTTGTATCAAGTGATAAGGGTATTTTTTTACTAATTTTCTTTATAGTGCTTTCAATTCTTTTCCATTCTTTATAATCACTTACAGTTTTGGAGCCAGGTCTTGTTGATTCACCTCCAACATCAATTATATTTGATCCAAATTTAAATAAGTTTATGGCATGAGTTATACCTTTACTTTTTTTATTAAATCTACCTCCATCAGAAAAACTATCCGGTGTTAAATTTAATACACCCATTAAATTTGGAAGTTTTTTAAAATTTAAGTTAGCAAAGTTTTTATTTTTTTTAATAATAATATTAAGGTCTTTTTTAACTTTTATTTTCAATAATTTTGGTAAATTCTTTATATCTTTTATGTTAATTATTTTTTTTGAATTCCTGGAAATAATCTCAATTTCATCAAAGGAAATTTCTTTATTTCCTTTTAGAGGCAAATTTTTTTTGCCATTTACTAATTTAATTGATAATTTGCCGTAAGTAAAATTACACGCTCTTGTGTAATATTTTTTCATTTATGTTTAATGAACTATTTTTGGCTTAAGACCCATTGAGCTTAAAGCAGAATCTTTATCGTTCTCTTCAACTTTTAAATCTTCTTTGTTGCTTGGGTATATATTTTTATTGATTAAGTTTTCTATCTCTTCACCTGTTAACGTTTCATAAACAAGAAGTGCTTTTGCAATTTTATGAAGGTCCTCTACTTTGGTAGTTAATATTTCTTTAGCTTTATTGTACCCTTCATCAACTAATTTTCTAATTTCATTATCTATTTTTTGAGCTACAGCTTCTGAAACACTTTGTGTTCTTGCTACTGATCTGCCTAGAAAGACCTCCTCTTCATTTTCGCCATACTCTACAGGGCCTAATTCTTCAGTCATTCCATATTTTGTAACCATTGCTCTAGCTAGTTGTGTTGCTTGATTTATATCTGAACCACTTCCGCCACCCGCTCCTGTTGAAATATTATCTTTTCCAAATATTACTTCTTCAGCTACTCTTCCTCCAAAGCATACAGCTAATCTAGCTTTTAAAAATTTAATTGAATATCCATGCTTATCCCTTTCAGGCAAATTCATTACCATCCCCAGAGCTCTTCCTCTTGGAATTATTGTTGCTTTATGTATTGGATCATAACCCTCCATATTAAAGGATACTAGTGCATGACCACCTTCATGATATGCAGTTAGTTTTTTTTCATCTTCCGTCATTACCATTGATCTTCTTTCAGCACCCATCATTACTTTATCTTTAGCTTCTTCAAACTCATCTAGAGTAACTACTCTTTTATTTTTCCTAGCAGCTAATAAAGCTGATTCATTAACTAAATTTGCAAGATCTGCTCCAGAAAATCCTGGTGTCCCTCTTGCAATAGTTCTTAGATTCACATCTGGCGCCATTTTAATTTTTTTAACATGCACTTTTAAAATTTTTTCTCTACCTAAAATATCTGGGTTTGAAACAACTACTTGTCTATCAAATCTTCCTGGTCTTAATAAAGCGGGGTCTAAAACGTCCGGTCTATTTGTGGCCGCAATAATTATCACACCTTCATTTGTTTCAAAGCCATCCATTTCAACTAATAATTGGTTTAATGTTTGTTCTCTCTCATCATTTCCACCACCTAGACCAGCTCCTCTACTTCTTCCAACCGCATCTATTTCATCAATAAAAATGATACAAGGAGAATGCTTCTTACCTTGCTCAAACATATCTCTAACTCTTGAGGCACCAACACCAACAAACATCTCTACAAAATCAGAGCCTGAAATAGTAAAAAAAGGAACTCCAGCTTCCCCTGCTATTGCTCTTGCTAGTAAAGTTTTACCTGTGCCAGGAGGTCCGACCAGTAAACAGCCTCTAGGTATTTTTCCACCTAATCTGCTAAATTTTTTTGGATCCTTTAAAAATTCCACAACTTCTTCGACTTCTTCTTTTGCTTCTTCTATACCAGCAACGTCATTAAAGGTTACTTTGCCCTTTAACTCATTCATCAATTTTGCTTTAGACTTTCCAAAGCCCATAGCACCACCTTTTCCACCTTGCATTTGTCTCATAAAAAAAATCCAAACAGCAATTAGCAACAACATTGGGAACCAAGATAGTAGAACGCCAAATAACGAAGGCATTTTATCTTCTAATGGAGCAGCAGAAATACTTACACCTTTGCTGGATAGTTTTTCAATTAAATTTGGGTAATTTGGTGAATATGTTGAAAAAGAGTCTCCGTTAGCAAAAACACCTTTTATATTGTTTCCTTGAATTTCTACTTTTACAACTCCTCCGTTGTCAACTTCTGTCAAAAATTCTGAAAATATGATTGAGTTATTTACACCCATATTAGCTTGTGGGTTTTTAAACATGTTGTAAAGACCAATTGTTAAAAAAACAATTACTGCCCACATTGCTAAATTTTTCATGTTCATAGCTATAAGATAATAATTATTATCAATTAAACAAGTGTCAAATTGTTACATAAACTTGTTTTTATGCGAACTTTCTTTGGATATTAATATAGTTTCATTAACTCTTTCTATAATACACCCACCTAATGTTACCTTAATAAAAGATTTGTTGTTAATTCCATTAATCAATTCACCAACACTTTTACCTCTAGCTGGATAATGTTTTTTTCCAAGAATTTGGATGATCTTTGTTAAAGATCTAAAAATTATTTCATGTGACTGATCAAAAAAATTTTGATTTAAAATATAAATTTTTTTTCTCTTTAAGAACTGTGAATTCTTAAGTAAATTTCTGTCTACATAAAATTTAATTGATTTGTCTGAATCTTTTAAATTATCAATGGTTAATTTAAGTTTTTTGATATCCAAACCTTCTTTTTCTAGTGAATAAAGTAAGTTTCTAATTCTAGTTCTTTTATAGTTTTCATTAATATTTGATGGATCTTTAATAAAAAAATTAAATATAACTTTAGAAATATAAATTAAATCTTTTTTTTCGATATCTAGTAATGGTCTTAAAATATTAATATTTTGATCTCTAAATTTAGTATTTTTGTTAAATGAGATTAATCCATTTAATCCACTACCTCTAACTATTCTAATTAAAAAATTTTCATACAAATCATTTAAATGATGACCTAATAATAAATATTTTATATTATATTTTTTGCATTCATTAACTAATAACGAGTATCTTTTATCTCTTGCGATAGCTTGAATATTTTTAGATGGTTTTTTTCCATTCCAATCTAAAATTTCACAATTAATGTCAATTTTCTTTAAAATTTTTTTTACATTTTTGGCCTCTACTGAAGATTCACTTCGAAGTTTATGATTAACTATAAAGTAGTGTATTTTAATCTTGTTTTTAAGGGCATAACATTTTGCTAAATACGCTAAAGCTAAACTATCTGGCCCTCCCGAAACAGCTACAGCTAAATTATCTTTGACCTTTAAAGAAGATGCAAACTCATTGTAAATTTTAGAAATTTTTTTTTTATTTAATTGTCCAAGAATCTTATTATGTGTTTTGTTTTGCGCACTCAAATTTTTTAGATTCATACTTTGCTTTTTGCAGTACTGATTGATTTGCTTTAGGGTATTGTTTTTCAACACCTTCAATCATTTTACATCCTTGTTCTTTTTCTCCTATCTGAACCATTGATACACCAAGTTTTAATAAATTTATAGGAGCCTTCTCACCTTTTGGATATTTTTGATATCCTTCTAGGTAAGCTGTAGCAGCATCAGTATAAAGTTGTCTTATTCTAAATGTTTCAGCATACCAATACTGTGCATTACCTGCTAGTTTGTGTTCTGGATTGGCAATTACAAATTCTCTAAAAGCTCGCTCAGCTGTATTATAATCTCCAACTTTTAAAAAGCTGGTCGCGAACTCATATTGTTTTTCAGGTGTATCATTTGGAAGTATGTTTTGCTCTGCCTTAAAAGTTTCCGTTACTATAGAAGATGTTGTTTCTACTGATTGAATTTGTTGTGTGGCATCACTATTTTCAGTATCTTTATATGAAGTGACACCTAAGTCTTGTGGTTGAGAGGATCCTGGTAAAATTTTTTCTACTTGTTCTTTTGGTTTGGAGGTTACTTTTTGATTAATCTCTCCTGACGATAAAGCATTTTCAACATCTTGAAATCTTATCTGATTGTCAGCCTGAACCTTGGATAGCCTGCTAGATAACTTATCTAATTTAAAATTGATTTCCTCAAACTTATTAGTAAGTTCTTGAAATTGATTTTCGATATCTGATAATTTTAATAAGTGTCTTGTCAAAACATCTTCAGAGTTTTGATCAAAACTTTCTTGACCACTTAAATTTCCAGTATTAATTGACCCTGAATAAACTGCTTTCTCCAGTGTTTTTAAATCTTTTTGTATTAATTCTAAAACTTCATTTAAATTATGATTATCTGCTTGGGCGATATTGGAAAAAAAAATAAGCACAAAAGCTATTTTTAATTGAAATATCTTTTTATAATTAAACATAATATCTTAGTAGTAATTATAATGATGGCAAAAAAAAGACCCTATACACTTAAGTGGATAGGGTCTTTTATAAATTAATTTGACTAGTTTAGTTTGCTTTAACTGTAACTGATCTTCTGTTTTTTGACCAAGCTAAAGGGTTAGATCCTGAATCTACAGGTCTTTCTTTACCATAACTTAATACTGAAATTCTGTCTGAAGAAATTCCATAAGTCATTAAATAGTCTTTTGCTGAATTAGCTCTTCTTTCACCTAATGCTAAGTTGAACTCTCTTGTTCCTCTTTCATCAGCGTGACCTTCTAATACAACATTAATATCTGAATTTTTTCGTAACCATGCAGCTTGTTTTCTTAAAGTTTCTCTTGAAGCAGTTGTAAGTACTGTTTCATTTGTTGCAAAGAAAACTCTATCTGGAACCCCTGATGCTAAATATTCAATAGAATCTGTTCCCGTGTAAACATCTCCTTGCATTTGTCCAGTTGTTGTTTTTTTAGTTGCACAAGCTGTTAATATTAAGCTTGCTATTAAAATTAAAAATCCATTCTTTAAAATCTTGCTTAAGTTCATTTTTGCTCCTTAATCCTATTGTTGTAATATCTTATTTTTTTCATATTTAATTAGACCTTTCAAGTTAAAAATCAAGCCAAATTATAGTTAATTTGTCAATAATGACGACCAGGATGGGTCAGAAGCGTCTGTTTCTGTTTCAACCATTTTTTCATTATATCCCGTCAAATCTATAGACCATAATTTAGCTGAAAAACCTTCACCATTTGAGTTTGTTTTAGTCTCTCTATAAAAAATTAACACCCTTCCATTTGGAGACCATGATGGTGCTTCTTGATAAAAATTTTCTGTTAATAATCTTTCACCACTCCCGTCTGTTCTCATCACTCCAATATAAAATTTGCCCTTATGCAATTTTGTAAATGCAATCAAATCTCCTCTTGGAGACCATACTGGTGTTCCGTACAAACCATTGCCAAATGAAATTCTTTTGACATTTTTTCCATTACTCTCCATTACATAAATTTGTTGATAGCCACTTCTATCAGAATTAAAAGTAATATATTTTCCGTCTGGTGAATAAGAAGGAGAAGTATCAATTGAGGGATGATTAGTAATTCTTTCAACAATTCTATTCTCAAGGTCCATCGTATAGATATCTGAGTTTCCATCCTTAGCAAAACTCATTATAATCTTCTTACCATCTGGAGAAAATCTTGGTGCAAATGTCATGCCTGGAAAGTCCCCAACTACTTCCTGCATTCCTGTTTCAATGTCCAATAAATAAACCCTTGGTAAGTTTCTAAAATAAGAAAGATATGTAACCATTTGATTGGTTGGACTAAACCTTGGTGTTAGAACCAGTTCATTTCCAAGGGTTAAAAATTTATTATTAAAGCCATCTTGATCCATGATGGCCAATTTTTTTATTCTATTAGTTTTTGGTCCTTCTTCTGAAACATAAATTATCCTAGTATCAAAATAACCTTTTTCTCCAGTTAAACGTTCATAAACTTTATCTGTAATGATATGACCTACCCTTCTCCAGTTACTTGGTACCGTGGTAAATGCTAAAGCCATCATTTCTTTCCCAGCCAAAATATCCCACAATCTAAATTCAACTCTAAGTTTTTCATCTACCAATGTAACTTTACCAGTTACTAATGCTTGCGCTTTAATCAAATTCCAGTCTTCAAATCTTGGTTTTAAATTTGCGATATCAGGCTTTTGAAGAAATGCATTTTTATCTAAAGGATTAAATAGACCAGATTGTCTTAAATTATTTTCAACTATCAAAGAAATTTCAGATCCAAGGTTTTCTTTTTTTAAAATCTTTTTAAAATTTTCTTTTGAACTATCATCTATTGAAAGAGGAGAAACAGCAACTGGTAGAGGACTTAGGTTTCCTCTTGTAATATCAACCTCTATTAAAGCAAACGCTTTAATAGGAAATACAATCAATAATATAAATAAATATCTAAATAACATTTTATCCTTCTAACATTTCTCGAGCATCAAAATTTAACTGTAACTCTTTCCATCTTTCATATCCAGTGCTAGGAACTCTAAGTGGCTGACAAAGTTTCACTGCTCTTAATGCACTTTCTGCTAAAACTTTATAAAATCCTTGTCCTGGTTTATTCATTCTAGCATGATCAAGAATTTCAGATTCTATAATAGTTCCATCTGGTTTTAATTGTAACTTAATTCTAACTAATAAATTCTTATTATAGGGTAAGCCTAACGGAATACTCCAGCATCCAAAAATTTGGGCTTTTAAGGCATCCTCCTCACTTAGTGACAAACCCCCAAGTTTTATACTTTTATCTTGATCTTGTGTTATTTCATCGGTTTTTTTGTTTGTTTCAGCGCTCTCAACTTTAGACTTATCAATTAAAGCTGCAATATTGCTTGGGTCAAATAAATCTTTTTTTTCGAATTCTGAAACTTGCTTAATTTCAGTTTCTACTTTTTCAGGATTTTGTTTATCCTCTTTGATTTCTTTAACTTTATCTATTTTTTCATCTGGCAAAGGAATTGCGTCCTGTTTTTCTTTTTTAAGAGCTTTTGGAGGGGCTTGCTCTGAAACAAGCTTTTTTTCTTTTTCTTTAACTTTTTCAATTATTTTTTTTGCCTTGGGAGCAAATGGAATGTTAGTCTTATCTGTAATTTGAATTAGCTCAACTGAAACAATTGGTGGTAGGTCAATTGGTTTTCTAGCAAGAAAAGGTAAGCTCATAGCAGTAATTATTACGAGAAATATATGAAGCCCAAAAGAAATAAAAATATTTCTATTCACTTTTGTTACCTCTCTTTATAGGGTTCAGAAATTAATGCTACTTTAGTAAATCCAGAACCTGATAACATTCCCATTATCTCTAAAACTCTACCATAATTTATTGATTTATCTCCCCTAACATAGATTCTTGTATCTGTTCTATTTTTAGATACAGCCAAAATTTTTGCTGTAATTTTATCATAATCAACTTTAGATTCTTGGATAAATATTTCACCTTTAGAGTTTATAGATAAAGTTAGTGGCTCTAGTTCTTCAGGTAACGAATCTGCAGAACTTTCTGGTAGATCAACCTGCACACCCACCGTTAACAATGGTGCTGTTACCATAAATATAATTAATAAAACCAACATTACATCCACAAAAGGAGTAACATTTATTTCGCTCATAGGTTCTTTGGATGAACGGTTGAGTTTAAAAGCCATTTTATATTATTGATAAAAATCTTTTAGAAAAGTTTTCTAATTTTTGTGAATATTTTTTTGAATCGTTATTAAATTTATTATACGCAACAACTGCAGGAATTGCTGCTAATAGTCCTAGTGCGGTTGCAAATAAAGCTTCAGCTATACCTGGTGCTACAATTGCTAAACTTGTATTCCTTGAAATTGCAATTGATTGAAATGAATTCATTATTCCCCAAACAGTTCCGAAACAAACCAATAAATGGAGCTGTTGAACCAACAGTTGCTAAAAATGTAAATCCCTTATCAATTTTTGACATTTGTTTTTCAATATTAACCTCTAACATGCCAGTCATTCTTTCATTCAGGTTGGATTTGTTTTTAGCTTTTAGTAAAGTTTGCATAGAATCCTTAAATAATAATGCCATAGGGTTTTCTAAATTGACTGGTAAGCTATTGTAAAAGCTTTCTGCAGATTTTGACTTCCAAAAATTTTCTTCAAATTCTTCTGATTCTAGATTTATTTTTTTAAATAATCTAAATTTTTCAATAATAATTGCCCATGAATAAATTGAGCAGGCGATAAGCATAAGTATTACCGATTTTACAATAAAATCTGCTCTTAAAAATAAGCTCCATAATGAGAAATCAGTATTTGATGCAAGTCCTACAGCTTGTGATGTGATATCCGCTTCCATAATTAAGATTTCGCAGTAAAATGTGTCATGAATTTGACTTTATAAGAGTTAATTTATTGTTCTAATTTGTAGGTTTCGTAATAAAAACTAGCTATCAAGATTGCATCTGCTTTGTTTGAATCTTTTTTCCTTGATAACTCTGATGAAAAGTAAGGAAATACCTCAATTGCTTTAGTTCTGCTAGCATCTTTTTCTGAATTAATAAGATTAAAATACTTTTTCCATTTAGCGGGCCTAACAAAATACATTGGTAATTGCATTGCAGAACATATTCCCTTTAAAATTCCAAATGATTGACCAAAATTAAACATACTGGTTACTCCTTGGCCAGGCATAGCTGAAACCTGCTCGATCACTACTTTAATGTCTTCTTTTTTTGTATCTTTTATTCTTAAAGAAATTTCATAATAAATTTGGGCACCATTAACTTGTTTTTTGTTTTTTTTACCTTCTGGCATATTGGGCATTTCAACAACATCTATTATTTTTCCATCTTGAAAAAAGCAAATAGAGCCTGTTATACCTGGGTCAATTCCGATTATAAGCATTAATTATTTTTTAAATTTATATTTGAGTAAACATTTTGAACATCATCATCATCTTCAAGTGTTTCTAGGAATTCAATCGCAGATTCTATTTTATCTTTTTCAACTTCAGCACTATTTAAAGGTACCCATTCAATTTCAGTAGAGATAAAATTTGCGATTGTTTTTTCAAGATTTTTTTTTACATTATAAATTTCATTCATGGGGCATTGTATTTCATGAAAATCTTCATGAGAAATACACTCATCAGCTCCTGACTCAATTGCTAATTCAAAAATTTGTTCATCTGATATTTCTTTTTTATCAATCTTAATAATTCCTAATTGATTAAAATTATGAGATGCAGATCCCTGGGTTCCTAAATTGCCTCCACTTTTCTGAAAGATGGTTCTAATATTAGATGCTGTTCTATTTTTATTATCTGTTAAAGCCTCAACTATTACAGCAATTTTATCTGGTCCAAAACCTTCATATCTTAAGTTCTCAAAGTTATTTTCATTGTTAGCTGAAGATTTATCAATGGCTCTTTCAATGTTATCTTTTGGCATATTGGCTGATCTTGCAGCCTGGATTGCAGACCTAAGTCTTGGATTCATCGCTGGATCTTTGTCTCCCAATTTTGCTGCAACACTAATTTCTTTGGAAAGTTTTGAAAATACTTTTGATCTTTGTTTGTCTGCTTTTCCCTTGGAATGCTTTATACTTGCCCATTTCGAATGACCCGACATAATAATTAATGAGAATTTTTTAATTCTCCTCCATATATAAAATTTTCAATACTTTTTGCTAAACCTGTTTCTATATCACAATCAACAATCACACCACACAAAGTAGCCTCGCCAATTGCAGGAAAATGCTTAGTAGATTTTTTTTTCAAAAACCTGTTAATTGAGTTATCTTTATTCATTCCAATTACTGAATCATAATCTCCACACATTCCAGCATCAGTTTGATAGGCGGTGCCACCTTTAAGAACTCTAGAATCATTGGTTGGGATGTGTGTGTGTGTGCCAACAACTAAGGTGGCTTTACCATCAAAAAAATGTCCCATGGCAGCTTTTTCACTTGTAATCTCACCATGAAAATCAACTACAAGAAAATCATAGTCTTCTTTTAGTTTATATTTTTTAATGAATTTTTCAGCTTCTTCAAAAACATCCTCGCATTTTTTCATAAACACATTCCCCATTAAATTTAATACACCCACTCTCATCTCATTTTTTGCATTAAAAATTCCAAATCCTTTTCCGGGAGAGGGTTCAAACAAATTTTTTGGTCTTAATAGTCTATTTTCTTTTTCTATATGAGACATTGTTTCTTTTTGATCCCACACATGATTTCCAGTTGTAATTACATCCACACCACAATTAAAAAAATCTTTACAAATTTCTTCTGTAACTCCAACACCACCGTCAGCTGCATTTTCACCATTAACAATAACAAAATCAATTTTCTTATCTTTTATTTTTGACAGTAAATTATTTAAGATCATTGAGCGACCTGAAATACCAACGATATCTCCTAAAAAAAGAATTCTCATTTTATAATATTTTCATTTGTTATAATATAATCTAATTTTTGATCATGTTTATTAATGGGAATTTTTTTTATTTCTTGAGAAGAGATAGCTAATCCTATTTTGATAATTTTTTTCTTTCTCGACAATCTTTCAATGAAACGATCATAATATCCTCCACCATATCCTAGTCTGTTTAAATTTTTATCAAATGCCACCATGGGGATGAATAAAATATCTGGATAAACTATTTTTTTTATTTCAGCTCTGGTATCCCGTAGTTATTGATTTTTAATGGATCAGAAAATGTCCAATTATAAAAATCCATTTGAAATTTTTTTTTAATTACCGGTAATGAAATCCTATAATTATTTTTTTCAAAGTTTTTTAGTAAATCTAAATCATCTACCTCAAAGTTTATTGGAAAGTATCCACCTATATTTTTTTTTGTTATGTTTTCTATTTTAAAAAAATTAATAATTTTATTAAAATCAATTTTTATATTTTTCTGATTATGTTTTTCTCTGATTTGAAGTATTTTTTTTCTTAATTTTTTTTTTAACACAGAGTTACTGAACTGAATTTTCTAAATTAGCCTTCTCAATAAAATTTGAGATTTCATCAGTCGCTTCGTCGATTATTTTTTCATAATCCTCTTTATTTTTTCCAATTTTTTTTTTAAATTCTTCGTGGTCTTGGGACAGTAGTTTCATTTCTTCTTCTTTTTTATCTTTATACTCGTAAACTAATGACTTTAATTCTCTAAATTTATCTGACAGATTTTTTAATTCATTTTTTTTAAGTTCTACATTTTTTTTAGTCTCAAAATATTCATCTATTATTTGGACTGAGGTAATTAATAAGAGTTTATTTTCACCTATATTTCCTAGGTCATTTTTTAGTTTACTAAATTTTTCATTAATATGGGCAAGCAATTCTTCTAGATGCTCCTCTTGCCCATCGTCACAAGATAATAAAAAATCCTTACCATTAAATTTAATATTTACGTTTGCCATTTATCTATTTCTTCTAATAAAGTATCTGTTTCTTGATTTAATTCATCAATTTTTTCTGAAAATTCAGTCTCTTTTTTTTGCTCTTCTAACGTCCGTTGTTTTATATCTTCTAATCTTTGGTTAAGAACCTTATGTTCACTCATTAGATTTTCATATTTTTCTTCAATTTCTTTTTTTTCAATTTCTAATTGATTCTTTTGAGTATTTAAATTTGCTAAATTAGTTTTTAGTGTTGGGTTTTGTAATTTTAAACTCTTAAGCTTATTAATGGCAAAACTCAGTTTTTTTTCTTTTTCATGTCTATTTTCATATATATATATTTATAATATTAAATTGAGTCTTCGAAGTCTAGATAGGATAATTTTGAACAAACTACATAAAGATTTATCAAACGCAATAAGGTTTTTGTCTATAGATGCGGTTCAAAAAGCTAATTCTGGACATCCTGGAATGCCTATGGGTATGGCAGACGTTGCTACCGTTTTATTTAGAAGTTTCCTAAAATTTAACCCCAATAATCCTAATTGGTTAAACAGAGATAGATTTGTTTTATCTGCGGGTCATGGTTCTATGCTGCTTTATTCTTTACTTCATCTTACTGGGTACAAAAGCATCTCCCTTAAAGATATTAAAAACTTTAGACAATTAGATTCTATTTGTGCGGGCCACCCAGAATACCACCTTGGAACAGGTATAGAAACAACAACTGGTCCACTTGGGCAAGGGATTGCTAACTCAGTTGGATTTGCTATTGCGGAAGAAATTCTTAAAACAAAATTAGGTAAAGAGATAATTAATCACAAAACATATGTTGTGGCAGGCGATGGCTGTTTAATGGAAGGCATAAGTCACGAAGCTATGAGTTTAGCGGGTCACTTAAAGTTAAAAAATCTAGTAATGCTTTTTGATAATAATTCAATTTCTATAGATGGACCAACTAATTTAGCAGTCTCGGATAATTTTAAAAAAAGATTTGAGAGTTATGGTTGGGATTATATTTTGATTAATGGTCACAATGAAAAAGAGATTTTTCGAGCATTAAAAAAAGTTCAAAATGCAAAAAAACCTACAGTCATTTCATGTAAAACAAAAATTGGTTATGGTTCACCAAATAAATCAGGTAAATCTTCTTCACATGGCAGTCCTATTGGTACGGATGAAATCACACTTGTTAGAAAAACATTAGACTGGAAATATAAATCTTTTGAAATACCAAAAAATATTTTGAGTGAATGGAAAAAAGTTGGTGATAAAGGGATTAAGTTGGAATCAAGTTGGAATAAACTCTATAAAAGAAAAAAATTAACTATAGATAAAATATTAAAAAATAATTTTTCTAAATCTTTAAAAATAGAAAAACAAATTTCATTAAAAGAAAATAAAAGCTTAGCTACACGAAAATCTTCTGAATTAGTTTTAAATGCACTTACCAAAGAAAATAATACTTTAATAGGAGGGTCAGCTGATTTAGCAGGATCTAATAATACCAAAACTAAATACCATAAAGTTATTAGTTCTGATAACTTTAATGGAGACTATATTCATTATGGTGTACGAGAGCATGCAATGTGTGGAATAATGAATGGTATTGCACTTCATAGTAAACTCATTCCTTATGGTGGAACATTCTTAATATTCTCTGATTACTGTAAGCCGTCAATACGTTTGTCAGCATTAATGGGTCAAAGAGTAGTTTATGTAATGACGCATGATTCAATTGGTTTGGGAGAGGATGGCCCTACTCATCAACCAATAGAACAATTATCTGGCTTAAGATCTATTCCTAATTTGAATGTTTTTAGACCCGCCGATAGAATGGAAACTATAGAGTGCTGGGAATTATCTTTAAAAAATTCGAAAACGCCTAGTATTTTATCTTTAACTAGACAAAACCTTAACCCAATTAGAAAAAAATATTCTAATACAAATAAGTGTTCTTTTGGAGCGTATGAGGTTTTAAGAACAAATAAAAAAATTAACCTAACTATTCTTGCTAGTGGTTCTGAGGTTAATTTGGCAATAGAAACTTGCCATAAATTAGCCAAAGATAAAATATACTCTAAAGTTATATCAGTTCCCTGCCAAGATCTTTTTGATAAACAGTCTAATTTATATAAACAAAAAATTCTTGGTGAAACAAAATTTAAAATATCAATTGAAGCTGCTTCAACTGATTGTTGGAAGAAATATATTGGAACTGAAGGTTTGGCATTTGGAATAGATACTTTTGGAAAAAGTGCACCCTATAAAGAGATTTATAAATATTTTGGATTAACAGTTGAAAATATTTCACAAAAAACAAAAAACCTAATAAAGAGTTAGATATGACAGTAAAAGTTGGGATAAATGGAATGGGAAGAATTGGCAGAATGGTAATTAGAGCAATTATTGAAAGCCAAAACAAAAATATAGAAATTAAACATATAAATAACAGATCCAACCCTGAAACTAGCTGTGCTTTAATAAAATATGATTCTGTACATGGAAAATTTAATGCTGACTTAGATTTTGATGAAAAACACTTAATTATTAATACAAAATAAAATTACATTTTCCCCAACATTCTAGTATTGAAGATATAAACTGGAAATTATTTGATGTTGATTATGTTTTTGAATGTACTGGAAAATTCAATTCAAAAGAAAAATTATTAGCTCATATAAAAAATGGAGCCAAAAAAGTTATAGTTTCTGCTCCTTGTAAAAATGCAGATAAAACAATTGTATTTGGTGTAAACGAAAATATCTTAACCAATGATGACCAAATTATTTCAGCAGCTTCTTGTACAACTAATTGTCTAGCCTCTGTTGCAAATGTTTTAAATGATAATTTTGAAATTGAAAAAGGGTTTATGACAACCATCCATGCTTTTACTAGTGATCAAAGAATTCTAGATAATTCTCACAAAGATCCAAGAAGAGCAAGATCTGCTGGTCAATCAATAGTTCCAACATCAACTGGTGCATCGAAAGCAATTGGTGAAATTATACCTTCTTTAAAAGGAAAACTTGAAGGTGTAGCTATGCGAGTGCCGACACCAAACGTTTCTTTAATAGAGTTAGTTTTTTGTACTAAAAAAGAAATAAATAAGGAAGTAATCAACGCTGCATTTACAAATGCTGCAAAGAAACAAAGAAAAAAAGTTTTAGAAGTAACATTGGAAAAACTGGTATCCATTGATTTTAACCACAATCCAGCTTCTGCAATTGTTGATTTGTCTTTAACTAGTGTCATTGGTAAAAATATGGGAAAAATCTCGGCTTGGTACGATAATGAATGGGGCTTTTCAAACAGAATGTGCGATATAGCTGAACATCTTCATAAAGTTTCTTAATGAGAGACATAAAAGACCAAATCAATCTTAATCAAAAAAAAGTATTACTTAGACTTGATTTAAATGTCCCATTGGAAAATGGAAAAATTACTGACACGACTCGAATAGATAAAATTTTACCCACAATTAATTATTTACTAAAAAATGATGCCAAAATTATAATACTATCTCATGTTGGCAGACCCAAAGGTAAAGCTGTTAAAGAACTCTCTCTTGAACCTGTATGTGAAGATTTAAAAATCAAATTAAAAACAAACATAAAACTTATTACAAAAAATATTAAAGAAATAAAGTCTGATGATCTTTTTAAAGATCAAGATGAAAAAATTGTGATACTTGAAAATCTCAGATTTTACGAAGAAGAAGAAAAAAATGATAATGCCTTTGCAAAACATTTAGCAAATCTAGCTGATATTTATGTTAATGATGCCTTTTCGTGTTCACATAGAGCTCATGCCTCTATTTTTGAAATAACAAAATTTATTACTTCTTATGCGGGTCTTCAATTGAAACTGGAAATTGAGGCTTTAACTAAAATTACTTCTGAAATCAAAAAACCTATAACCTGTATTATGGGTGGTTCTAAAATATCCTCGAAGATTAATATTATCAAAAATTTAATACCTAAATTTGATAATATTATAATAGTTGGTGGTATGGCTAACAATATACTCAAATACAAAGGTAATGAAATTGGAAAATCTCTTCAAGAAGATAATTGTAATCAAATCATTGAAGAAATATTTTCCCTATCCAAAATAGAAAATTGTAAAATATTTTATCCAGAAGATGTGGTAATTGGAAAAAGCTTAAATCGATCGCCGGAAGTAAAAGAATTGGAAAATGTATCTAAAGATGACTTAATTTTAGATATTGGTCCTAAAACAATAAAAACTATCCATGATATAATTGATAAAAGTAATAATATTCTCTGGAATGGGCCAGCAGGTTATTTTGAAAATCCTAGTTTGCTAAAGGAAGTATGAAATTTCTAAAAA
>FUWD013232521.1_pt1 | contig 19511 bp, 39 predicted proteins | sample 1063281 | NCBI WGS metagenome assembly FUWD01 (sample SAMEA79048168, study PRJEB19326) | metagenome | biome: marine | reverse complement strand
TGATGCAGAAAGGAAGGGACATATATGGCGGGTTTTCATGGTGATGATGGGAAGCCCGTTTAAGTGTTGATTGGAGTGATGGAACTCCTAACCATGAGACTCATCATCGAAGGGATGCTCATGTTGACAGTGTTGTTTTTGAGAAGCATGTCAACAGTATTCTTGATCATCCTGAAGCTCCGACTTTTAGTGAGTTGACTTTAATGGTTCGAGATATTGCTGTCACAAATAAAGAAACTGCTGAAGGTTTGAGGACTGTTGTTGAAGTGTTGAAGTTTCAGTTTCCTAAAAAAGCTCAAACTGATCCTACTGATCTTAAGGGGGTGAAGCCTTATTATTTCGGATAGAAAGATTGTGTCAAGGACTTTGCTTGAGGCTGTTGCTAAGGTTATTTTATTCTCTAAGGATGCAACTGGTTTAAATCTTGATCTCGCTGAGTTTGATGAGGGTGTTTATCGAATTAACTTGAGTGGTGTTGTATTACCTGATAAGCCTTTTGTGAATGACATTGTTGATGAACATGTTCTTTGCAAGGATCTTGTTGAGAGTGTTCTTTCTCGTGATGAGTCTTGTCGTGATGATGATAAGCTTTTATTGCTTGAGGTTTGGAAAGCTCAAGGTGTTGATGTTGATCTTGATAATGTTGAGATTGAAACGATGTTTAATGCTGAGAGTATAACTCGGGCAAGAAGAAAGATTCAAAACAATGAAGGCAAGTTCCCGCCTACTTCTTACGCTGTCGCTAAAAGACGGGGAATCAATGAAGATCTCTTAAGGGAACACTATGGAAAAGGTGATTTATTATGACTAATAATGTTGTTGTTGCTTTTAGTGGTGGAAAAGATTCTACTGCTATGTTGTTGAGAATGTTGGAGCTTGGTGAGCATATTGATGAGATTGTTTTTGCTGATCCTTTATTTGAGTTTCCTGAGCTTTATGATTATTTGAAAAGGATTGAGCTTGTTATTGGTCGTAAGATTTCTATTGTCAAACCTAAGAAGGATCTTTTTGAATTTGCTTCTCAGAAAGTTTCTCGGGGATTTAATAAGGGTTTAATTCGTGGGTTGCCTTTGAAGGCTTTTCCTTGTTGGTGGATGCGTGAGGCGAAGGTTCTTCCTATTGCTGATTTATCTCAGTCAGATTCTATTGTTTGCATTGGTTATGCTTATGATGAGCAAAGTCGTCTTTCTGTTATGAAAGATCATAATTTTCGTTACCCTCTTGTTGAATGGGGTTGGACTGAAAAGGATTGTGTTGATTATTTGAATAAGCGTGGATTATTAAATTCTCTTTATGTTAATTTTAATCGTCTAGGGTGTTATTGGTGTCCTAAACAATCTCTGAGTTCTTGGTTTGTTCTTTGGAAAAATTACCCTTTGCTTTGGATTAAGTCGCTCGAACTGGATGCTTGGAGTGTTGATCATGTTGGTCGTGGATTGTTGCAGTCTCCTTTATCTGATCTTCAGATTCGTTTTGAAAATGGGTTTGTTCCTTCTTCTCTTCCTAAATATACTTGTTGGGGTGGTTGTGAAGGTGTCAAGCGTGCTTTTGAAGAGATGCAGTGTGATCTCTTTCAGTTTAATGGGGTTGATGATAAATGAAAAATTTGATTAAGATGCGGGACACTGGTGATCATAATAAGCTTTATGCTTTCTTGACTCAGGAGATTGCAAATGATTTCTGTGATGGTTTTGAGCGACCTTATGATCTTGTTGGGGTTGATGTTCGATGATTCTCCCTCAGCATTTGAAGCGTTGTTCTAATTGTGGTATTGTTGTTAATTCTAAGTGTTGGGTTTGTCCTAGTTGTGGGGTTGCTCTCAATGGTTAAGATTCCTTATGATAAGAAGAATGGTTCTCGAAGTTTGAAGGAGTGGGGTTTTGGTCGTCCTGATTGTGATCCTCTTTTTGTTGAGCCTTATGTTGAGAGTGATTATGAGAAGCGTGTTCGTCTTGGGATTGTTCGTGTTGATGATTTATGAGTTTGAAGGAAAGTCTTGATCGGATCTTTGATGTTTCAAGTTATGGTTATGTTGTTAATAAGTGGTTTTTGAGAACTGCTTTTATTATTATGTTATTGCTGTTTGCTGTTGTTGTTCGTGTTGATGGTTGGGATGTTGCTGTTCATGGCTCTAGTGCTTTTATTTGTCCTGAGTCTCAGTTCAGTTGTGTGAATCCTTATGTTCCTCTTGATTGTGTTGATGGTTATTTTGATTGTGATTATCAATATATTTATGGTGGTGAGGTTTATGGTGTGATTCCTTCTGGCTTGGCTCGTTTGTTTCCTTATCTTTGTGTTGGGCTTTTTGCTTTTGCTTTGTTGCTCAACCATTTGATCTATAATAAAACTTTAAGGTGAAAAAGAATGAAAAAATTGATTGGAAAAATCGTGATTGGTTGAATGTGTTTACTCGTGCAAGCAATAGAGCGATGTTGATGTTAGTTGGTGCTATGGCTGGATTGTCTTGGATGGCTAGTCTGCATTATGTGGTTGTGTCTGCTGGATTGACTGACTATGGTTTGATGATGGTTAAGGTGTGGGCGTTCTTAGGTCTTGCTTGGGTTGTTTATGTTGTTCTCGCAACGATTAAGAATAGGCGTGACAGAAAGAATCCTAATAAGCGAAACTTGAATAAATGGTTTGCTGAGTTTGTTCTTGATGATTGTCGTCTTGAGGCTAAGATTGCTTTAAAGAAACTACTTGAGGATGAATTTAAATGAGATCTGCTCCTGAACGAAATGGGAGGACTTCTCGTGTTGAAGATAGGACTTGTCCTGTTTGTGGTTGTAAGAAGATGTTTGGTTCTCGTTCTCAGACTGGTCGTGGTCAGTATGCGTTTAAGTGCACTAAGTGCGGGCACATGGTGAAATAAGATGAAAGGGACTAGAATTGAGATTATTGCTTTGACTGAGCGTGGTCGGAAGAGTTTGGCTTTGCAGAAGGCTGATGAGATTGCTTTAAGAAAAAAATATTCTGTTCGTGAGGGTGCTTCTTTGGGTGAGCGATTTCATGCTTTGAGAACTATTCCTTTGAATGTGCGAAGCTATCTTAAGACTGTGAGTTTGTTCATGCCTAAAGATGGAGATCCTGAACGGCATGAGATCTTAGGATTTAAGAAGATGGGTGATGTTGCAAGGATGCAATTTTATCAGGGTGTTAAGAAATCTTTTAAAGAGAATGGTTGTGACTTGAATGATTTTGAGGTGAAGTTTCATGACAAGTGATCATGATGCTCAGGTTGCTCAGATTCAGAAGCAAAAAACTTTAAGCAAGCCTTCGAATGAGATTGATCTTCAAGCTATGACGACAGCTCCTTTTATTTCTAGTGATTACATGAGTGATCGTATAAGAAATAAGTTTCGGGAGTTTGCTTATGTGACTGAGGATGTGGCTGGTGCTGATGGTGTTGTTGTTAAGAAGATTAAGCTTGATAAGGATGGTGCTCCTCAGTTGCAAGTCACAAAGGATTTGTGGGCTAGTATGGAGTTGTTCACTCAGGATCTTCGTCTTGGTAATTTGAATAAGGATGAGAGATATTATGTGAAGTATCATCTTGATTTATGTCTTGATACTTTGACTGTGATGCCTGAGAGTTTTCATAAGCCTGCGTTGATTATGTTGGCTCGTGCTACTAGTGAGCTTGAATCTTCAAGTTCTAAAGGTGGGTTTCTTCGGAGGCTGTTCAATACGTTCTTTCAAAAGACTAGTGTGAAAGAAGATGCTCCTACTAAGCGGGGACTTTTTGGCTTAGGTAAAAAAAATAAGAGTGAATAAAAATGAATGGAACTGATGGTTTAATTATGTTTTTCTCGATGTTGCTGAGTGCTTTGATCGGTAGTTTTGGGATATTGTTGTTTGGTGGAAAGACTTCTATGAATTACTTGAAGGTTAAAGTTTCAAGAGGTAGAAAGGTTTTGTTGATTGCGAGAACAAAATTCGGGTGGAGGACTTTTGTTGCTAAGAAGCAAGAGAATACTCTTGAGTGGAAGTATTATAAGAAGAAGCAAACAACTACTATTCAAGAGGGTGATGTTACTCGTTACATGCGGATTGATGCTGTGTTTGTTGATGCTGATAAAAGTGGAAGTGCTATTAAGATCAAGGATGATACTTTATACCCTTCAGATTTTGATCCTGAGACTTTTAACAATCTCTTGATTCGTGCTTTGACTCGTCCCAGTCCTGATGGTGCTGATGAGCTTAAGAAGTTGATCTTAATTGCTGTGGTGCTTGGAGTATTGATTTTGATTGGTGTGATTGCTGTTTATGTTAAGCTTGGCGATCTTGCTCCTGTGGTTGCGAGTGCGGTGATCTAAATGAGATTTAAACAATTAAGTGATCTTAAACTTATGCGAGTTTATGAATCTGATCAGAGTTTGTCTTTAAAATCTATTTTTTATTTTTTTATTATGTTGTTGATTATTGATCTCGCTTTCCGTTGGGATGTTTGGATTGGTGTGGTTTTATCTGTTGTTTTGTTTTTGTCTTTTTTGAATTATCAACTTAAACTTTATTCTTTAAGCAAGCAACTTGAAAAGGAGATTTATCGGAGAAATATCGAGTCTATGTCTAAAGTATTTCAGAGGGGATCTTAATGACTTCTGGGATGGCTTGTTTTTTGACTTTCTCTGATGCTGATGCTGAGACTCGCTTTAATGATTGGGTTGTTCGTGGTAATGAGCGGAGTGAGGCGATGGGTTATTCTAGTCTTGGCTTGGAGGCTCATATTCTTAAGGTTGAAGATCATAAATATATTTTTCTTTGGGATCACATGTTTATTTTGTCTTTATCTTGGTTCTTGCGTTTTATGATTTGGATGCAACTGAGAAAGGTTCGCAAGCATGTTAAAATTGAGAGTATTCGCAAGCTTGATCTTGTTGAGTTGGTTCTCTCTCGGGGGCTTGGCGGTGAGTAATCAGTTGGCTATTTACTTTTTTTTGAAGTGTGAGTTCCAAAGAGATCCTGATAAGTGGTTTAATGTTCGTGAGGTGGCTTCGATTATTAAGCTGAGTATCAATAGGACTCGGAGGCATTTAAGCCTCTTATGTCTCGCAAATGATGCAGAGACTAAGGTTGAGGGTTGGTGTAATGTTTACCGATTCAACCGCTAGAGGTTGCATGCTTTTTAAAGAACGCTTACAATAAATAGTTTAAGGATGGTGAATATATAATATGGCTAACTATATCGGTGCTGTTATTGGTTTAACACTTGCAGTTATTGTGACAACTTCTGTCTTAATACCTCAAATCAAAGCAGTTAATACAGACTCTTGGTCAGCAGGCGAAGTCGCTCTTATTGGAACAACTTCTCTTATTGCTGTAATGGGTTTACTTTATGGTATTGCATCAGGCTTCGGCTTAGTGTAATTCAAAAAGTTTACTTGTTGTATGGATTAACGCCTTCGGTTTGTGAGATCTGAGGGAAGGGAGATTAATTCTCCCATATTTTTTTATCTATTTTATTAAGCCACAATCCTAGTATAAAATAAAATGGTGATGATATAAGATGTTTATGTGGTTATTTCTCTTATTCTTCGGAATTGGTCTAGTTCTTACGATTGCGGGTTTTGCTCTCGATCTTCCTTTATTGAATCTTGTCGGGACAATTATGATTTTCTTGATGGGTATGGGTTTGCTTCAAGATGGTATTACTTATCAGACTGGTGTTGAGGAGACTTATGTTTATGGGAATTATTTCGATAGTTATCATTGGGATGGTTACAATACGACTGCTCCCTCTCAAGTTGACAAAGAGGCGTTCTTATTTCACACTGAGGAAACTCCTGTTTATGATTCTTATAATGATGCTGGTGAAAACCGCTTCGGGTGGCTGTTGATGGCGATGGGTGCTCTATTATTTTGTTTAAGTTTATTTAGGCTGTGAGGTGAATGGTTATGAATCTGAAAGGAAAAAAGTTTATTAAAATAAGTGATTCATGCGGGAAGCTTGACAGTGCTACTATTGAAAGCGATGCAGATGTTAAAGCTTTGATGACTCGCTGGAAAAAGAAAGGGTTGTATTAAGATGGTTGGAACTTACAAGTATGACGGGAAAGAAGTCTCTGAACGAGATTTTAAGGAGAAGGTTTATGGTAGTGATTCGGCTCAAGTGAAGAACTATGATAAGGCTCAAGCTAGCGAACAAAACACTCCTTCAAAAAGTAAGTATTCAAGCGGACGAGATCGCTCGGGAGATCCTATCTATTGGGATGAGAAAGGTCAACGACAAGAGGGGCTTGCTCCTGATTATGTTGAGCCTGAGAAGAAAGCTCCTATTGTTATCGGTGTCGGGAAAGATGATACTGGTCGAACTAAGGTTGAGAATGTTGGTCAATACTTAACAGAAGAACAACGGAGAGAAGTCTCAAAACTTACGACTGAGAAAGGTCGTTTAACTACGGAATCAATTAAAGAATCTCAAAGCGTTAATGATCAAGGTCAAACTGTTAGTGATCGAAGTGTTCAATTTAGTTATAACGATAAACAAAAAAGTGATGTGCTTGTTCGTCCTACTTCTGAAAAACCGCCTGCTTATTTAATGAAAGAAGCTCAGGATCGTTTTAGAGAAAATCCTACTTCTCAAAAAGTAACTATTGGCGAATGGACTTTTACTCGATCAGGAAAAACAGAGAGTAAAGATGTTCCTGAGTATATTGGATCTCAAGGGGTTATCTCTGAAGCTACAAAACCTAAAGGGTTAATTAATAAGATTGAATCTAAAAACGATTGTCTTGTTTCTGAAATGGGGACTAGAGGTATTCAGGGAAAGGTTGGTTTTATTCAGGGTGCTTCTTTGTTTGGTCTTGGTGTTGCTAAAGGTGTTGTTAATGTTGCGATGATTTTTGTTCGTCCTGATAAGTTTGCAAAAGGTTTGTGGAGTATTGGGAAAGAATCTCTTAAAGATCCTCTTTATCTTCCTCGAAGTTTGGGGACTAGTTTTGCCCAGAATCCTTCGGGTTTTGTTGGTGAGGTTGTTGGTGGTCTTGTTGTTGGTAAGGTTGCGGGGACTGTTATTAAATCAGGAGTTACTAAATTTAAAGCTCCTAAAATTGTAAGTGAATCAACTGGGCAAACTCTCAGGACTGAAGTTGCTGAGGGTTTAAATGAAGGTCAGAGTTCCTCTTCAACAATTATCAAATCAGGTTCTGATTCTGATTCGGTGATTGTTCGGACCAATGATGTTGCGGGGACTGTTATTAAATCAGGAGGTACTAAATTTAAAGCTCCTAAAATTGTAAGTGAATCAACTGGGCAAACTCTCGGGACTGAATTTGCTGAGGGTTTAATTGAAGGTCAGAGTTCCTCTTCAACAATTATCAAATCAGGTTCTAATAAGTTTAAAGTTGATGCTAAGACTCAAAGTGTTGATCGTCTTGATTATGCTGATGCTAGACTTCAAAGTTCTAAAACTGATCTAACTATTCAAACTCTTGACAAGAAAGGCGGTGTCGTTAAAGAAACGACTGGTTTTAGTCGTTCGGAAACTGTTGCTAGTTTGACAGAGGATGGGGTTGTTCTTGGTCGTGGCGATACTGTTCAGGCGACTAATGTTGGGAAAGGTTCTATTTCTCGTCAGGGTGACTTTGTTTCTATTGGTGAGGGTTCTGCTGAAGGAACTCGATTGACGACTATTGGATCAACAAGCAAAGGCGTTAAGGGTGCTCCTGTTTCTAGTGCTAAAGAACTTAATTTCTTAGAAGGTGTTGATAAGAAAGTTTCAAGTATTGAGTCAAGTGCAAGCAAGAAGATCCTTGAGTTTGAAGCTCCTGTTTCGAAAACTGTTGATTCTTCTGTTGGTAAAATAACTATTTCTAAGGGTGCTCCTGTGAAGAATACTCTTTTTGATGATGTGAGTTCTTCTCGTGGTGGCTCTTATCTTTCTAAGGCTGAAAAGACATCAAAAATTAAGGTTGATCCTTATGGTCAAACTACAAGTCAAGGCGGTGTAAGTTTATCTTATAAGAACTTTGATGATGTTTCTTCTCCTTCTCCTGTGAATAAAGCTGTTGCGAGTGATAAAGCTTTAGTTTCTCCTTCTTCTAAGGGTGGAAGTTTGAAGTTGACTGCAACTGATGAAGGTCTTGTTTTAAGTGTTAAAACGAATGTTATTTCTGAGACTCCTCTTGTTCTTCCTTCGGGTAGTGGTCAGGCTTTGATTGCTGTTGAGGATGTTGTTTCGAAGAGTGTCTCTAAGGCGAACACTATTGTTGAGGTTAGTTCGAAAACTGTTGCTCCTGTTGCTGTTGGTGTTAGTGTTGTAGAAGCTGAGACTGCTCCTCTTCGTCCGATTCAATATTCTAAAGTTAAAGGTGCGACTCCTGTTCTCGTGAATAAATCTCAGGCTAAGTCTAAACCGATTACAGCAACGAAAACATTTTCATCAACTAAAGTATTGACTCAACAAAAGAATACTCTTGAGGCTGTTCTTGATGTAAGAACTAAATCAAAATCTAAGGTTGCTCTTGCTACTGCTACTCTTCAAGCGACTGATGTGCTTCAGGCTACTCAACAAAAGACTCCTCTTGTTCAACTTACTGCTCAAAAAGTTGCTATTCGTCAGGCTGTTTCAACTGTTCAAATTATTCCTTCTCAATTATTGATTTCTCCTATTGTTAATTTATCTCCTAAACCTGTTCAGAAGAAGTCTGGCGGTGGGTTTGATGTTTTTGTTCGGACTCGTGGCGTTTTCCAAAAGGTGAGCAAGTCTGCTCTTGGTCGGAGTGATGCTCGGGATTTTGGTGCTTATAATGTTGCTAATACTCCTCAGGCGACTTTTACTCTTCGCCCTTCTAGCTCTCGGGTTGGAACTGTCTCCTCTAAAGTTAAAGGTTCTTTCTTTGCGTTTCAGTCAAACTTTCAAAAGAAGGGTGACTTATTTATTGAGAAGCGTGGGAAACGGATTAAGTCAGGCGGTGAGAAAGCTGGAATCACTCGATTGGGTATTCTTGCAAACAAAAATAAAAGTATATTCAAGAAGGTGAAATTATGAATGTTAGTGGTTTTATTTCGGGATTAAAGCAAAAGGTTCGTGATCGAGAAACTCGGAAAGCGAATGATGTTGCTGTTGAATTAGCTCAATTAAAAAAGGATCGTGTTCGTGTTGAAGGTCAAAAAAAGCTTTATAGTATTCGAGCAAGTGAGATCTCTAAGACTAAGAAAGCTAAGAGTGATCTTAGAATGTTAAAGCAACAGTCGAGCGTTTTAGGGCGTGCAACTATTTCGATTCAAAAGAATGTTAAGGATAATAAGAAAAAAGGATCTAAGAAGAAAATGACTGGAAGTGATACTTTCTTTAAGAATGATTCTCCTAATGCTTGGTTTCCTATTAAGGATAATAAGAAAAAAGGATCTAAGTCGATTCAAAAGAATGTTAAGGATAATAAGAAAAAAGGATCTAAGTCGATTCAAAAGAATGTTAAGGATAATAAGAAAAAAGGATCTAAGAAGAAAATGACTGGAAGTGATACTTTCTTTAAGAATGATTCTCCTAATGCTTGGTTTCCTAAATAGGTTTTTATTATGAATAAGAAAGGACAAGGTTTCGGTTTTATCAATGTGATCTTTTATGCGATCCTGTTTGTGATCTTCTTTGCTTTAGCTCTTGCTCCTTTTATTACGACTGCGATGGGTGCATCTAATTTGTCGATTCTTGGTGGCTTTGGTGCTTGGGCGATGAGTAACCTTGCTTTATGGATCTTCTTGGTGTTCTTACTGGTGGTGTTTGTCGGTCTTGTTTACGGCTGGGCTTCAGAATGAAAATAAATAAATTGATCTTAATATTGTCTTTAATGCTTCTTATTAGTTTAAGCCTTGTGAGTGCGGTGATTGATTTTGAGACTGATGTTGATACTTTTATTCCTTTGGCTAATTATAGCGAATCAACTGGGTTGCAAGATTTAAGTCCTTTTAATGTTGATGGTGTTGCTAATGGTGGGGTAACTTTTAACACTGCAAAAACAATGTTTGATTTTGATGGTGTTGGTGATTATGTCCAAGTTGATTATTCTGCTTTAGATAATTTTGGAAGTGGTGATTTTGCTATTTCTCAATGGATTAAATCGGAAGTTTCTTCTGGTGATGCTCTAGATTTTTTTAACAAACGAACGACAACAGGTTTTTTCGAAGGAATATATATATATTTGGAAGGTCGAACTGGTAAATCACAGGCTCAATGGTCTATTGTTGGAACTCTTGATCTTGGAACTTCTTATTTACAAATAGATACAAATGGGGGAATAACTGACGCTAGTTTGCACCATGTATTTTTTCAGCGTGTAGGAACTAATGTGTCTTTATTTGTTGATGGTTTGATTGAGGATTTTGATGTTACAGTCGGCAACAATGTTGATGTTTCCACGACTAATTATGTGAATATTGGTTCAAATAAAAACAGTAATGGTGCTTTTTGGAAGGGTGACATAAGTGATGTAATATTATTTAATAAAGGTTTCACTAAGGCTGAAATAAGTGCTTTATATACTAAAGGTCAAAATTATAATCATTATGTTTTGAGTAATTCTAAGTTTCAAGTGACTGCTAAAGATTTTTATGATGATGCTTCAATAAATAGTTTTTGGGCTGATATTGATGGGACTAATTACACAACAACGAACGGGACGATCAACACTGCTTTATTTCAAAATGATACTTCAACTTATACTTTGATTGTTGGTGCAACTGATTATTTCTCGAAAACTTATTCTAGTCTTGCAGTAACTTCAAATAAAGAAGCTGAACTTTTTCAAAGCGAGATCTCTTTTGATAGTTTTGATCTTGCGAGTGGTTCTGAAATACTTTCTTGCAATTATACTATTGACAGTGTTCAAGCTACAACTTTTTATTTGAGTGAAGCTGATGATTATGTTGCTTTGGTTGAGTGTCCTGATTATTATGATCTAAATTACACTTTCAATGTGACTGCTCTTGATATTGTGACTTTAAATGTGACTGGTTTGTTCAATCGTGTTATTGCTTTCAATATCACTGATATTGTGACGGGTGATCTTGTTGATGTCAACACAACGATTTTAATAAATTATACTTCTAGTTCTTGGAGTGATTCTTTCAGTGCGGTCAACGGAACTGTTGAGGGAATTAATTTATCTCAACTGAATTATACTGCTTTAATATCTAGTGTTGGTTATGCTCCTCAAACTGTGAATATAAGTGTTAACAATTCAACTCAAGTATTTTCTTATAGTCTTTATTCGAATAATAGTGTTTGGATCACTGCGGTTGACTTTGACAGTGCTCTTGAATTAACAAACTTCTCCGTCACTGTTTCAAATGATGATAATACTTATTCAGGTTCTGATTCTGATTCGGGGATTGTTCGGATCAATGATGTTGCGGGTGGTGTTTATACTGTTCGAGTCACTAAATCAGGCTATGCAGTCGGAGAACATGCTTTAACTATGACGGGTGGATCTCATCAGAATGTAATTGCTTATTTATCAAGTGCGGGATCAACAACTATATTCACTATTGTTGACAGCATTTCGAGCCAAATCATTGAGGGTGCAACTGGTAACATGTATAAAAGCATAAATTCAAGTTATACTCTTGTAAGTTCTCAGAGCTCTGATATTACTGGACGGATTCAATATAGTTATACTCCTGACATTGAATATAAATTTGTGATGGATGCTGATGGTTATGAGCAAAGAACATTTTTCTTAAAGCCTTTATTTGGTTCTTATACTATTCGTTTGACTCCTGATATTGTGAGTCTCCCTGATCTAAATACTGGGGCTTATGTTTATGAAATAAATAATTCAGGGCTATTTCATGATGATTTAAACAACAGTTTCGAGATCTCTATTTCTAGCGGGACGGGAACTATTGAATATTACAATTTGACTGTTACTAATTTTGACGGGACTCCTACTCTTGAGAATTGTGCTATTGCTCAGGGTTGCAGTGACTCATTTACTTTCGAGATTGTTAATGCTGATTTTGAGGATGTTGTTATTGTTGAATATGTTATAAAAGAAAGTGGTCGAAGCGAGAAATACTTTAAGAAGGTTTATCATGTTCAAGATGTTTATGATCCTTCAACTCTTGAAGGTTGGAAGGATGTTGATGATGCTGATGTCGATAGTCTAAGCAAAGCGTTTATTGCTATGATTGTGTGCTTGATCGTTGTGGCTTTCGTGAGTATTGGTTCGATTAGTGTTGGCGTTCCTCCTGTTACTGCATCAGGTTTCGTATTGGCTTTACTTGTTGAAGTCTTTGCTTATGTTGGTTTCATTCCTAATCTTGCGGGGCACTTGGTGGCTCTTGGTTGTATTATGATTGTTATATTTGGAAGAGGTGAGATCTAATGACTACGACTAGTCAAATGATTTTTATTGTTGCGATCATGCTTGCGATGAATATAGGTCTTGCTATGTTTCAGGGTGCTGTCACTGAGGCGAATCCTTTGGGTTCTCAGTTCTTTAATGTGAGTGCTTCTCCTTATGCGAAGTATGTTGCAAATGAGACTTTACTTGTTGATGATAGTTATCTCCCTCAGGACGATCGTGTTGAAGGTGACACTAGTGGAAACTTATTCACTGATACTTATGCAAAAATTAAAAGTTGGACTCAGACGACTCTTGCTCCTCTGAACTTCTTGGCGAATATACTTAAGCAACCTTATGGTTTCTTGAATGATCTGAATGTGCCTTCAAGTATTGCTTTGGCGATTGGTGTTCTTTGGTATATGTTGGCGATCATTATTGTGATCAGCTGGTGGATGGGGCGATAAAAGATGGCGGTTAATTTTGACGGGACTTTTCACTTGGTGCTTATGGGACTTACTGAACATATTTTCGGGAATATGATTATAACTGTCTCTTTGTTGATGATGGTCTTTATTATTGTCGGGTTACTGGTTCAAATCCCTGTTCCTTTCGCTGTGGCGATCCCTATTCCTTTGGCGATTGTCTTTGTTGCTTATGGTTATTTGACTCCTTTAGTCGGTGGGATCATGGTTATATTTTTCTTGGTGCTTGCGGTTGCGAGTTTCTTGGCTGGACTTGGTATCAGGAACTAAACCCCCTCACCCCTTGATTTCCTTTGGAAGTCTTTGGAGTGTTTGTTCTTGATCCTATTCCTTTTTTTTTCTGATTCTTTTTGTTTACAAATTTGTAAACATAAATAGGCTTCTATTATGTTGACAAGCCTTACGTTGATGTTCTCAAAAATCACTTATTCAGATCCTTAAGGGGGAGGGTATCAAAAAACAACTTCTTCCCTTATAGGGCTTGAGTGCTGACTGCATGAATGTTTAAAGGTTTCTATCAAATAAGTATTTCTAACAGATTTCTGAACTGGTAAACTTATGTTTACAAGGGGGGGACGACTCGTCACCTAAACTCTGCATTTGTAAACATAAATAGTGCAGGACAATAATCTTTAAATAGTTCTAGCTTACAGATTGTAAGCATGGAAGAAGATTCAAATAAGAAGAGGGATTCTATTTTTTCCGCTTCTAAGGGTGATGAAAGAAGATCGTTGAATAAGATTGAAATTGTTTCGATTCGTATTCTTGAGCGTTGGGATGAGGCAATAAATACTTTTCAGATTTGGCGAGAGAATAAATCTTCTGACTCTTCAAGGGCTGAGAACTATCAACATAAAATAAGAGCTGTATTGTATGCTATTTTTATAATGAATAAGGAAATGTTTGAGCGGAGACTTGAGAAGAAGCCTTTTGATGAACTGTCAAAAATCGCTTTAGATCTTGCTGCTAAGGATGAAGAGCTTGAGACTTGCTTCTCTACAATGAATAAAGCTCTTGATGAGCTTGGTCTTGTTCGTGTTGATCTAGTCAGGGCTAACAATACTCTCGAAGAATTAAACAAGAAGAAAGGGTTTGATTAACTTGGAAGATTCTGAATTTATAGATTTCTTAAATAATCAATTGAAAGAACTTGATCGGTTGGATAAGTTGATCACTATCTACTTTATATTTATTGTGTCTGTTCACCTTTTATTTATTATTTTTTTAATTATTTCGTGGGTGATTTTTTGAGGATTGCTATTTATGCAAGGGTTTCTACTAAGGATCAAAATGTTCAGATGCAGTTAGATTTATGCAGGACTCATTGTGAGCGTGCAGGTCATGAGATTTTTGATGAGTATGTTGATATTGGTGAGAGTGGTTCTAAGAGTAGTCGTCCTCGTTTCGATGAGATGCTTAAATTTATGAGGCGTTATCGTTTTCATGCTATTTGTGTTTACAAGTTGGATCGTATCGGTCGGAGTGTTCCTCATCTTGTTAGTTTGTTTGAGGAGTTTGAGCGTAAGAGTGTTCATTTCATAAGTGTAACTCAAAATCTTGATAGTTCTACTCCTGAGGGTAAAATGTTTATGCGTATGATGATGGTTCTTAGTGAGTATGAGCGTGAGATGACTGTTGATAGAGTTAAGGCGGGCTTGGAACGTGCTGTTCGTCAGGGTAAAACTTTAGGTCGTCCTAAGAATGTTGTTAATAAATATGTTGTTCTTCGTTTGAAGTCTGAGGGTATGAGTTTGAGAAAGATTGCTTTGAATTTGAATTTAAGTGTTGGTGCTGTTCAAAGGTGTATCAAAAAGGGGGGGGCTAAAAATACTTAGTTTAGTTATAAATGATTTGGGTGTATTGAAAACAGATGTTTTTGATACGTTAATGATGGACGTTTTTAGGTGATGAATATGGATGATGAAGTTGGAAGATTGGTTTTGTTAAGTGTTTTAGATTTGGTTCGAGCTATGAAGAAAAGTAATGTTTCTTATGATTCTGTTATTTCTTCGCTTGAGAAAATGATTGAGGTTTATGATGAGTGAATTAAAAAATAAATTAGTTGAGAGTTTGGAGTTGTGTATTTCTGACTTTGAGGAGTTTGGTGCTTTGCCTTCTTCGATCATGGAAAAAGATTATTGTATGCTTAGAAGTTTGCAGTCTGATTGTGAGAATCAGAAATATATTTCTTTTATGATTGTGAATTATTTTGTTCCTAAGTATGGTGGACTCAAATGATTAGTAAAAATATTTATTGGTGGATTGTTGCTGTTCTCGCTTTGGTTGCTTCTGTGCTTAATGCGATTGTTGATCAATGGTTTGTTTGTGGCTTTATGGTTGTGGCTTTCCTTATTGCTTCAACTAATTATATGAAGTATCGGCGAGAAGGGAAATGAATAAGTTTATTGGTTTTGTTCGGAATATTATTTCTCTGTCTATTGGCCTTCGTGTTTATGATCGCGTTGCTATTGATTTTATGAGAGGTCGTTTGTAATGATGAAGAAGCATGAGTATAGTTTAAGTTTTAAGAATACAAAACTTAAGTGGTCGAATCCCGCTTTCACTAATTTGATTGATGAGCAGGTTGATCGTGTTGAGAATAAGAAGCCTTCTGTTATTGTTATTGATGGGATGCACTCGGGTGGTAAGACTACCTTAACTGGGCACATTGGTCAGTATATTGAGAGCAAGTATGATCGAGAGTTTGATTATGAGAATCAAGTCGGGAAAGGTATGGATAATTTTCTTGAGCGTTTGAAGTGGTGTCGTGAGAATGGTCGGAAGATTGTTGTTTATGATGAGGCTGAGGATTTTGATCGTAAGGGTGCGATGAGTCGTTTCAATAGGTTGCTCAATAAAGTGTTTGCTGTTATGCGTATCAATAAGATGGTTGTGATTATTGTTTTGGGTATTGTTAAGAAATTAGAATATGAGCCTATTGAGAAAGGTCTTGTTCGATGTTTAATAAATGTTCATGGTCGGACTGGTAACTATGCAAACATAAGATTGTATGATGCGGGAAACATTTTCTACTTAATGTATTTGATGCAGAAATATAAGAACTCGGGCAAAGCTCCGATGATGGCTTATAGTAAGACTGCAACTTTTATGAGATCCAGGATCTTGCGAGCTGACTCTAAGGATGAAACTCTTTGGGATGCGATTGATCTTAAAGATAAGAATAGGATTCAGGATGATGCAAGCCTTGCGACTCGGGGATTGATTGATATTAAAACTCTAGCGAAAGAAAGTGGTTATAGCATCAGTAGTCTGCGGACAAAGTTCCGCTCGCTCAAGCCTGAGGTCGTGAAGATAGGTCGTAAAAATTACTACTATAGGAGTTTAATAAATAGACTTGCCGATTAACATTGTTCGGTATATATAGTATTAGTGTTGTAGTGTTTAACTGTGTTATTCGCTGTTTGTTTGAAATGTCGATTTGGCGTTTGCCTTGATGGAGAAAGTCTCTATTGGGTGTATTGGCTTAAATAAAATGTTAGGAGGTTGTATGTTATGGTTGAATATATTTGCACAGTAAGGCGTTACGGAACTAGTAGGCGACATATTGAAGTGAGTAAGGCTTATTTTAGTGATTTGAAGCCTGATGATGTAGTTGTTGTTTTAGATAAAGCTACTTATGATAAGCTTAAAGAGAAATAGAAAGGTTTATATATAAGTATAGTCAAAAGTATAGTTATGGTTCAAGATATTAAATTTAAAGCAACAATAAGAAAGTGGACTAATAGCTTTATTGCTACTGTTCCGATGTCGTTTATTTCCAATGACCTTCTTCAAGAAGGTAAGACTTACGAGTTCAATGTTAAAGAGGTTGATCAATAATGATTAGTGAATGAAGATAGTCAATACTTGACTCTTAATGAGTTGAATGATTTGTTTGCTGTTGGTGATGCTTGCGTTGGGTTATCAATGAAAGGATTTGTCACAGAGATTAAAGGTGAAGTAAAATGTTTATGAGACTATTTGTTGATGCAAGCGTTGAAGTTCCTGAGCCTGAGTATGTTGATGATGCTGTATTCGTTCACAGCTTAGAGGGTTGGTGACTTGACTAATATTAAGTAAACTATAACAATAAAAGGTAAAATAAAATGAATGAAAATGAATTAACTTGGAAAAATGTGGAAGAATTGTTTAATTCTTCAATAAAAAAGTTATCTAGTGATTCAGCTGAAGTTAAGTTGTTAAGTACTCCTGAACTTGTTAAACTGTATATTAGCAAATACGAGTTATATAGTGATTCAGCTGTTAAGTTGTTAAGTACTCCTGAACTTGTTAAACTGTATATTAGCAAATACAGATTATCTAGTGATTCAGCTGAAGTTAAGTTGTTAAGTACTCTTGAACTTGTTAAACTGTATATTAGCAAATACGAGTTATATAGTGATTCAGCTGAAGTTAAGTTGTTAAGTACTCTTGAACTTGTTAAACTGTATATTAGCAAATACAGAGTTATATAGTGATTCAGCTGAAGTTAAGTTGTTAAGTACTCTTGAACTTGTTAAACTGTATATTAGCAAATACAGATTATATAGTGATTCAGCTGTTAAGTTGTTAAGTACTCCTGAATTAGTTAATCTGTATATTAGTAGATATTCAGTTAGTAAGGATTTATTTGAAAAGATTATCCTCCAACATAAACAATAAAATGAAACGAACTCAAGCTAAGGATATGTATGATAGAACTTGGATTACTACTAATGCGATTGAACTCCTTGAAGAATATGAGAACGGTACTGTAACTTTAAGAGGTTTATCAGCTGAAGTTAAGGTGTTAAGTACTCTTGAACTTGTTAAACTGTATATTAGCAAATACAGATTATCTTAGTTATTCAGCTGAAGTTAAGTTGTTAAGTACTCCTGAATTAGTTAATCTGTATATTAGTAGATATTCAGTTAGTAAGGATTTATTTGAAAAGATTATCCTCCAACATAAACAATAAGATGACGAAGATTACTAATCTCCCCTTATGTAAAGCTTAACAATCGAATATTGTATTGAAAATTGTTGTATCAAATGAAATGCAACTCCTGAGTATGAGTTTAAACTGCTTAAATTTTACAATGTTGATATAAAATGACAAGAGAAAATAAATCTAAAGGGCGTCCTGTTAAATCTTCGAGTAAGAAGTTGCGGAGTGAGATCTCTAAGCTTTACGCTCAGGGTTTGAAGCCCGCTCAGATTGCTAAGGTTGTAAATTTTTCTCGTGCTTATGTTTCTCGGATTGTTGTTCAGTTAAAGGATGCTGATCCTTCTCTTGTTAATCGTTTCCTTTCTGCTTCTCCTGATGATGAGGTTGGTGGTTGGAAGAAGAATGTTCATGCTCAACAAATCAGAGCTTTTGTTCACTGGTCAAGTGATAAGTATCTTAAGAGTCCTAATGCTTATTTTAAGGATTTTGTTGATGGCGTGACTGTTATCTGTCAAGGTAAACATATTTTATTAAGATCTAATAAAAAGAAGTTTTATGCAGAGAGTGAGCAAAAGGCTCTCTGGAAATCGTTGAGTTTTTGGAATGATGTTGTTCATAAGCTTGAGGATCGTCTTGGTGTTTTAATTTTTAAGAAAGGAGCTCAGGCTTTTGAGTTTCTTTATCAAGAGTTTGAGACTCAGGATTCTGCTGTTGCTATTGATGCAGAAAGGAAGGGACATATATGGCGGGTTTTTCATGGTGATGATGGGAAGCTCCGTTTAAGTGTTGATTGGAGTGATGGAACTCCTAACCATGAGACTCATCATCGAAGGGATGCTCATGTTGACAGTGTTGTTTTTGAGAAGCATGTCAACAGTATTCTTGATCATCCTGAAGCTCCGACTTTTAGTGAGTTGACTTTAATGGTTCGAGATATTGCTGTCACAAATAAAGAAACTGCTGAAGGTTTGAGGACTGTTGTTGAAGTGTTGAAGTTTCAGTTTCCTAAAAAAGCTCAAACTGATCCTACTGATCTTAAGGGGGTGAAGCCTTATTATTTCGGATAGAAAGATTGTGTCAAGGACTTTGCTTGAGGCTGTTGCTAAGGTTATTTTATTCTCTAAGGATGCAACTGGTTTAAATCTTGATCTCGCTGAGTTTGATGAGGGTGTTTATCGAATTAACTTGAGTGGTGTTGTATTACCTGATAAGCCTTTTGTGAATGACATTGTTGATGAACATGTTCTTTGCAAGGATCTTGTTGAGAGTGATTATGAGAAGCGTGTTCGTCTTGGGATTGTTCGTGTTGATGATTTATGAGTTTGAAGGAAAGTCTTGATCGGATCTTTGATGTTTCAAGTTATGGTTATGTTGTTAATAAGTGGTTTTTGAGAACTGCTTTTATTATTATGTTATTGCTGTTTGCTGTTGTTGTTCGTGTTGATGGTTGGGATGTTGCTGTTCATGGCTCTAGTGCTTTTATTTGTCCTGAGTCTCAGTTCAGTTGTGTGAATCCTTATGTTCCTCTTGATTGTGTTGATGGTTATTTTGATTGTGATTATCAATATATTTATGGTGGTGAGGTTTATGGTGTGATTCCTTCTGGCTTGGCTCGTTTGTTTCCTTATCTTTGTGTTGGGCTTTTTGCTTTTGCTTTGTTGCTCAACCATTTGATCTATAATAAAAACTTTAAGGTGAAAAAGAATGAAAAAAATTGATTGGAAAAATCGTGATTGGTTGAATGTGTTTACTTGTGCAAGCAATAGAGCGATGTTGATGTTAGTTGGTGCTATGGCTGGATTGTCTTGGATGGCTAG
>FUWD012812974.1_pt1 | contig 19516 bp, 16 predicted proteins | sample 1063281 | NCBI WGS metagenome assembly FUWD01 (sample SAMEA79048168, study PRJEB19326) | metagenome | biome: marine | reverse complement strand
GCCCGGCCTGTTTTCGTTCATGCAGTCGAACTTCCTGTTGCAGTAATTGCACTGGATGTTGCATTTCGGCGCGACAGGGAGGTGTATCCGGCCGAACTTATGTCGGGCGGAGTCGTTGAAGCATGGGTGGTTTTCAAGTTTGAGCTGCATGTGGTGTTCCTCCCTTTTACATGTAAGTGTATCCGATTTCAGAATCATCCTGTCGTGTCTCGATCACGGTGTTGACAATCCGGTCGAAGAGTTCCAGGGTACCGCGGTATCCAAGATGGTGATGGCGCTGTCCACCGAACCGGTCGTGGATGGGGAAGCCGATGCGAATAAGCGGAATACCGCTTTTGCGCGACATGGTGTACCCTTTGCTGTTTCCGATGAGGAAGTCTGGTCGGAGCAGGGCCGCCTCATCTTCGATGTCGGCGAAGTCGACCCCGTCGCGCACCTTGATGCCTTCTCCATCCAGGTCCGGAACGAGAGCTTCAAGCTTTTTACGCATGAGGCCGCTCTTGCCTCCGGATGCACAGAGCACCGGACGGATGCCGATTTCCTGAAGGAATGCGGTCATTGAGATGACAAGGTCCTCTTCGCCGTAAACAATCGCCGTTTTGTCGAACACGTATTTGTGCCCATCGGAGTAGGCATCCACCAGGCGGCGGCGTTCGTCGTCGTATTTTTCCGGTCGGGGTTTCTGGCTGATGGCTTCAAGAAGCCCGAAGAACCGGTCGCTCTCCCTGATGCCGATCGGAAGGGGGAGGTGGTAACGCGGAACCCCGAATTTCGATTCGAGCCATCCTGCCGCCGACTTCGCGGCTTCGAGGGTAGATCCGAACTCGATGCTGCCGATAGCGCTGCCCGATGTGGCGATTGCGGCAGCAGGAGTGCCTCCCGGCGGTATCCTGTGGTATTCTGCCCACGGGCCTCCGTCCAGCGTTTTCGAGTAGTCCGGCAGGATCATCGATGGGAGGTTGAAGTCGTCGAGGATCTCCTGCAGATAGCGGAGGTCGGCCGGCGATACCATGTTCGGGAAAAGGTTTACGAGGTTGTGCGGTGCGCCCTTTTCAGCGAGTGTTTCCACTGCGGCCCGCACGGCGGCATGGAAGCCGTCGATATGGCTGCCCTGATAGCTCGGCGTTGATGCGTGGATAAGGATCGGTTCTCCGGTTCTCGATATGGACTCTTTCATATACTCGCGCAGGATTCCCTTCACATCGTCGCCGATGGTTTCCGAGAGGCAGGTTGTGGCGATGCCGATGACTTCCGGCATGTACTGTTGGGTCACGTTCTTCAGCCCGAGCTTCAGATTGTGGCTGCCGCCGAACACGGCCGTCTCTTCGTTGAAGTTCGACGAGGCGATGTCGATCGGCTCCTTGTAATGGCTGATGAGGTACCGCCGGATATAGGTTGCGCATCCCTGGGATCCGTGCAGGAAGGGGACGCATTTTTCAATGCCCCTGAACGCGAGGCACGCGCCGAGGGGGTTGCAGAGCTTGCAGGCGTTCTGGGTTGCTGTTTTAGCGTGTTTCACAGTGAACCTCCTTTGCGCGGAGCGAACTGCCATACCGGGCTCATGACCGACTGGTAGACCTCCAGGATGAAATTGTACATACCTTCGAAGCCTGCGAGCGGAATCTTGCGTTCGTGGTTGTGGTCGCAGAACCCGACGCCGAGCTTGAAGGCGATCGGGCGCTCTTTGACGCCGCCGATAAGCAGGTCGGCCTCTTTTTCGAGAATGAACTTCGAGAGTTCGACGGGGTTCGAGTCGTCGACGATGACCGTTCCCTCGTCGCACATTTCTTTAAGGGCGAGGTAGTCTTCCTTGTTGCCGGTCTGCGAACCGGCGAGTACCACCGACATGCCGACCGAACGCAGCGCCTTGATGAGCGAAAAGGTCTTGAATGCACCGCCGACGTAGATGGCTGCTTTCTTGCCGGTGAGCGCCGCCTTGAACTTCTGGAGCTGGGGATAGAGTTCCCTTACTTCCCGGCTGACGATCTCCTTGGCTTTTTCCATGATCTCCGGCCGGTCCGGGAAATGTTTCGCCACGTCGTACAGGGCTGCGGACATGTCTTCAATGCCGAAGTAGGAGACCCTGATGTAGGGAATGCCGTATTTGACCTCCATGTCCTTTGCAAGGCTCGTCATGGAGCCGGAGCACTGTACTACGTTGAGGGTTGCGCCGTGAGCGCGTCTGACCGCTCCGACCCTGCCGTCGCCGGTCATGGTGGAGACGACCTCTATGCCCATCTCTTCGTAATATTTTCTGATGATCCAGGCTTCTCCGGCGAGGTTGAACTCGCCGAGGATATTGATGCTGTATGGACTGATGTCCTCTATGGGGCCGGTTCCGACCAGTTTCATGAGGGCGGTGCAGGCGGCTTTGTAGCCGTCTTTTTTCGTGCCCTTGAATCCTTCCGAATGGACCGGCAGGACGGGGATGCCCGTCTCTTTTGCGACTTTGCGGCAGACGGCGTCTATGTCGTCGCCGATCAGTCCGATGATGCAGGTTGAATAGATGAATGCCGCTTTCGGGCTGAACTTTTCAATCAGCTCTATCAGCGATGCGTAAAGTTTTTTCTCGCCGCCGTAGATGACGTCCATCTCGCGGAGGTCTGTGGAGAAACTGAGGCGGTGGAGTTCGGGGCCCGATGAAACGGCTCCCCTGATGTCCCAGGTGTAGGCAGCGCATCCGATGGGACCGTGGACGAGGTGAAGCGCGTCGGCCACCGGATAAAGCACCACCCTCGAGCCGCAGAAGACGCAGGCTCGCTGGCTGACGGATCCTGAAAGGCTGGTGGTTTCGCACGAAATATCGAACGCCTGACCGCCATCCTTCTTTTCGAAGATCTGTTTTTCCCTTCCCTCGAGGATGCCTATCTGCTCCATGGCTGTTTCCTTTAGTAAGCGGTGTTGAATGGTTGCCTGCTCCCTTCCTGTGCCGCCGTATTGCGGCGGCACTTTCCGGGGGGGTGTTACATCACGAGTTCGAACTTCTCCTCTTTTGCCGTCATGTCCTGGCGGTCCATAAGGACGCCGAGGATCTTTTCGACAATGCGCAGCCCGCCGCTGTATCCCACGCTGGGGAAGTAGCTGTGGCCGATGCGGTCGAGGATCGGGAAGCCGAAGCGTACGAACGGGATGTCCTCGTCACGGGCGATGTACTTGCCGTAGGTGTTGCCGATGAGGAGGTCGACCGGTTCGTTCTTGATCCACTGGTGGAGCAGGAACATATCGGCATTGAGGCCGTTCTTGAAGTTCGCTCCAGGGGCACGCTCCAGAATTTCCTTCATACGCTTGTCGAAGCGTCCGCCGGGGGTTCCGCTGACGATGTGGCGGGGTTTCATGCCGAGGTCGAGCAGGAACTCCGTAAGCGGGATGAGCTGGTCGGGGTCGCCGAAGAGCGCAACCTTTTTGCCGTGGAAGTATTGCTCCATATCGGTCATGACGTCAACGAGCCTGCCGCGCTCAGCCGTGATGGAGTCCGGAACCTTTACGCCGGCGGCCTTAGAGAGCGCCATGATGAAGCGGTCGGTAGCCGAAAGTCCGATGGGCATGTCCACCGTTTCGAAGGGAACGGAGCATTTCTTGTCGAGCGCTATGGCTGCCGGTTCGGCGCTGATGCAGCCAAGGGCAAGGGTGAACTTGCTGTCGCCGGTGCTCTTGAGTTCCGGAACGGTAACGCCGCCTTTCGGGTAGAACACGTGCTTGCCGGTCTGCGGCGCATCGAGCACGTCGGATGTGTCAGGGAAGAGGACGACCTTCGCTCCCATTTCCTTCGAGATGCGCTTGAGTTCACGCATATCGGAGGGTTCCATCCATCCGGCGACCAGATTGACCTGGTCCTTTTTCTCGCCGGTTGAGACGGCAAACTGCGCCGCCATGCCCGCGACCATGTTGGCATAGCCGGTGACGTGCGATCCGATGAAACTCGGAGTCGAGGCGTAGATCACATACTTGCCCTCGGGGATCTTTCCGTCATCGAGCGCTTTTCTGGTGATCTGCTGCAAATCGTCGCCGATGGTTTCAGAAAGGCAGGTCGAGTGCACGGCGATGATGTCCGGATCGTAGACCGAAAAGATGGTGTCGATCGCGGCAAGCAGGTTGGCCTGTCCGCCGAAAACCGATGCGCCTTCGGTGAACGAGCTGGTCGCCGCCATGACCGGCTCCTTGTAGTGCCGGGTGAGGGTGCTGCGGTGGTAGGCGCAGCAGCCCTGCGATCCATGGCTGTGAGGCAGGCATCCATGGATGCCGAGCGCGGCGTACATGGCTCCGATCGGCTGGCAGGTCTTTGCCGGATTGATCGTCAGCCCTTCGCGCTCTTTGACCTCGCTGGTGGTGTGTCTTAATAACATGTTAAAGAATCTCCTTTTTCATTTTGCCGGGTGATTGCGGGTTGTTCATGCCTCTGTATAGGTGGCTTCCAGCGCTCCGTCCATTTCTGCTGCTGCCGTTTCCCAGGGGGCCTTGATGAGTTTCCAGACCGGGTTGTTGACCATGCGGTCGATGTCCCGGTAGAAGTTCACCGCACCCTCGAACCCGGTATAGGGGCCGCCGTAGTCATAGCTGTGCAGCTGTTTGAGGGGGACACCCATTTTCTGGACCACATACTTCTCCTTGATGCCGGCGCAGAAGATGTCTGGCTTGTAGATCTCGATGAGTTTTTCCGACTCGTAGTGGCTGATATCGTCGACGACCATCGACTTCTTCATCATCTGCTTCATCATGCCTTCATAACCGTTGATCTCCAGTCCCTCTGCTTTCAGTGCTTCAAGTTCCGCTTCGCTCTTGCGGGGCTTGTAGAGCTCCGGATCGGCCTCAACCTTCAGTTCCTCGATGTTCTTGCTGTCAGCATCGATCTTGATGCCGGGCAGTACTTCGCGGCCTTCGTAGTCATCGCGGTGCGCAAACTCGTAGCCAGCAGCCACCGTCGTCATACCGAGTTCGGTGAAGAGATCCTGGTAATGGTGGGCCCTTGAGCCGCCGACGAAGAGCATTGCGGTTTTACCTTCGGTGCGGGGCCGGATTTCATCGATCACAGCCTTCACTTTCGGCAGTTCTTCAGCGATGACCTCTTCGACCCTTGCCTTCAGTTCCTCGTCGCCGAAGTACTGGGCAATTCTCCGGAGCGACTTGGCGGAAGACTCGGCGCCGACGAAGTTGATCTTCATCCACGGAATCCCGTATTTGGTTTCCATCATCTCGCCCATGTAGTTGATGGAGCGGTGGCACATGATCACGTTGAGATCCGCCATATGAGCGTTCTCGAGCTGGCCGACGGTGGAGTTGCCGCTGAACGAGGATACCAGAGTGATGCCGCATTTCTTGAAAATGCGCTCGATTTCAAAGGCATCGCCTCCGATGTTGTATTCACCCAGCAGGTTCAGGCGGAACTTGCCCTCCTTCTTTTCATTGTTGCGTCCGACCATGTGCTTGAACACGCCGTTGTTTGCGATATGGTGGCCGGCCGACTGGCTGACGCCCCGGTAGCCTTCGCAGCTGAACCCGAAGACGTTGCAGTCGCCGAGTTTTTCCTTCATTTCGCGTGCCGCGGCATGGACGTCATCGCCGATGAGTCCGACCGGGCAGGTCGAGAAGATTGCGATGGATTTGGGGTGGAAGAGGTCATAGGCCTCCTGGATTGCCACCTTCAGCTTCTTTTCGCCGCCGAACACAATGTTTTCCTCCTGCATGTCGGTCGAGAAGCAGTAGGTGATGAAGTTCGCATCTGCGTCGGTTTCGGGTTTTGTCTGGTTCCGCCTGGTCAGCCAGCTGTAGAAACTGCAGCCGATGGGACCGTGCGTGATGTTGACGATGTCGCGGGTCGGTCCGAGCACCACACCCTTGCAGCCGGCATAGGAACAGCCTCGCTGGGTGATGATGCCGGGCACGGTCCTGACGTTGGCCTGGACCTCTGGAACGGCTTCGGGATCATTGATGATGATCGACTTCGTCCGTTTCTTGGCGACCTTCGCCGGGTATTTCTGTACCAGTTCCTCCCTGATGGCTGAAGGATCCGGATATGTCTTGTTCGCCTCCATGTAGATTTCTCCGTTTACACCTGTTGTTTTGTTTCTCGTCAGTTGAGTGCCGTATCGCCCTCTTCGCCGGTCCTCACCCTGATCGTCTCGGTGATGGGAGTGACGAAGATCTTTCCGTCGCCCGGTTTGCCGGTCTGGTTGGTCTTAATAATGGTGTCGATTGCCGTTTTGCAGAGCTCGTCAGGCACGACTACCGTCAGAATCCTTTTGGCAACCAGACGCGGCGCATCGCCGAGCAGTGCGATTGCTTCGGGGTGGCCCTCTTCGGCACCCTTAAGGATGTCGAAGTGTACCTGGCCCTTTCCGCGACCCATGACCCTGCCTGTTGCGGTGAATCCCGGGATGCCGGCATCGACGAGCGCTTTTTTTGTTGCGTTGACCATATTGATCCGTATGACTGAAATGATCTCTTTCATCCTAGGCCTCCTTTGCTGCAGCGAGCGTCGGTTCACTTTCCTGCAGTCCCGAGCTTATGGTGTAGACCTCTTCAACTGCTGAGATGAAGATCTTGCCGTCACCGAACTTGCCCTCTCCGTCGCTCTTGGCGTGGTCGAGGATCGCCCGAACCACATAGTCCTTGTCGGCGTCCGGCACAACGGTGAACAGCATCTCCTTCGGCAGTTCGTCATAGACCACGTCGCCTACCCTGAGGCCGCGCTGTTTGCCGCGTCCGACGACAGAGATTTTGGTGATGGCCGGGTAGCCTGCATCAAGCAGTGCCTGCATGACTTCATGCGCCTTTTCGGGCCGAACGATTGTCCTGATCATTAACATTGGCGTTATACTCCCTTTTTGTTTTGGGCGCCCTCAGGCGCCGGATTTCGTTGTTGTCAGTTGGCGATGCCGAATTCGATGAGAAGCGACTCGAGCTCTTCGATCTCCAGCGGCTTCGGAATGACGAACATCTCGTTTTCGTCAATCTTGCGGGCAAGGGCGCGGTACTCGTCGGCCTGGCCGTGGGTCGGATCGTAGTCGATGACTGTCTTGCGGTTGATTTCTGCGCGCTGGACAAAGTTGTCGCGGGGGACGAAGTGGATCATCTGGGTACCGATCTTGCGGGCAAGCTCTTCGATCATCTCACGCTCGTTGTCCACCTTGCGGCTGTTGCAGATGAGGCCACCGAGGCGCACCCCACCGGCATCGGCATACTTCAGGATGCCCTTGCAGATGTTGTTTGCAGCATACATTGCCATCATTTCACCGGAGCAGACGATGTAGATCTCTTCAGCTTTACCGTCACGGATAGGCATGGCGAATCCACCGCAGACAACGTCGCCGAGCACGTCGTAGAACACATAGTCGAGGTCCCACTCTTCGTCGTATGCTCCCAGCTGCTCGAGCAGGTTGACTGAGGTGATGATGCCGCGGCCTGCGCAGCCTACGCCGGGCTCCGGTCCGCCAGATTCGGTGCAGCGGGTGTTGCGGTACCCTTCTTTGATGATGTCTTCGAGTTCGACTTCCTCTCCCTCCTCGCGGAGTGTGTCAAGTACGGTTTTCTGCTGGAGTCCGCCGAGCAGGAGGCGGGTCGAGTCAGCCTTGGGATCGCAGCCGACAACCATGACCTTCTTGCCCATTTCCGCAAGGCCTGCAACCGTGTTCTGCGTGGTGGTCGACTTGCCGATGCCGCCCTTTCCGTAAATCGCTACTTTTCTCATGTTGACTGGTGTTTAGTGTTTTTGTTGCCTTTCCGGTTAAATATTGAGGCTTTAGCTTTCTATTGCCTGAATATTTATGGTTATTATAGCAATATGCATGCCAAAGTTCGGAAATGTCTGTTGTGATTGGCTCTCTTCGGCAGTGGGATGCTGGAATCCCGCATGGGATGCGGGCTCAAGAGGCGGAGGAAAAAGGCGTTATTTTTTATGCATCGCACTTCTCCAGGGGGGATGGGTGCCGCAGAGGTGATTTCAGGCTACCCTTATGTAGGAAAGGTGGTTTTCCTACATAAGGGTCGGAAATTGGAGGCCTGCTTCGGGACGGTTCTGCTGATGCACTCTCTCCAGCTGCTCCAGGCGATGCCGCCTTCAGGGTTTGAGGGGAGGGAGTGAAGGCGTGGTTTGCAGGTCGGGAATCTGCCGGTGTCCTTGACGGGCCGGGATGGAGGTGTGAGCAGGAAGTGTGGGCTATGAAAGATGCGTCAATGGATTTTTCCTACAGTAATGTAGGAAAATGTCAGGGGCGGAATTTCCGGTAATCGATTCTGAATTTCCTGACCCGGAGGCCGATGATGCGCTCCGACAGGCCGAGTTCGGCGGCCGCCCGGGACATGTTTCCCTTGGTGCTTTTCAGTGCTTCGATGATCATCTCTTTTTCGATGGCCTCAAGTTTCTGCTGTAGCGAGCCGGTGCAGGGCGTACCGCTTGATTCGGCGGTCTGCAGGCTTGGCGGGAGGTGGTAGCCGTGGATGACGTTGTCTTCGCTGAGGATGACGGCGCGTTCGATGCAGTTCTCCAGCTCGCGCACGTTGCCGGGCCAGTGGTAGCGCATCAGCATGTCGATGGAGGTCGTCGATATCCGCCGTACCCCCTTCTGGTTCATGGTGTTGTATTTTTCGACGAAATAGTCGGCCAGCAGCAGAATGTCCGTTTTCCTCTCCCGCAGGGGCGGGACGGTAATCGGGAAGATGTTGAGGCGGTAGTAGAGGTCCTCGCGGAAGAGTCCGTCTATGATGAGGGCTTCGAGGTTGCGGTTCGTTGCTGCAATGACCCTGACATCGGCCTTGATGGTTTTCGATCCACCGACCCGTTCGAACTCCTTTTCCTGCAGGATTCTGAGGAGCTTGGCCTGGATGGGAAGGCTGAGTTCCCCGATTTCATCAAGGAAGATTGTGCCGGCGGAGGCCAGTTCGAAGCGGCCCTGACGTGTCGATGAGGCTCCGGTAAAGGCTCCTTTTTCGTGCCCGAACAGTTCGCTCTCTACGATGCTTTCGGGAAGTGCGGCACAGTTGAACTTGATGAAGGGTTTCGTGGAGCGGCGGCTTTTGAAGTGGATGGCGCTGGCGACGAGCTCTTTTCCGACGCCGCTTTCACCGAGGATGAGCGTGGTGGCGCTGGTGGCGGCGATCTTGTCGATCATGCGGAACAGGCTGAGCATCGGCTTGGTGTTGCCAAGGATGTTTTTCGGTCGCAATTCCTCCGGGATGCCCTCTTCGTCCCGGGGTTCCTCCGCGGGAATGGATGGCGGGTGGAACTGCTCGCGCCGGTCGCTCTCGCTGGCAAGCTGGCGGAGTCGCACGGCCTGGGAGATCATGGCTGCAATGATGGAGAGCTGGTCGACGTGGTGCTGCAGGAGGTCGGCTGCCTCGTTTGTCCTTTTTTTTGTTTTTTTCCCGCTCTCTTCGTCGGGGTGCGAGAGCCTTCGGTCGGCGCTGAGGGTCCCGATGATTTCGTTGCCGGAGCGGATGGGGATGCAGATGAAGCAGAGGCCTTCTTTGCGCTCCTTTTCCCTGGAACGGGTCCTGTCAAGGAACAGTGGCTCGTCGCTGATGTCGGGGACGATGACGCTGCGCCCTGTCTTGACGACATTGCCTATGATGCCCTCCCCGACCTGGTAGTGCCCGCGCTCCTTTTCCTGTTCGGTGAGTCCGAAGGACTGACTGATGATGATTTCGGCGGTGTCGCGGTTGAGGATGGTGATCATCCCGCGGAGCATGTTCATGTGCTCCGACATGATGAAGAGTACGAGCGTCAGTACTTTGCTGATGTCGTTTTCGCTGGTGACGGTCCTTCCGACCTCCGCAAGCAGACTGATGCTTCTGTTTTCCTGTTCCTGTGGTATCAGCATGATCTCTCCTGTGGCTCTTCAGTTCTCCGGGGTGAGCTGGTGGTAAATGGTTTCAAGTTCGGAGGGAAGAAGCGAGCGCTTGTTTTTCGTTGAGCTCTTGCGCACTTCGCCAAGCAGGCTGGCGGCTTCTGCTGCCGAGAGGATGATGCCCTTCTTCTGGAAAAAGTCTTTCAGTGAGGCGCTGCCGGAGTGTTTGCCGATGATGAGTTCATGCTCCGGCATGCCGGCTATGGCCGGCATGAACGGCTGATACGAGAGCGGGTCCTTGAGAAGGGCTGCACAGTGTATGCCGGATTCATGCTGGAACGCAGCCTTTCCTACGACTGGCTTCTGGGGCTCGATGGCGCGGCCTGAGGCTCTGGCGACGGTGTCGCAGAGTGCGGTGAGTTTTGTGGTATCAATGCCGGTGGGGCGCGTTCCTGAGAGTTTGAGGGCGATGGCCAGTTCCTCGAGTGCGGCGTTGCCTGCCCGCTCACCGAGGCCGGACACGGAAACGCTGACGGCACCACAACCGGCTTCTATGGCTGTGTATGCGTTGGCTGTCGCCATGCCGAGGTCGTTGTGCGCATGGAACTCGAGTATCGGGCTTTCCGTAATCTGGATCCTGTCAAGGAGGCTGCAGATGGAGAGGGGGGTGGCTACGCCGACTGTGTCGGCTATCCTGACCCGCTCGGCGCCCACCTTTCCGGCATCGGCGATAAACTCTCGCAGCATCTCGGGAGGGGTGCGTGTCGCATCCTGGGCGCCGACGCTGACGAAGCGGAAGTACCGTTTCGCCCTCGATGCCAGTTCTCCGAGCTGGTCCTGCACCCACGGGTAGTCGCGCCCCATGAGCTGGAGGTAGAGAGGTGAGAGCGGGAAGCTGATATGAACGGCCTCGACTCCGCTGCGGCATACGGCTTCGATGTCATCCCATTTCGCCCTGGCCCATCCGGTAAGCCGGAGAGGGAGGTGCATGCCGGCAATGCTTCTGATGACAGCTTCTTCATCGCGGCTGATTGCCGGATATCCGACTTCAAGTTCATCGACACCTGCATCGGCCAGCATGAGGGCAATCTCTGTTTTTTCGGTATCACTGAACACCACGCCCGGGGCCTGTTCTCCATCGCGTAACGTGGTGTCGATGATCCATGGCCTCGTAATGCTTCCGGGGTTTTTGATTGTCGGAGTGATCATCTTCCTGTCCCGTTGTGCGGCCGCTGCCGAATCCCAGTTATTTAGATCTATATGATTGTGTCCCTAAAAAAGTAAGGAATTTTTGATTAAATAAAATAAATATTCAGACATTTATGTGATTTTTGTTGCATTGGCGGGTGTAAGGCGCCAGTCTCCGGAGCTTCTTCGGTGTGGCGGGACCTGGTCCGTTATGCGGGTGCCGGCAGGAGATCAGTCCTCAAGTATCGCGAGGTAGGGGAGTTCGCGAAAGCGTTCATTCCAGTCTATGCCATAGCCGATGAGGAACCGGTCGGGCACCTTGAAGCCGATATGGTCGATCCTGGCCGGGTGGATGCGGGCGGCGGGTTTGTCAAGAAGGGTGCAGATGCGGATTGAGGCGGGTTTCAGGGCTTTAAATGCTTCGGAGATTTTCAGTATGGTCAGCCCTGTATCGACGATGTCCTCTATGATGAGGACGTTCTTTCCTCCTATAGCAAGATCGTGGTCGAGGGCGACATTGCCCGAAGATTTGGTGCCGGACCCATAGCTTGAAGCCGATATGAACTGGATGGTGCAGGGGATGGTGATGGCGCGCACAAGGTCTGCGGCGAAGATGAACGCGCCCTTCATGACCGCGACGACGGCAAGCGGGTTTTCAGTGGTTGCTCCAGGGTACTCTTCCGAAATGGCGGAGCCCAGTTCGGCTACCCGCCTTGCGATTGCTTCAGCGGTTATGAAGGCGGCGGGACGGGGGGCTGGAGTGTTGGCTGTCATCGGTATCGGGTTCAGTTGCCGGGCGCAGGGCGTCTGGCATAGTCGGCCAGTTCAAGAAGATGGATTTTTTTCTGCACGATGCTGAGCATGGAAGCGTTGAAGGAATTCTCGGCAAGCCGGACGATGTCGCTGAACGAAAGCTCGAGGGCTTCGGCGGCCGCGGTGAAGTTTTCATTGACATATCCACCGAAATACGCTGGGTCGTCGGAGTTGAGGGTTACATGGAGCCCTTTTTCAAGCATTGCTTTGAGGTTGTGTTCCTGCATGTTCCCGAAAACCCGCAGTTTCACATTCGAGAGGGGGCAGACGGTGAGCGGCACGGCGCGGCGTACCAGTTCCTCGACAAGAGCAGGGTCGTCCATGCAGCGAACCCCGTGGTCTATGCGGTCGACATGCAGAAGATCCAGTGTTTCCTTTACTGACGCCGCAGTCCCCTCCTCCCCGGCGTGAGCTGTCAGAAGGAACCCCTCCCGGCGGGCTTCCCGGTAAAGGTTGCGGAACTTTGAGGGGGGATTGCCCCGTTCCGATGAGTCAAGGCCGATGCCCGTTATCCAGCGTTTCCAACGGGTGGCCTCGTGCAGCATTGCCATGCCTTCCTGTTCGCTGAGGTGCCGGAGGATGCACATGATCAGCCGGGTGGAGATGCCGAGCTGTCGATGGGCTTGGGTGCAGGCTTGTTCCATACCCCGGAGCACTGTTGCAAATGCGATTCCCCTCGCCGTGTGGGCCTGGGGGTCGAAAAAGATTTCCGCGTGGCGGACATTCTGGGATGCAGCTTTTTCAAGGTAGGCAAGCGTCAGATCGTAAAAGTCCTCTTCGGTGACGAGGACCTCAGTCGAGCGGTAGTAGATATCGAGAAAAGACTGAAGGTCGTTGAACCGGTATGCTTTTTCAGCCGTTTCGACGTCGGGGAAGGGCTGTGGCTGCCGGTTCCGTTCGGCCAGTCTGAGCATCATTGCTGGTTCAAGCGTTCCTTCGATGTGCAGGTGGAGTTCCGCTTTGGGAAGTCCGGCGATGAAGCAGGAAAGTGTCGTCATGGCCAGTCTGTATCGGGATTAAAGAGCATATTGCAATATACGCAAATCTCCACTCGAGGGGGATTGCCAACGGGTTGCATTTTTTCGGTCATGTAACCTGCCGCTGTTCTCTCTCTATCCGATTTATGCCGTTCTTTCCGTAGTTTTCCACTTGTGCCGTTCGGGTGAGACCAATGCATTGTGCCGATGAAAAACTTTCCTGTCAACATTCTTGTCTTCAATGCGGGTTCCTCAAGCATCAAGTTTGCGCTGTATGCATCGGGAGCTCCACTGCAGTCGATCTATGCCGGTGCACTGACGAGGATCGGCTCTTCCGGAGGCACCTTCAAGGTCCGTCGTATCGGGGTTCCCTCTCCAGAGGGCGAACCAGGCGGGGCAACGAGCCATGAAGAGGCGTTCCGCCGGATTTTTTCCTGGATCCTGTCCAGTGATGCTCCGAGGCCGGACGTCATCGGACATCGCCTGGTGCACGGCGGTCCGCTCTATGCGGATCCTGCCCTCGTCACCCCGGAGCTGTTGGCCGATATTGACCGGCTGGTTCCCTATGCACCCGAACATCTTCCTCCTGCTCTCAAAGGGGTGGCGCTTGCCGCCGAGCTGATGGCCGGTGTGCCGCAGGTTGCCTGTTTTGATACCGCATTCCACCGCTTTATGCCTGAAGTGGCGCGGATGTACGCCCTTCCGGAACCGGTCAGGCGGCAGGGCGTGCAGCGCTACGGGTTCCACGGCCTTTCCTACCAGTACCTGCTTGGCGAGCTTCGCCGGATGGGCGAGCGGAGTGCAGAGCAGGGACGGATCGTCCTTGCCCATCTCGGCCACGGGGCCAGCATGGCTGCCGTGAAGGACGCAAAGAGCGTTGAGACGACCATGGGGTTCTCTCCGGCCGGAGGGCTCGTAATGAGCACACGGACAGGGGACCTGGACCCGGGGGTGATGCTCTTTCTTCTTGAAGAGGCGGGGATGTCTCCAGGTGAGGTCAAGGATCTGGTAAACCGCCGTTCCGGCCTGCTCGGGGTTTCGGCGGCGAGCGACGACATGCGGGACCTGCTCGAGCTTGAATCATCCGTTCCAGAGGCCCGGCTGGCCGTGGACCTGTTCTGTTATCAGGCAAGAAAACATCTGGGCTCGCTGGTTGCTGTGCTTGGCGGGCTTGACCTTCTGGTGTTTACGGGCGGGATCGGAGAGCATGCTCCAGTCATCCGAAGCCGGATCTGCAGCGGACTTGGGTGCATGGGCATTGTTCTGGACGAGCGAAGGAACCGGGAAAATGATGCGGTGATATCCGCCGACACCGCCGGAGCGTTGATACGGGTCATGCAGACGGATGAGGAGCAGATGATTGCCCGCGAGGCATTGCGGCTTGCGATATTACGCTAACCGATACAGAAGATGGAGATGAACCGATGAATACAAAGGATGCCGCGATTGAAAGGGACGGGACGAAGAAGGCGCTCACGGCGCCAGAAGTCGATGGTCTCAACGCCTACTGGAGGGCGGCCAACTATCTTTCCGTGGGGCAGATCTACCTGCTCGAAAACCCGCTTCTCCTTGAAGCGCTCGCTCCGGAGCATGTGAAGCCGCGACTGCTTGGCCACTGGGGGACGACACCGGGGCAGAATTTCATCTATGTGCACCTGAACCGGGTGATACGCCTCCGCGACCTCAATATGATCTATATTTCCGGTCCCGGTCATGGTGGTCCTGCGGTGCTGGCCAACGTTTGGCTGGAGGGTACATACAGTGAGTATTACCCGGCAGTTTCGGAAAATGAGGCTGGCATGAAAATGCTGTTCCGTCAGTTTTCCTTTCCGGGCGGTGTTCCGAGCCATGTGGCACCCGAGACGCCGGGTTCCATCCATGAAGGCGGAGAGCTGGGCTATTCGCTTTCGCATGCCTACGGTGCAGCCTTCGATAATCCGGATCTCATCGTTGCCGCTGTCATCGGCGATGGTGAGGCTGAAACAGGTCCGCTCTCTACGTCCTGGCACTCGAACAAGTTCCTCAACCCCCGCCGTGACGGGGCGGTACTGCCGATTCTCCATCTGAACGGTTACAAGATCGCCAGCCCGTCGGTGCTTGCCCGCCTCCCGCATGATGAGCTTGAGGGTCTTATGATGGGATACGGCTACAGGCCACGCTTCGTCGAGGGCTCGGATCCTTTGGATATGCACCAGAAAATGGCTGCGGCAATGGATGCCTGCCTTGATGAAATTGGGGATATTCAACGAGCAGCCCGTAGCGGAGGCGTGTCGACGCGGCCGCTCTGGCCGATGATTGTGCTCCGTTCACCAAAAGGGTGGAGTGGGCCGAAGGAAGTCAATGGCAAAAAGGTCGAGGATTTCTGGCGTTCGCATCAGGTCCCGTTGGCTGAGGTTCGTACGAACCCGGAACATCTGCAGTTGCTTGAGGAGTGGATGCGGAGCTACAGGCCTGAAGAGCTTTTTACTTCATCGGGTGCTCTCCGGCCGGAACTGAAGGCACTGGCGCCGAAGGGAAAGCGGCGGATGGGTGACAACCCGCACGCCAATGGCGGTCTGCTTTTGAGAGATCTTTTGATGCCTGATTTTCGTGACTTCGCCGTGCCTGTACCCGCCCCCGGCGCGGTAGAGGCAGAGGCTACAAGGGTTGCGGGCATGTTCCTTCGCGATGTCATGAAAGAGAATATGGCTGAAGCAAATTTCCGGGTTTTCGGGCCTGACGAGACGGCCTCGAACCGTCTTGGTTCACTGTTTGAGGTTACCGACAGGATCTGGATGGATGAGGTCATGGAGTATGACGAGCATCTGGCGCCGGACGGGCGCGTCATGGAGATTCTCTCGGAGCATACCTGCCAGGGGTGGCTGGAGGGATACCTTCTGACGGGCAGGCACGGGTTCTTTTCCTGTTATGAGGCGTTCATCCACATTATTGATTCGATGTTCAACCAGCATGCCAAGTGGCTGAAAGTATGCAAGAAGGAAATCCCTTGGCGGCGGCCGATTGCTTCGCTCAACTATCTGCTCACCTCGCACGTATGGCGCCAGGATCATAATGGGTTCTCCCATCAGGACCCCGGATTCATCGACCATGTAGTCAACAAGAAGGCCGATGTGATCCGCGTCTACCTGCCGCCTGATGCCAATACCCTGCTTTCGGTCATTGACCACTGCCTCCGTTCGCGTGATTACGTCAACGTCATTGTCGCCGGCAAACAGCCGTCCTGGCAGTGGCTCGACATGGATGCGGCGGTCCGTCACTGCACCTGCGGCATCGGCATCTGGGAGTGGGCGTCCAGCGATACCCGGGACGGCGACCCTGACGTGGTGATGGCTTGTGCTGGTGACGTTCCAACCCTTGAGACCCTTGCGGCAGTCGACATCCTCAGGGAGAAAATCCCGGATCTCAAGATCAGGGTCGTCAACATCGTCAACCTCATGACCCTGCAACCTCCGGAGGAGCATCCCCATGGCCTGAAGGACCGGGATTTCGATGACATTTTCACCATTGACCGACCGATCATTTTCGCCTATCACGGCTACCCGTGGCTCATCCACCGGTTGACCTACCGCCGAACCAACCATAACAACCTTCATGTGCGTGGCTACAAGGAGGAGGGGACCACGAGCACGCCGTTTGACATGGTCGTACGCAACGATCTCGACCGGTTCCATCTGGTGGCCGACGTGGTGGAACGGGTGCCGCGGCTTCGCCAGAAGGCGGCTTATGTGAAGCAGTATGTGCGAGACATGCTTATCGCCCATGAAGAGTATATACGAACCCACGGTGAAGACATGCCCGAAGTCCGGAACTGGCAGTGGACACGTCCCCTGAAACCCTCAACCGACGGCTTATGAAACATGTTCAAAAAAAAAGGCGTCATTCAGACAGATCCACTGCCGGCCGCAGGCCGATGAAAAAAGTGATGGGCAGTATTGCCGGTACCGTCGGTACGGCTCCGGGCTCTCTGGTCCATACCGGCGGGAGGAAAATGCAGGATCCGGTGATCACCGTGTTCAGCTACAACTCGGAGTCCGTCCGGCGTGCCACCCCCGGGACCATCCGGGAGGCCATGGCGCTCCGTCGGGAGGGCGAGGTATTCTGGGTGAACATCGATGGGCTGCACGATGTCGGGCTGGTTGAGGAGGCCGGCACGCTCTTTGGTCTTCATCCCCTGACACTTGAAGATATCCTGCATACCCTGCAGCGGCCGAAAATCGAGGATTTCGATCGCTATCTCTTTCTTGTGCTCAAGACGCTGGAGTTTGAGGGTGAGGAGCGTGATGTGGTGGAAGAGCAGCTGGGGCTGGTTATCGGAGACGGGTGTGTCCTGAGTTTCCGCGAACAGCCCGGCCGGCTGTATAGTGCGCTCTATGAACGCCTGGAAAACCCCGGCACCAATGTCCGGAAAAAGGGTGCGGATTATCTGGCTTATGCCATCGTTGACTCGGTAGTTGACAGTTACTTCACGGTTCTCGAGCAGTTTGAGAACCGGATTGAAACGTTGGATGACGAACTGACCGATACGGTCGGTAGTGGATCGCTGCCTGCGATGTACTCCCTCAAAAAAGAGCTGATTCTCCTGCGCAAGTCGGTCTGGCCTCTTCGTGAAATCATCAACAGTATCGGCCGCGACCGGTACCGGGTGATTGACGACGATGCGACCCGGCCGTTCTTCAGGGATATCCTCGACAATATCGTGCTGGTCATCGAGACTGTGGAGACGTATCGAGACATCGTCATCGGGATGTATGACACGTGGCTTGCCATCGCCAACAACCGGATGAATGAGATCATGAAGGTGCTTACTATCATCGCCACTGTCTTCATGCCGTTATCCTTCATTGCCGGCGTCTACGGCATGAACTTCCGCTACATGCCCGAGCTGGGATGGCAGTGGGGTTACTTCGGGGTCCTCGGGCTCATGGGCTCGATTTTCATCGGCATGATCGTCTTTTTCAGGACGAGGAAGTGGTTTTAGGGCAGGCGTGTGTCCTTCAGGGTTTTATGTCCTTCTTTTTTTCTGCCCGTTGAAGAGGCTCAGGCTGGCGATTACTGCTCCGATGGCGCCTCCCAGATAGAGAATCTCGCTTTCTTCATGCCACGTTACCGTATGGCCGAGGAATACTACCGCCATCACGACCACAATCACTCCGACCAGCTTGGTCTTGAGGTCGTCAAGGGTATGGATCTGCAGCCATTCGGGCATGGGGACGGTGTCGTCGATGAACAGCTCGTAGAGGCCGAGCGCCATGATGTAGAGGGCCGTTGCGACAAGAAACAGATCAGCGTTCTCGATAAAACCGAGTACCAGGTTTTTTCCTCCTTTCGGTGAAATCGTGCCCGAAGAGAGGGTGTCGATGATGATGCTTCCTACCGAGATGGTTCCATAGACGAGAAGGGTAAGGGTGGCGGCAAACAGTGATGCGACGGCTATGAGCACAAGGTAGCGGGAGGCGGATAGTATACGGTGCATTTGGGGATCGTTTGGTGGCGGTTCGCAGTTGTTAGTCCTGTGAAAATACAAATGTGTACGGTACTATTCCTATGGATGTTTCCTCGCAGGGCATGCCGGGGTTTCTGCCTTGAGCCCGGTATCCGTTTCAATAACGTAAATCAGCAATTGCATGCAGGAGAGCTTAATTTGCGATTTCACAAATCCGAAATGCCTGAAATGGCACAGCGTGGACGATGAAGTGATGGGTGGGGTTTCAGAGAGCCGCTTCCATCGAGGCGATGATGGGGCGGGCGTGTTCGAGGGGGTGCTCTCAACCCGCAACAGCGGAGGGTTCGCTTCGGCCCGTACGTTCCTTGAAAAGAGGGACTTTTCCGGTTTTGAGGGGATCCGTCTCCTTGTGAAAGGAGACGGGCGTGATTACAGTTTCCGGATCCGTAACGATGACCGGTATGACGGTATCGTATACCGTAGCGATTTCCAGACGGTTGAGGGCGTGTGGCAGGAGGTCGATCTGCCATTCAATGCGTTTACGGCATCATTCCGCGGGAGGGTGATTGAGGATGCTGCACCCCTCGACCTTGCTTCGATAGTGCAGATCGGAGTGCTTATTTCGAAGGAGCAGACCGGAGCGTTCCGTCTTGAGATGAAGTCTATCCGGGCATACAGCCGAATGGAAGATGCCCTCAAAGCCTGACGGTTATGCCCCGGTCCCGAAGGTACTGTTTGGCCTCGCGGATGGAGTGCTGCCGGAAATGGAAAATAGATGCGGCAAGGGCTGCATCGGCGTGACCTTTTGTGAAGCCGTCATAGAGGTGCTCAAGGGATCCGGCCCCGCCTGAGGCAATGACGGGAATGTGCACTGCGGTGGAGATGAGGGCGAGGCTGTCGTTGTCGTAACCCTCCTTTGTGCCGTCACGGTCCATGCTCGTCAGCAGGATTTCCCCGGCGCCGAGTTCCTGTACTTTCAGCGCCCATTCAAGTGCCTCATACGCTGTTGGTTGTTTGCCCGAATGGGTGTGTACAATGTAGCGGCCGTTTACTTTCTTGATGTCAATGGCCACCACAACCGCCTGCGACCCGTATTTTTCTGCGATGCGCGAGATCAGTTCCGGTTCCTTGACGGCAGCAGTATTGACCGATACCTTGTCTGCCCCGTGGAGAAAGACCTCCCGGGCCCTTTCCACCGAGTTGATTCCGCCACCGACGGTGAGCGGGATGAACACTTCTCCGGAAACTTTCAACACTTCCTCCAACGTTGTTCTGCGTGATTCCAGCGAAGCGGAAATGTCAAGGAAGACCAGTTC
>FUWD013183817.1_pt1 | contig 19521 bp, 17 predicted proteins | sample 1063281 | NCBI WGS metagenome assembly FUWD01 (sample SAMEA79048168, study PRJEB19326) | metagenome | biome: marine | reverse complement strand
GGCACGCTAATGATTGAACCAACAGAATCTGAAGACATAACCGAGATAGATCGCTTTATTGCGGCTCTAAGGTCTATTGCTAGAGAAATTAGGGCCATTGAATCGGGGGAGATTTCAATAGAGCAATCGCCTCTAAGAAATGCTCCTCATACCGTTGAAACTTTGTTAAGTGATAACTGGAGTAAGCCATACAGCCGCCAGGATGCCGCTCTACCCATGGGCAGTGAGATTGGAATGGAGAGGCGTGGAAAATATTGGCCAACGGTAGGAAGGGTCGATGGAGCCCACGGGGATAGGAATTTAGTTTGTGCTTGCGAGCCGATTGAGAGCCTGGCGATAAACTAGTTTTACTTTACATAATGTAGATTATCGGGTATATACTCAGCGTGAACGGCGTTGTCCAAATACGCATAAAAGCCATAAAACACTCAAAATACCCATCCAGAGGAAACTCCCTCGTACTCTGGTCGCTCGATCTTTAAAGGCCTCAATCTCTATCTCTAAGGCAATCGGTCTGAATTGCTCTGCCACTGTTAAAACGTTTCCATTTTGATCAATATGTGCGGTTAATCCAGTGGTGCTGACAACTGCAAATTGGCGTGAAAGTTCTGCAGCTCTAGCTCTAGTGATTTGAAGCTGCTGAGCTGCTTGATAACTATCACCAAAGGTCGCGTTATTGGTCTGTGCCACGAAGAACTCTGCGTTAACTGCTCCCGACTGAATGTGGTCATCATCTAGCACTTCAAAGCAGATAAGTGATTGAAACTCTATGTTATTGACTCTGTGCTTTACCCAATTATCACCTGGAATAAAATCTCTAACCTGTCTGGCAAGAGGGGAAATCATCTCCGATATTGATCTAAGCGGGATATATTCACCAAAAGGAGCTAAATCTTGTTTAACATATCGCGAGAGTAATTCTCCATCTGCTCCATATAAAAGACTGGAATTTAGAGGCCCAGAGCCTCTCTGCTCCACCGCACCAATTAATAACGGCTTCTTGATCTCCTTAATGAGATTAGCAATCCCCTGACGAGCCTTTAAATTCGTTATTGGATCAACATCAGATGCATTTTCAGGCCAGATTATTAGATCAGCGCTGCTCTGCTTAGGAGTAGCATCTATATGATTGTTTAAAACCGCTAAGGCGCGTTGATTAAATTCCAATCCTAGTTGGGGAACAGAGCCTTGGACAGCAACGATCTTTAGACTTTTCCCTAAGGACGTATTTGGATTGATATCAAAGAAACTGAAGGCAAATATAGGAACGAAAAGAAATGCAAATTTCGGTCTTACGATTACTAATGCCGATAGAGATAGCGCAATAAAGCTGATTCCAACAACGCCGATAATTGGATAAAACATTTGTAGCGAATCAACTTGAGTAAATCCGATTCGACCCCATCCAAAGCCGCCAAATGGAGCTTTCATCCGGAGTAATTCAATCAAGGTGAATGAGGATGCGAATACAATTGCTCCATAGATACTTCTCTTTATCGGAGCTAGAGCAATTAATGAAAATATTAGGCTCTCCCCCAAGGCCAATATCAGCCAGGGCAAGGCTCCAACATAGATAGAGCTCCAATGTAGAAGTGGGGCAAAGAAGGCTCCCCCAGCCAGTAGAGCTAGGAGAAATCGTCGGCTTAGCTTCTCATCAGCCAAGAGAAAAAGAGGAGTGCGGCTCCGAGAAAGGCTGCGGGCCAGAGAGTAAATGGAGGAAAGGCGGTAAAAAGGAGTAACCCTGAAGCAATTGCAAGAGCAGATTTTTTCATTCTCTACGACCAATTAAAGGCTGAGAGAAGACGATCGACGCTCGCTCCAAGTCCGTAATCACTTTTCATTGTCTCTAGGTATTTAGCATTCTTTGCAGAGTTTGGAATACTCAAATCCATCTCTGGAAGATTTACATCTCTTGCGCACTGTACTAATCGATCTGCCACAGAGGCATAGTCAAGATCAGCAATTATTTTCTTGCGATGATTTGGCGAAAGCTTAGAATCATCAGCTTTCGCTGCCTCTATTAGCTCTGCCATACTGGAATAATTCTTAGCTATCTCAGCAGCCCCTTTTTCGCCAATTCCTTTTATACCCGGCAATCCATCAGATGCATCTCCCCTGATCATTGCAAAGAGAGCGTATCTCTCACCTGGTATTTCATACTTCTTTTGAATCCAGGAGTGATTAACTAAATCATGATTACTGATGCCTTTAGCAAGGTAGGCAACTTTCACATCGCGTTTTTCATCAACTAATTGAAATAAGTCTCGATCGCCAGTTGCGATTCGAATTGGACCCTTCTCCCTAGTTGCAAATGTTGCGATGACATCATCTGCCTCATAATCATCCATTCCAACTATCGCTATTCCTGCAGCCTCAAAGAAATCAAGAATTAAAGGAACTTGGGGGGTTAAAAGATCTGGCTCTTGCTCTTCCTCGCCATCATCATCTACGCGATTGAGTTTATATCCAGGAAAGAGCTCCACTCTCCAAGATGGTCTCCAATCACCATCTAGACAGAGCGCTAGGCGATCTGGTTTGTACTGATTAATTAGCCTTGCGCTCATATCAATAAAACCCTTAACTGCATTTATTGGCTCTCCTTGAGGCGAGAGCAAGGTATCTGGCATTCCGTAATATGCGCGATACCAGAGCGATGCGCTATCAATTAATAGCAGGCTCATGCAACCACTGCGGAGTAGGCGATTACTCCCCTATCAATTTTCTTAACTGCTTCCTTAACGGTTGTAGCCATCTGCGGATTGGCATTTAGTAACTGCCCAAGCAGATCAATTATTTGGCGAATAGCTCTAACAAAATCTCCCACGGTTATTTCAGTCTCTCTCAAAATAGTTTGGAGGCTATGGCCATTAGCCCAACGATATGCGCTCCATGCTAGATCAAAATTCGGTTCCTTCTGTGGAGTAATTCCATGATCTTCCTCCAGCTTTACGATACTGAGCCAGATTTTCATTACCATCGGAATTGAGGCATCAAGGCTCTTGGGAAGTCTGGGGCTCCTGCTGCGTTCGCCTCGTCCGTCATAGACCAACGCGGATAACAATCCAACTAGATCTGCAGGAGAGTATTGGTTGAGCAAGTCAGAGCTAATTAGCTCGGATAAAAGCAGATCGCTTTCTGCATATATCTTGGTAAGTACTCCTCCCTTAGGAGTTAATTGGTCACCGCTTAAATAGTTCAATTCCTTTAGTACCTCACTTACGCGATCAAAGGTTCGAGGAATAACGTTGGTTCTCCCCTCCATTCGCGCTTTCAAGCCCGCTGACTCTTTTTCTAACCTTGCTGCTTTTTCAAACCCACGGGCATTGCTCTCTCTATTTGGACAGCTATGGCAGGGGTGGTTTTTAAGAAATCTTCGATGTTCACTAATCTGCTCTTCGATATTTTCATGGTGCTTTCTCCGGCTACCACCAGTGATTCTCCTAGATGAGAATTGAGCTTCAAGTTCCTTAATGGCAAAGCGAGCCTTCATATATTCACCCATATCGCCAAGATCGCTCTGAGATCCCTCGATAAGAGTTTTGATTGCAATTTCATTTTTTGCTATTTGTTTGGCTAAACCAACAACAGCTTTATCTGCTTGAAATTGAGCAAAGGAGAAACCGAGTGATTTTCTTGCTCGCTCATGACCGAATCTTGAAATCAGATTAGCGCTCATGTTATATGTTGGTGAAAATGATGATCGAAGAGGATATGTTCTAGTGCTTGCAAGACCTGCAGCAATAGAGCTATCCATCTGTTCGTTCCAGAGAATTAATGCATTACCTTCGACATCTATCCCGCGTCTTCCAGCTCTTCCTGTTAGTTGGGTGTACTCACCAGGTGAAACATTGACATGACTCTCGCCATTCCATTTAACAAGTTTTTCTAAAACTACACTTCTCGCTGGCATATTAATTCCAAGAGCTAGAGTCTCGGTTGCAAAGACAATCTTTAATAGCCCTCTCTGGAAGAGCTCTTCAATAGTCTCTTTAAACATTGGAAGTAGCCCTGCATGATGAGCAGCTATGCCTCGCTCTAGCGCTTGAGCCCACTCATGAAAACCAAGAACTCCGAAATCCTCTGAAGGCAGCTCATGTGTCTTTAGCGCAATTACTCGTCTAATCTCCTCTTTCTCAAGAGAGTTCGTTAGTGATAGTCCCTCGCGAATACAAGATGAAACTGCGCCATCACAGCCAGCGCGAGAGAAGATGAAGAAAATAGCTGGCAGGAAACCACGCTCTGAGAGCTTTTCAACGATCTCTGGTCGTGTCAAAGATTTAATAGAGTTAAATTTGCTCTCCTTCCAACTTTTACTTCCTCCAGGAACTTTCTTTATCGAGTTCTTCTCAATTCGCAGAATCTCTGGGTTTACCCGCCCTTCATCAACAAAGAGATCAAGAATTCGATTTCCTATCAAAATGTGTTGATAGAGCGGGACAGGCCTTATTTCACTCAAAACCACCTCAGTCTCACCGCGCACCGTTTTCAACCAATCCCCAAATTCTTCCGCATTCGAAACAGTCGCTGATAGAGAGACGATCTGGATTCGTTCTGGAAGATGAATCAGGATCTCCTCCCATACCGCCCCACGAAACTTATCTGCCAGATAGTGGACCTCATCCATAACAACATACCCAAGATCTTCAATCGCATTTGATCCTGCATAGATCATATTTCGCAGAACCTCAGTGGTCATAACAACTATGCGAGCCTCACTATTAATCGAGGAATCTCCGGTAAGAAGTCCAACTTCCGAATCACCATATAGCTTTACCAAGTCCTGATATTTCTGATTCGAGAGAGCCTTAATTGGAGTGGTGTAGAAACAACGATTACCATTTTTTTCAGATAGAAAAGTAGCAAACTCTCCTACAATTGTTTTTCCAGCCCCTGTCGGAGCGGCTATCAATACGCTCTTCCCATCTTCTAGATGATGACAACCGAGATTTTGAAAATCATCGAATCCAAATTCGTAGCTAGCCATAAACTCAGTTGTTAATGGGTGTGAACTTCTCTTCTTTGCAGCGGCATATCTTTCAGCCGGAGATGGGCTATTCACATGCGCCACGTTAGTAGGCCGCGCTCAACTACGCTCGCTTTAATGGGCAGAGAACCTATTCTCTCCCCATCAGCGTAAGCCACAGCATCTGAGTTAATCTCAACCAGTTTGCCTCGTGAAATTTTCACTGCGGGATGAGTTATATGCTTTCCGGAAAAGACCTTTGGAAATACTCTTAAAAACTCAAAGCGAGATACCGGCGTAAGGATGAGAATGTCAAAGAATCCATCATCAATTTTTGCATCGGGAGTCACCTTCATTCCTCCCCCATAACTAATCCCATTGGAAACAGCTATCAACATAGCCTTACTTTCAAAGGAGAGCCCATCAATGCTGAATTCATAGTTCTTAGGCTTGAAGGTAGATAGCACCAAGAGAATTGAGAGGTTGTACTTAGCTCTCCCCTTAATCCTATGCATGGCATTGGCTCTCTCATTAACCATTGAATCAAAGCCGGTACTTAGAACATCTACAAAATATCTCTCGCCTACTTTCCCCACGTCAACAAGAGCGGGCTTATTTGAAAGGTAAAAACTGATTAACTGTCTTGGATCCTTAAGGTTGAGATTTAAGGTTCGAGCAAAATCATTTCCAGTTCCTGCCGGTATCAAAGCAACCCCTAGGCTAGTTGTAACTAACTCCTGAATTGCAATATTTAGAGTTCCATCACCGCCGACTAAAAACAGGCCTTCAAAACTCTGACTGGAAACCAATCTACTTTTAAGATTTTCCTGGCACTGCTTTGCGCTATTTGCTGATATGTCGATGTACTCAACGTCTAAAGCCGCTAGCTCTTCTTTGACTATTCTGCCAACCTTTTCGCCGCGTCCATTTCCAGAATTTGGATTAATGAGCAGAAGCCACATAAAGCTCTATCAATCTATTCAGCAAGAGGTTCATCAATTGGCGAAGCCTGATCAATATCGGCTGCTTGATTATCGCCTATCGCCTGGGACTTCTTTTCTCGCTTTTTATCGACCAAAAGCCCAATTCCTCCCGCGCCAAAATAGAAGAGTATTAGCGGTAGAGCAAGAGCAGCCATAGAAAGTGGATCTGCAGTTGGCGAGAAAGCAGCAACAAAAAGCGTTATTCCAAAGATAGCAAAGCGCCAGGGTTTTAGAATAGCTTTCCCAGAGAGTACGCCTATCAAATTTAGTGAGACTAGAAACACGGGTAGCTCAAAAGCTAGACCAAATATTAAGATGATTCGAAGTACAAAACTTAGGTAATCATCAAATCTAACAAGGTTATTTAAACTATCAGGAGTGAATCCAAAGAGAACTCTGATTGCGATAGGAAGGATGTAATAGGCAAGAGCAGCTCCGAAGGTAAAGAAAGGCGTTGCACCGATGATGAAGAGAACTGACTTGCGTCGCTCTTTTCTATGTAGAGCAGGCGCAATAAAAGCCCAGAGTTGATAGAGCCAGAATGGGGCTGAAATGATTACCCCAGTTAAAAAAGCTACTTTCACTTGAAGATTGAGCGGACCAAGGACGCCACTTATGAAAAGTGATCCACAATTATTGGAGCCACTACTTTGAGCAAGTTTTAAATCACAGACTGGCTCAGCCAAGGTCGTAATGATTTGGTCGTAGTAGACAAAACCGAGAATAGAGAAGATAAAAATGAAGAATGCGGCTCGCATGATTCTCTTGCGTAGCTCTCGCAAATGATCCAATAGCGGCATTGTGCCGCGTTCTCTGGCTGCCATATCGCTCCGTTTACCTAAAGAGGATTAATCTCTCTCCTACCAAAAGTAGGCGCGTGTTGAAATCAAGATTTCAACTTAGGACTTAGCTGAAGTATCGCCCTCTTCGCTCTTCTTCTCATCCTTATTTAATTCTTTAACCTCACTCTTAAAAATTCTTAGTGAACGTCCAAGTGAGCGAGCTGAATCTGGGAGACGCTTTGCGCCAAAAAGTATTACAACGACCAGAATTACTAAGAGCCACATTTGTGGATTACGACCGAACATGAGATCAACCCTTCCAGAAATCAGGCCCACACTTAGGTAAGGCTTAGAGTCATACGCTACCACGCGCAATTTGAAGCTGTCTTGCTACCCCTTATAGGCCAGAAGCGCTTTCCTAGCCCGTTCTGCAATCTCCGCCCTTAGCGCAATTGGTTGAGCCAACTCGAGAGAATCAGCGCCAGCCAAAACAGAACGAACAATCCACTCTGGTTGAAAGATATCAATTTGATAACGAGAGTTTGAGAGTTCTTTAAGAGAAGAAGCATTCTCAAGTAAAAAGCTTGATTCCTCTTCTTTGATGAAGACTTCAGCACTTGATCCCCGAGACTCCTCAAGTCGCTCTAGATCAGCACGTGTTGATCTTTCGATCGTTGAAGCTTCCGTAATTTGACTGAGATTAAAAGTTCTAAGCGCTTTAGCGCTATGGCAGTAGGCACTTACCAGCGTTCTCTTATCTTCAGCGATGATTGATATTGGCGTAATACTTCTTCTAGTTGATGAATCTTTGGTTACGTTGTTATAAGTTATCTCTAGATCTAAATCCTGCTTTATTGCTCCTTCAATATTTTCAAGCATCACTCGCTCTTTATCGAGAGAGTATGTAATGGCTGAAGCTGGAATGGAGCTACTAAAAGCCTTTGCAATCTTCTCTCGTAGCGCAACAATTTCTGGATAAGCAGCCGAACTCTTTGGCGCACTCTCTTCAAGAGCTGCAAGGGCAATTCTTGCTATCAAAGCTTCAGATTCGTTTAGGTTTCTAGGAGCAGCAAGGTTCTGCGGATCTCTAATTACCACGCTCTCTTCATCAAATGAGATATCAATTAGCTCCAAAGGCGTATATCCCGGTAAGCCACAGAGAAAGAGAAGGTTAAGATCTTTAAGAACTTCATCTCGACTAATTGAGAACTCTCTGGCAAGTTCAGCAATTGAAATTCCTGGATGAGAGACAATGTATGGAACTAGATCAAGTAATCGAATAGCTCTAAGGGCTGCGTTTTCAACCATGGGACTTTGCCACCTGTTCAAGTGAGGTAAGAATCGAAGATCTCAACTCTTGAGGCTCCTGCACAATCAAACTATCGCAGTACCAGAGCGCTTCTTTTAGGGCTGTGCCATTGGATTCACTTCTATAGAGAATTTCATCCCACTCTTCATCAAGGCTTTTTACCTCAATAGCTCTTGCTCGAAGAGCCTCTGCTTGGCGCTTTTTGACTCTTGCCTTAATTTCGATTCCTTCGGCGTTATACATAATTAAGTAATCCTTGATGTTGAAATCTGAAGGTATTTCATACATATCGCGTTTCTTTGAAATATCGATCTTTGAAGTGATTCGAGAGAAATTAAATGTACGGATATCACTTCGATCTAAATCTTCTCCAACTAAATACCACTCCCCTTTCCAGGCGCTTAGCCCCAGAGGATTTATGCGGCGATTATCTGATTTAGTAGCCCCTGTTTTGCGATAAGAGAAGGCAACTTCTGACCTACTAGCAAGGGCTTTGGTCATATCAAGTAAGCCCTCAGCTGAGAGATTCAAATTGCGTATTGAGGAAATTTCAAGAGCAGGGTTAAGTTGCGCTGTTGAATTAACTCTTCTTGCAGCACCGAGCGCAATATCTTCCAGACTGCTATCTAGCCAGAGACCAAGGGCGGTAGAGAGAATTCCAATCTCTGTTGGAGTAAATGATTTGATAGGCATTTGATATGTCTCAGGTTTTATTCGATAACCTGGTTCATCTTCAAAAAGCGGGTCAGCAGAGGCGACTTCAATCTCGATACCAAGGGCTCTTAAATCATCTTTGTCGCGTTCAAACATCCGCTCTTTAGTCTCTTGAGTTCCGCTATAGCCAGCCACTTTTCTAAAGATTTCACTCTTTTGCATATATCGTGAGGTGGCAAGCAAGGCCATCGTCAGATTGACTAAACGCTCGGTCTTGGCACTCGACATGGAGATGAGATTAGCGCGCTCGGCGCAAATTGGTAGGCTTGCGCTATGAAACCAAGCCGAATTATCGTCATTATCTCAAGCCTTACCCTTCTAATTTCTCTTACTGCCTGCAGCACAGATGGCGGAGCTCCTTCAGATGGGCCAAAGGGTGAAGGTAATCAAATAACAGGAGGAAACTTGTCTACTCAATATGTTGAAGTAAGCGCTGAGGCTGGCCTAGCTCCCACAATCTCTTCACCTAGCGGAACTCCTCCAGCAACTCTTGTTACAGAAGATGTGATCATAGGTTCTGGCAAAGTTGCTAGCCCAGATTCCACTCTGACAGTTCATTACACACTTATGGCTTGGTCAACAGGTGAGATCGTTGAATCTTCTTGGAGCGGGCAGCCTGCGCAGTTTCCATTGAGCGGAGTTATTCTTGGTTGGCAGCAAGGAATTCCTGGGATGGCAGTTGGCGGGAGACGACTACTAGTTATCCCACCAGATCTTGGTTATGGAGAAGCTGGCGGCGGGCCTATTGGAGCGAATGAAACGCTGATCTTTGTTGTTGATTTAATTGATGTTGCTTAAGCCTCATCAACAAGATCATTAGCTGATTTACTAGGCCTGCGTTTTCTTCTAATTGGCGCATTTCCCTCTGCCAATTTTCTAGTAAAGAGCAAGAAGCCGGTATGAGCATTCATGGAGTGCATTGGCCTCACAGCTAGCCCTTCATGGTGCCAAGATCTAAGAAGTGTTTCAAAACTCTCTGGTTCGGAGAAATCTCCACGAGCCTTTATCGCCTCAGCTGTCTTTGAAAGCTGCGTTGTTGTTGCTACATAACAGCAGAGCACTCCCCCTGGAACTAATGCTTGAAATGCGCTCTCTAAACAATCCCAGGGAGCAAGCATGTCAAAGATCACTCGATCAAATTGACCATTAATAGATGCCTCTTCAACCCTGCCATGTATTAACTTCCAGGTAGTGGGAAGATCGCCAAAATAGTTCTTCACATTACCTTTAGCATTTTCTAGAAATTCATCACGAGCTTCATAGGAAGTGAGTTGGCCGTTTGGGCCGATAGCTCTAAGCAGCGAGATAGATAGCCCGCCACTTCCTGCCCCAGCCTCTAATACCTTTGCACCAGGAAAAATATCAGCGTAGCCAACTATTACCGCTGAATCTTTTGGATAGATAATTGTTGCCCCTCTTGGCATTGAGAGAAGATAATCATTAAGAAGTGGTCGCATAACTTGGTATTGAGTTTCACTACTACTAAGAAGAGTTGTTCCCTCGCTTACTCCAATAATAGAGTCATGGTTTATCCAACCTTTATGAGAGTGCCATTGACTACCCTTTGAGAGATAGAAGGAGTACATCTTGCCCTTGCTATCGGTCAATTGAACCCGATCACCCTCTTTAAATGGCCCTGAACCTATAACCTGCATCTGCTCATCAATTCTTTACTAGTAGTGGCTGAAAGAGTTCAACTATCCCTGATAGCTCTAAAGCAATCAAGTTCTCAACATGGCAGACCTTCTCAGCGCTAGGCAGGGGCCCTGAGTGAGTGATTCCTAGGAGATAGGCACCTGAAGCTATTGCAGCTGTTGATCCTGTTATTGAATCCTCTATTACTAAGCAATCTTGAATAGGAACGCCAATTGTCGAAGCTGCTAATTGATAACCCTGGGGATCTGGCTTAGATCTTTCAACATCAGCATCAGAGATTGTAGTTTTGAAGTAGTGAGTTCCAATGCTTTTCAAAGCCCCTTGCATAATCGCTCTACTTGAAGCTGTAACAAGGGCCATTGGAATTGCTGCCTCATACATTTGATCAATCAATTCTTTAGCGCCTGGAGAAAATGGAACATCGGTTTTAAATCTCTCCACCATCGAGTTAAGAAGAATTCTTGTTAGGTCATATTCACCAAACTCTTCTCTTCTATTCTCAGGAAGCTTTGAACGCATATAAGCATCAACGCGACTCATTGGCCCACCTATGCAATAGAGAGCATCTTCCTTGCTCCAGGTAGCGCCAAGTGACTCCATAATCCTTCGCTCTTCGCCAATCCATATTGGCTCACTATCTATAAGAGTTCCATCCATATCCCATAAAACTGCTTTGAAGGGAAAATCGTTAATTTGCATTAAAATACTTTGCCTCTGGATGGTGGACGATGATTGCCGAGGTGCTCTGCTCAGGGTGTAATTGGAACTCCTCAGATAACTCAACTCCAATTCGATCAGGCTCTAACAGCTCACATAGCTGCACTTGAGCGCCAAGATCTGGACAGGCAGGATAACCAAAGCTATATCTAGAGCCGCGATAACCTTGATCTAAAATTTCGGAGAGTTCCCTACTATCATCGCTAGCAAAACCAAGTTCAGATCTAATGCGTGCATGCCAGTGTTCAGCTAGGGCTTCTGTTAACTGAACACTTAGCCCGTGAAGTTCTAGATATTCTCGATATTCATTTGCTGCAAAGAGCTTTGCAGTTGCTTGGCTAACAGATTGCCCCATTGTCACAACATGGAAGGCAACAACATCGATCTGTCCTGAGTCTTTACTCTTAAAGAAATCACTTAAACAGAGCCTTCTATCTCTCCTCTGACGGGGGAAGGTAAATCGCAATCTCTCGCTATCTTTCTTCTCCCCCTCATGATGCAAGATAACTAGATCATTGCCTTCGCTGTAGCAAGGAAAATACCCATATACGACAGCCGCATTAATCCAACCTTGAGAGACTGCATCATTTAGCAATGAGCGAAGCCTTGGTCTTCCTTGATCTTCAACCATCTCTTCATATTTCCCACGCTCGGATTTAAGACCCCATTGGCCAACATAAAGGGCTCGTTCATCAAGCATTGAGCTGTAATCAGCAAGTGCGATGCCTTTAACAACTCGAGAACCAAAAAATGGAACAGTTGGTATTTGATTATCTGATGCGACATCACTTCTTGTTGTATCAGTTGTAAGTGGTGCATCAACTGATGTGACTCTTGTTCGTCGCTCTTTTAAGGCAGGAAGCGCTACCCCTTCAACGCCCTTCTTAATTCCCATCATCGTATCCATAAGAGAGAGTCCTTCAAAGGCGTCTCTGGCATATCTAACTGTGCCTGGAAAAACCTCTGCTAGATCCTTCTCGACAAATGTCCTAGTAAGGGCTGCTCCTCCAAGAATTACCGGCCACTTATCTGCCAAGCCTCGTTTATCTAACTCTTCCAAATTCTCTTTCATAATTACCGTTGATTTAACTAAGAGTCCACTCATACCGATGACATCAACCGAGGAATCCTGGGCTGCATCAATTATCTGATTAATCGTTTGCTTAATTCCAATATTCACCACGCGATAACCATTATTGGTCAAGATGATGTCTACAAGATTCTTTCCAATATCGTGGACATCGCCTTTTACAGTGGCAAGAAGAATAGATCCGCGATCACTTGCATCGCTCTTCTCCATATGGGGCTCAAGTAGAGCAACTGCGCTCTTCATAACTTCGGCAGATTGCAGAACAAATGGCAGTTGCATCTCTCCTCTTCCAAAGAGCTCTCCTACCTCCTTCATTCCTTCAAGTAGGTAATCATTGATAATTGCAAGAGGAGCTATTCCGCCAAGACGCGCCTGATCAAGATCTGCTTCAAGTCCAGCTTTCTCTCCGTCAATAATTCTTCGAACAAGACGCTTCTCGATAGGCAGAGCGGCAAGCTCAGCTGCTCTTGATTGACGCGTTGAAGTGACTTCAACTCCAGCAAATAGCTCTAGAAGTTTTGATAGAGGATCATAAACACAATCATCACCTTCAAATTTTCTTCGGTCATAGATTAGATCTAGCGCCACATCAAGCTGTTCTTGAGAGATGCGAGAGATAGGAGAGATCTTTGATGGATGAACAATGGCGCTATCAAGGCCTGCCTTAACAGCTTCTGAAAGAAATACTGAATTTAAAACGATACGAGCAGCAGGATTTAGCCCAAATGAGACATTGCTAATTCCTAGCGTGGTCTGAACCTGTGGGAATTCTTTCTTTAATTGAGCGATTGCATTTATAGTTTCTAGGCCATCTTTGCGAGTCTCTTCTTGTCCGGTTGCTATTGGGAAAGTCAGACAATCTATGATGATATCTGAGGTCTTAATCCCCCACTTTTCATTGAGATCTTTAATAAGACGCCTTGCAACTCGTAATTTCCACTCTGCGCTTCTTGCCTGACCCTCTTCATCTATTGTTAAGGCAATTAGCGCCGCTCCATGCTCTTTAGCTAGCGGCATGATTCGCGCAAATCTGGAATCAGGGCCATCTCCATCTTCATAGTTAACAGAGTTGATCACACATCTTCCGCCCAAGGATTCAAGTCCTGCCTTAATTACTGCTGGCTCTGTTGAATCAAGAACAATGGGAAGAGTTGTTGCTGTTGCAAAGCGAGATGCAAGCTCGCGCATATCTCTCACGCCATCACGACCTACATAATCAACGGAGAGATCGAGCATGTGAGCTCCTTCTCTAACCTGATCTTTGGCGATATCAACGCACCTCTGCCAATCCTCAACAAGGAGGGCATCCCTAAAAGCTCTTGAACCATTGGCATTTGTTCTCTCGCCAATTGCTAAATATGTGTTCTGTTGGCGAAATGGAACGAATTGATAGAGCGAAGAGGCGCCGGCCTCGTCGATGAAAGCTCTATCTTTCAACTGAGTTCCATGGACTCTTTTCACAACAGCTGCAAGATGCTCTGGAGTTGTTCCGCAGCAGCCTCCGATAAGACCTACTGAGTAATCCTTAACGAATTGATCGAGCGAGAGGGCTAATTCATCTGGACCGAGAGGATAGTAAGCGCCTCCATCTTTCAAGATTGGCAGTCCAGCATTTGGCATGACAGAGATTCCAACAGGGCTACTTTTACTTAAAGTTCTTAAATGTTCGCTCATCTCAGCAGGGCCAGTGGCGCAATTCATTCCAATTAGATCTACACCAAGAGATTGCAGAGAAGATAGCGCTGCAGATATCTCTGAGCCGAGAAGCATTGTTCCAGTAGTTTCAACAGTTACTTGAGCAATGATTAAAACATCTCTATCGCACTTATCAACAGCTGCCCTTGCACCATTTACGGCAGCTTTTGCTTGGAGAAGATCTTGCGTCGTTTCAATTAATAGCGCGTCAGCTCCCCCATCAATTAAACCTTCTGAAGCTATCTGATAAGCCGCGCGCAACTCTTCATAAGTTGTGTGGCCGAGAGTTGGAAGTTTGGTTCCGGGCCCAAGAGAACCTAGAACCCATTTAGGTTCCCCACTTGAGATAGTAAATTCATCTGCCACGCTTCGAGCAATTCGCGCCCCTGCTTCAGCTAATTCATAGATACGCGATGGAATGTCATATTCACTTAAGTTGGCCAAGTTTGCGCCAAAGGTATTTGTCTCAACTGCATCAACGCCTGCATCGAAGTACTGTCGATGGATATCGGCGATTAACTCTGGACGGGTAATGTTTAAAACCTCATTACAGCCCTCAAGCCCTTGGAAATCATCAAGTGAGGGGTTAGCGCTCTGGATCATCGTGCCCATAGCCCCATCTGCTATTACCACCCGTTTTGCAAGGGCAAGGCGCAGCGAAGAAGCCTCTTTATTTTTCAATACACTCACTTAAGTGAGTTTATCGTAGGCTCTGCATATGCAAATCAGTGAGAGCTCCTTTAACCTTAGAAAGCCCATTCTCATTGCCGCTTTTGAAGGCTGGAATGATGCTGCTGAGTCTGCAACATCTGCAATTACCCATCTTTTGACTATCTGGTCACATCAACAAATCGCTGTTGTAGATAGCGAGGAGTATTACGATTTTCAGGTCAATAGGCCTTACATCAAAATCGATGAGAGCAATATCAGAGAGATTATCTGGCCTGGCACAGTTGTTTATGCAGTAAGTGCGCCAAGTCTTGCTAATGACTTTTTGATTGTCAGAGGCGTTGAACCATCAATGCGCTGGAAGAGCTTTGTTGAAGATCTACTTGATCTTGCAGATGATTATGAAGTTTCAATGATTATCTCACTTGGCGCGCTCCTTGCAGATACTCCCCATTCAAGGCCGTTTCATATCGCTATAAGTGGCGCTCATCCTGAAGTCTCTGAACGATTTGGCCTTGAGATATCAAAGTATGAAGGCCCTACTGGAATTATCGGAGTACTTCAAAACCAATCATATAAAAGAGGAATAGATGCAATATCTCTTTGGGCCGCTGTTCCTCATTATGTTGCTACTCCCCCTTGTCCAAAAGCTGGCCTTGCCTTGATAAATGCTTTAGAGGACTTTCTAGAAACCTCTCTATCTCTCGGTGATCTTCCTGAGAGAGCGAAACAATGGGAGCTCCAAGTTGATCAGATGGCAGCAGATGATGTTGAGGTTGGCGATTACGTAAGGCAACTTGAGAGTTCAAAAGATTCTGCAGAGCTGCCAGAGATTTCTGGCGAGAGTATCGCTAGAGAAGTTGAGCGATTCTTAAGAAGAAATCCAGGGATTTAAAGAGTAATACCAAGGTATGTATCAAGGGCCCTTGATATCTCACCAGGGCTTCCTCCGACTTGGCCCTCCTCAGTTTTCAGAGACCAAGTATTTAGAAGATCAAAGACTTTCGGGGTATTTAAATCATCAGAGATAGCGTTAACAATTTCTTGAACAACTTCAAAGGTTGGAGCAACCTCTTGCCTAGATAAGGCGCTTAGTAATCTGGTTAGAAGCTTGTTTGCCTCATCAACCAATTCTCTGCTCCACATGCGATCAGTTGAGTATCTATCGGCAAAAAGAGCGATTCTTATCAAGGCTGGTGAAACGCCTTCTTGGCGAAGTTTTGATACAAAGACCAAGTTACCCTTGCTTTTACTCATCTTCTCGCCATCTAAGCCGATCATCCCTGAATGGCTATAACAGCTTGCAAATTCAACTCCAGTAAGGGCCTTTGCCTGAAGAGCTGTCATGTAATGATGTGGAAATATTAAATCAGAGCCTCCCGCTTGAAGAGTTATCGAAGTAGAAGATGCCTTAGGAAGATTTTTTAGCGCTATTGCGGTGCATTCAATATGCCAACCTGGTCTTCCCTGGCCAAATGGAGCTTCCCAGAAAGGATCATCTCCTTTACGCGCTTTCCATAGCAGCGGATCTAGAGCATGGCGCTTACCAGCTCTTGCTGGATCTCCTCCTCGCTCTTCAAAGATTTTAAGGGCTTGATCTAAAGCAAGGGGCAAATTCTCTATTGCGCCATCAACTTGATGTAAATCAAGATAGATATCGCCCTCTAATTCATAACTCTTTCCTGTAGCAATCATTTCTGCAACGGTAGAGATGATTTCATCCATAGATTCAATGACTCCCCGATAAGCATTGGGAGGAAGCACTCCAAGTGATGTCATATCCTCGCGAAAAAGTTCTATCTGAGATTCGGCAAGCTCTCTCCAATCTTGGTTATCACGGGTTGCTCGCTCTAGTAGCGGATCATCGATATCTGTAATATTTTCAACAAATGAAACGTTTTTGCCGCTTGCTTTTAAGTATCTATTTACGAGATCAAATGTTAGATAGGTAGCCGCATGTCCCATATGGGTAGCGTCATAAGGGGTAATACCGCAGATATAGATTGAACTCTGCTCACCTAAGATATCTACCTTCTCACCCTTGTAAGAATCAAAGAGTTGTAGCGTTGGATGTTTAATACCTGCCAGAGCTGGCGGCATATAGGCATCTGGCCAAGAGAGCATTGCCCTAGCCTACAAATCTCTCAAGGATTTTCCTCACACTCATACCGGCGGCCATGGAACTGCTGGCCACTGCTCAGAAGGGTAAGGAAAGCCCTCTGAGATCAATGTATCGATCCTTTCAAGGAGGGCTCTGATCTCATCTGCAGTGATTAGCTCTTCAAGGGCGGCTCTAGATTTATCTGCAATCTGAATCTTTAAAGCTTTAAGTTTTTCAATTTCATTTTTATCTAGCTCTTGACCCGCGTAATGCCATATCACTGTTCTTAATTTGAATTCCTGATGAAAGGTTAAACCATGATCACAGCCGAGAATCTCTGAATCTGAAATTGGCAGGATATGACCAAACTTCCTATCAGTGTTATTAATAACCACATCAAATAGAGCAAGGTTACGAATTGCAGGCGATGACTTCTGTCCTATGGCAATCAGATCTAAATCTGGATCAAGTTCAATCCATTGCTGCACAGCGCCAATACCAAAGGGGCCATCTCGCATCACTGTTAAGGGAACGCAATTGAAATTACCTATCTGGCTTATAAGAAATGCTGCAACCTCTCTTGAAGCAAGATTGCCATCTGCAAAATCCCAGAGCGCTCTCTCGCCTGCAATAGGTTTATAGACAACTGAATAGCTAGATTGATCATCTAGTAATACCTTGCCGAATAAAGTGGCATTTGAAGCATCCACTAACCGACCTTCTACTACCAACTCACCTGCTAACAGCTCTTCTCTACTTAACATCTAATTCATTCTGGGGCAGATATGGCCATCAGGATTAATTGGAGCTCCACAGAACATACAAGGAGGACGCCCAGCTTTAATAACGTTAGATGCTCGATCAATGAAGCTGCGGGCCTGTGATGTGGTGATGCGGATTCGAAGGATTGGTGGAGCGCCATCGGTCTCATCGCTAGCTAATTCATCAAATATAACCTCATCGCCTTGATCGCCGGTAATCGCTTGACCTTCAAACCTAATCATCTGTGAATCTATCTGCCAGGTTAGCGCCATTACCCCTAGGCTAAATTCAGATTCAATTGGCATCTCAAGTGGCTCGTTATCTCTTGGAGCAGCGCCCTCAGAGTTTTTTACCTCACGGAGCATCTCCTTAAAACGCTCAGTAAGGGCTTGAGCTTGGGCTTTCTCAAGTGCGAATGAAAATACCTGACCGGCCTTCTTTACTTGAATATAGAACTCTCGCTCCCCGGGCTGACCAACAGTGCCAAGGATGAAGCGATCAACCTCATCTAGGTTATAGATCCTTCTATGCGACATCTTTTGATCCACCTAATGTATTGCCAGATCTTCTCGTCTTCCTCTTCTTTCCCTTAATGGAGACGATCTTTTGATTGAAGGAAATCAGAGTTCGACTCTTTGCGCTCCAAGAAATTGTTGTCAATGAACATGGATCAACTGCAAACTTTTGAAAATTATCTAAACCTGAACCAACTGTGAGGCTGGCAGCAATTTTCACAATATCGCCGTGGGTGATTAGAAGAATTGTTTCTTTAGGATACTTGCGAGATAGCTGCTTAAGCAGTGATTCGATTCTCGCCTCCAGCTCTTTAAAGCTCTCTCCTTTAGGAAATCTAAAGGTAGATGGCTTTGATTGAATCACTTTCCAATCCTTCATCCGACTCAATTTTGAGAGTTTCTCTCCACTCCAAGAGCCATAATTCATCTCAATTAATCGCTTATCGATTGAGACGCGCTTCTTTTTTGATTTTGCTAAGTTTTCAACTGTTTCAAGGCAACGCTGCATCGGACTTGAAATGATCCGATCAATCTTGAGATCTTTCAAAGCCGATGAAAGTTTATCGACCTGGGCATAGCCATCTTTAGAGAGCCCTATCCCCTCTAATTGCCCTGCAAGAATTCCTGCGCTATTTGCCTTTGAATGGGCATGACGTAGAAGCAGGAAAGTAGTCATAGCCTTAAGATTATCTCTTTAAGGCTTCCACTTCTTTTCGAAGTATCTTTGCTAGGGTCATTACATGGAGTTACGTCAATTAGGTCGTAGCGGGGTTAGAGTCTCCCGTCTGGCCCTGGGAACAATGACCTGGGGTCGAGATACCGATGAGCATGAGGCAGCAGAGCAGCTGCGTTTCTACTTAGATGCTGGTGGAAACTTCATCGATACTGCAGCCGTTTATGGCAATGGTGATGCGGAGCGAGTTCTTGGCGGTTTTCTTGGGGTTATGGTTCCAAGGGATGAGATCGTCGTCGCAACAAAGGCCGGAATATCTTTCAAAAACGGCGAGCGAATAGTTGATAACTCTAGAACCTCTCTTATTGCAGATCTTGATCGTTCTTTATCTCACCTTCGAAGTGAGTATGTAGACCTCTGGCAGATTCACACCTGGGATCAAAAGACTCCCCTCGAGGAGGTATTAAGCGCTCTTGATTATGCAGTTACTACTGGAAGAGCCAGACATGTAGGAATTTCCAATTTCGCTGCTTGGCAATTGGCAAGATCAGTAACCCTACAAAATCCAATCTTTGGCAAAGCGCCAATAATTAGTACTCAGAATGAATACTCACTACTTAATAGAAGGATTGAAGGAGAGATTTTGCCAGCATCAAGAGAGTTAGGCGTTGGAGTTTTGGCCTGGTCTCCGCTTGGACGCGGGGTATTAACTGGTAAATATCGCTCAGGACTTCCCTCTGATTCAAGAGGAGCCTCTCCCCACTTCTCATCTTTCATAGAACCATATCTAGATGAGCGTTCAAGAAAGATCGTAGAGGCAGTCATGGTTGCATCTGATGGACTTGGCTTATCGCCACTGGAGGTTTCACTTGCCTGGGTTAGAGATTGCCCT